>Ga0187885_10000797_pt1 | contig 37215 bp, 33 predicted proteins | sample June2016WEW_20_1_3_FD_132970 | JGI IMG/M metagenome (GOLD analysis project Ga0187885, IMG submission 132970) | Peatland microbial communities from SPRUCE experiment site at the Marcell Experimental Forest, Minnesota, USA - June2016WEW_20_100 | ecosystem: Environmental > Terrestrial > Soil >...
ATGGCCATCGCCGTGGACAACACCTGGCTCGATCCCAACCCGGTTCGCTGGGACATGCGACGCGTTCTGACCGTCGCGACCGCTCTGGGGGCCGTTGGTGTCTTCTCGTCCTTCGTCCTGGTAATCGCCGCCGTGCGTTACCTGCATCTGGACCAGGCGCAGGTACAGACGTTCGTGTTCCTGAAGATGGCTGTCGCCGGCCACCTCACGCTGTTCGTCACCCGTACCAAGGGGCCCTTCTACACACGACCTTACCCGGCTCCGCTGCTGTTCTGGTCGGCGATCGCCACCAAGATGCTTGCCACGCTTCTCGTAATATTCGGCCTGGGCCTGGTCACTCCGATCCCGTGGCAGCAGGCCGCCCTCATCTGGGGCTATGCGCTCGTCTGGATGGTCATCCTCGACCAGGTCAAGATCGCCGTGTACCACCACCTCGACCCGGCCGGCGAGCGGCACCTGAGCTTCTTCAGTCACATCCGAGAGGCCACTCATCCCGCGGGCCGCTGAGAATATGCTCGTCACGCCCACCGCCGGCAATCCATAACCCCCTAATGACGCGAGGAATCCCGCTATGCTGGATAAGGCCAAGACGCTCACTGGCTACAAGCTCCAGGCTCTCGACGGGGGACTCGGCACCGTCAAGGACTTCTACTTCGATGACCACTCCTGGACCATCCGCTACCTGGTCGTCGACGCAGGCGAATGGCTCCTTCCGAGACAGGTGCTGATCTCCCCTCATGCCTTGCGAGACGTGACCAGACCCGCACAACACATTGCGGTCGATCTGACCAAGGAGAAGATCGAGCACAGTCCATCCCTGAATAGGGACAAGCCCGTGTCGCGGCAATTCGAGAGGGAGTACTGCCTGTACTTCGGGATGCCGATGTATTGGTTCGAGCGTGAGATCACGTGGGCCCTGAAGAGGCGGAAGCGTGGAGACCCGCACCTGCGCAGCGCCCAGGAAGTCACTGGCTACAAGATCGAAGCCGCGGACGGTGAAATTGGCCGCGTCGAGGATTTCCTGATCGACGACGAGACGTGGGCCATTCGCTACCTGATCATCGATACGCGCAGGTGGTTGCCCGGGAAGAGGGTCCTGATCTCACCCACCTGGATCAAGCGCATCGGCTGGCGTCACAGCCAAGTGGTCGTGGGACTCCGCCGCGAGGCCATCGAGCAATCGCCGGAGTACTCAGACGAGTCTCTAGTTACCAGAGACTATGAAGCCGCGCTCCATCGCCATTACGACCGGGAAGGATACTGGGTCGATGAGCCGCCGACCAAGACGCCGGGCCCGGCCACTGATCACAGATCGCGTTTGTAGATCGAACTGGGGCTCAGTGTCGGTCTTGCGGCACCGGATCACAACATAGTCCATGCGGAACATATCTGCGCTAGACTACAGGCATGGAGAGCAACCTGGTCGATACGCTCGAACGTCTCGTGGTGGGCTCGGTCGCGATCACAGCAAGGGCGATCGCTGAGGCCGACGCGGATCTGACGTTGATGCAGTGGCGGGTTCTCCTCATTGTCGGGGAACGTGACGAGGGGTCGGCCGTCGGCGAGATCGCCGCTCGGATCGGAGCGCATGCTTCGCCGGCGAGCCGCGTGGTCTCCCGCCTCAAGCGCCGAGGTCTGGTCCAGATGGCAAAGGACGATCTCGACGGGCGCGTCAAAAGAGTCAGCCTCACCGAGGCCGGCGAGGAGCTGCGCTCACGCGTCCTGAAGCAGCGCGGCCGCGACCTCGCCGACGTCCTCACAGCCCTTTCCATGACGCCTGCCGAGGCGGAGGCGGTTGCCAAGTTGGCTCGATCGTTCGAGCCGTTCGCATGAACCTCCGGGCGCGTCGGGATGTCTCGTTGAGGATCCTGCGGCGCCGCGTCCGCTCTACCGCATATCTGCGCAAATGGATCGTGTTGGGCGCCGCGATCGGCGTGATCAGCGGGCTTGGGGCAGCGCTGTTCTTCGTCGCGCTCGACCTTGCGAGCCGGATCTTTCTCGGACTCGCTGGCTACGTCCCGCCCTCGCCTTTCGGAGAGGGCGCCCGGCCGATCACGGATGCCGCCAGGCCATGGGCGCTGCCTCTCGTTGTGGCTCTCGGCGGCCTCATCGCCGGGATCATCGTCTTCCGATTGGCGCCTGAGGCCGAGGGCCACGGGACGGACGCGGCGATCGACGCGTTCCACCACGGGCCGCGCCGCATCCGGGGCCGAATACCGATCATCAAGCTCGTGGCGTCGGCGATCACCATCGGCTCCGGCGGCTCGGGTGGTCGAGAAGGACCGACGGCCCAGATCGGGGCCGGGTTCGGCTCGTTTCTAGCCCGGGTCCTCGACCTAGACGCCCGCGATGCCCGGATCGCGGTCAGCACGGGCATCGGGGCGGGGATCGGGGCCATCTTCCGGGCACCGCTCGGTGGTGCGGTCCTGGCAGTCGAGATCCCCTACCGGGACGACGTCGAGTCCGACGCGCTGGTGCCGGCGTTCGTGGGCTCGATCGTCTCGTTCTCGGTCTTTGGGGCGATCATCGGCTTCAGTCCGATCTTCGGGCGCGTGGCGGGCGCCGGGTTCACCGATCCAAGCCAGCTCATCTACTACACCCTCATCGGTCTGGCCTGCGGGGTCGTCGGCCGGCTGTACATCGCCGGCTTCTACGGCACGACGCGCTGGTTCAAGACTTGGCCGATTCCACGCGAACTCCGACCGGCCATCGCCGGATTCGCCGTCGGTTGCATCGCCCTGGCGCTACCCGGTGTTCTCGGCACCGGCTACGGCTGGGTCCAGGTTGGCTTCGACCGCAACACCCTCCTGAGCATCCCACTGTGGGTCATCCTGGCGCTGCCGTTCGCCAAGATCCTGGCGACTTCGCTCTCGATCGGATCAGGCGGGTCCGGCGGAATCTTCGGTCCCGGGATGTTCATCGGAGCACTGCTCGGGGCCGGCATCTGGCGTGTTCTCGAACCGATCGCCCCGGGCGTTCCGGCCGATCCTTCGCCATTTGTCATCGTGGCCATGATGGCGCTCTTTGGGAGCACCGCCCGGGCGCCACTTGCAGTGATGCTGATGGTCGCCGAGATGACCGACAGCATGGCCATGCTCGCCCCGGCGATGCTCGCAATCGGTCTGGCCACGTTGATCGTCGGCGACCGCTCCATCTACTCGGCGCAGCTCGCGAGCCGTGCCGAGTCGCCAGCCCATCGGTTCCGGTTCGCCCTCCCGCTCATGGCGTCGATCCCGACTGGCGACGTAGCCAGGGCCCCGCGAGCGGTGGTCAGCGTGGATATGACGGTGGCGGCAGCGAAGGATCGGCTCGAAGCCGCGGGCGTGCCAGGTGCGCCGGTGGTCGACAAGGGCGGCTCGGTCAGGGGGAGCGTGGATCTCGCCACGCTTGCTGCTTCCGATCCAGAGTCTAAGGTGGGCGAACTGGCCCTGACCGATTCCGTGGTCTACGTGGAAGACTCGCTCGACGATGCACTCGGCGTCCTCGCTGATGGGCACCAGTCCTGGGTCCCGGTCGTAGCCGACGGTCAGCTCGCCGGGGTCCTTTCGACTCGTGATGTCGTCGCAGCCTACCGCCGGGCCCTCGCCGCCAATGTTCGCCAGGTGAACTTGATTGGCTCGACCGGAGCGCTGCTCGAAGTGGAGATCGGGGCCGGATCGGTTCTTGCGGGAAAGCCGGTCGCGGAGGCACCGTGGCCCCGTGACAGCGTGCTCGTCTCGATCACGCGCGGCGAACGAGTCATCGTGCCGCGGGGCAACGTGGTACTCGAAGCGGGCGACTACGTCACCGTTTTCACGGCCCCGGGTGCGCGGGTGGCATTGGAGTCACTACTTGCGAGTCGCATCGTTGCAGGAGCGCAGGACTGATGGACGGAGCGGAAGGGGTCATCCAAATCGACGGCCTCGTCAAGCACTACGGCAAAGTCGAGGCTGTCCGCGGGATCGACCTGCGGGTCGCGCGGGGCGAGGTCTTCGGCTTTCTCGGACCGAACGGTTCGGGCAAGAGCACGACCATCCGCTGTCTGCTCGGGCTGCTGCGGCCTACCGCGGGCACGATCGGCGCCTTCGGCCTCGACTCGACCCGAGACGGCGTCGCGCTACGACGCCGGCTCACCTATATGCCGGGGGAGCTGCGACTGCCCGAGCGGTTATCTGGGATGGAGTTTGTGGCCAGCATCGGCCGGTTGCGCGGCGGCTTCGATCCGGCACGCCGTGACCAGCTCGCCGAGCGACTTCGACTCGATCTACACCGCCATCTGCGCGACCTCTCGAGCGGCAACCGGCGCAAGGTCGCGCTCCTGCTGGCCTTCCTCTTCGACGCGGAGCTGCTGGTCCTCGATGAGCCGACCAATGGTCTCGACCCGCTCATGCAGCACGAGTTCCTGGGCATGGTCCGGGAAGCACGCTCGGCAGGCGCAACGGTCTTCCTCTCCTCTCACTCCCTGAGCGAGGTCCAGAGAGCCGCCGACCGAGTGGCCATCCTACGGGCCGGCAAGGTGGTGGCCCAGGGCACCGTCGCCGAGCTGCGCGGCCGCGCGCGCCAGCGGGTCGAGGTCTGGTTCGAGGACGACCCGCCAGCGGCCGAACTAAAGGCCCTGCCGGACATGGTCGACCCGGTCGTCGACGATCATCGCTTCACCGCGACCCTCTCGGGATCCATCCAGCCGCTCCTGGGCCTGCTCGCCCGCCAGCGGGTCGCCTCGATGCTCGTCGAGGAACCCGATCTGGAGGAGGCGTTCCTCAATCTCTACGGAGGCGCGGCATGAACCGCCGGATGCTCGAACTCGTTGCGGTGCCCATGAGAGCCGTTCGCCGCGCAACCTTGTGGTGGGCACTCGGGCTGGCCGCCCTGGTGGCCGTGACGCTGTCCGCCTGGCCCGCCTTCAAGGGCTCGTCCGGCATCTCCCAGGCCATAGACCAGCTACCGTCCGGCGTCGTGCAGGCGTTCGGCCTGCAGGACTTCGGGACCCCGGCGGGGTTCCTGCGGGCCAACCTTTATGACTTCTTCGTGCCGCTCTTGCTTGTGGTGGCCGCAGTGATGCTCGTGAGCGGCCAGACAGCCAGCGAGGAGGCTGCGGGTCGGCTGGAGCTCTATCTCGCCCAGCCGGTCGGCCGACGAGCGGTCATGCTCGGTCGGGTGATCGCAGCGCTCGTCGCACTGATCGTAATCGCCGTGGTGCTGCTCATCGTGCAGCTGGCCAGCGACGCGGCCGTGGATCTGCGGATCGACACTGGGTATGTACTCGCAACGATCCTGCTGTCCGCCCTGCTCGCAGCGCTCCACGGCAGCCTCGCTGTCGCGATCGCCGGCCTGCGAGCGCGCCCGTCCCTTGTACTAGGGATAGGCCTTGGCGTGGCAATCGCGGGATGCGTGGTTGCCTCCCTGTTCCCTCTCAGCAGTGTCCTTGCCCCGTGGCGACACATCTCGCCCTGGGACTGGGCCTTCGGCGGCAATCCGCTGGAGCAGGCGACGCAGCTGTGGCGGTATGCGGCCCTAGGTGTGCCCTCGATCGTTCTCACGGCCATCGGCGTCTTCTCGGTCACCAAACGAGACATCGCTGGAGCCTGACAAGCCTGCGAGATCGGCCGTCGGACCCGCAGGCCTGAGCGGGACCTACGAATCAGCCGCCGGCAACGTCCCGGGCTGACCCATGATCTGTGCCGTCGGCGGGCAGGTCGCCCTCGCCCCGACGCGCCAGCGGGAAGGCGACTGTGAAGATGAGAACTGTGGTCAGCACCGCCGTATATGTGATGCTCGGGATTGGTGCCGACCCCGATACGCCGGCGTAGACAGGAAGACCTGCCAGCACTCCGGCAGCCAGGCCCCGCGGGAGCAGCGCGGAAACGATGCACCGGTCCGTTGGGGTCAATCCCGCGCCGGCAGTCGCGAGCCGAACCGCCAAGATCCGCCCAACCAGTAGCAGCCCGCCGAGCACTGCCCCGAAGGCCATCTCCAACGAAGGGCTCCCGAGCATCGCACCCATGAACACGAAGAAGAACGCCTTGACGATGAAGGCGATCATGCCGTGCAGCCCGCGAACGGTTGGCCCGAGCGAGCCCGGCCACTCCTCCGCGCCTGTGAACCCGGGCAGATGTGCGTTGGCAACGATCAGTGCAAATACCAGGACCGCAAGCGGCGCGCTGCCGCCGTTGGCGTCGACAGCTACATATAGAGCCATCAAGCCCGCCAGCAGCAACGGATACGTGTATTCGCTGCCCCGCAGGTAACGCAATGCAACGAGCCCAAGGACGCCGCCTACGAGACCGCCCACGATGCCGAGTCCGAAGGTCCGGACTACTCCACCCACCGGATCTGGAGAGGCGCCGGTGGCACCAAGAACCATCAGCTCGACGATGGTGCTGGCCCCGACGATGCACAGCACGTCGGTGAGCGCGGACTCGAATGAGACCAGCCCGCTGACGCGCGGGCCGAGATTGGCGCGGAAGACGGCGGGCATCACGACCACTGAGCTGGAGCCGCCAAGAATGGTCCCAAGGAGCAGGCCATGCTGCCATGACCACGGCTGGGGCAGCACCTCGGCTGCTGCCGCGGCCATGCTCGCGAGGCAGACGATGAGCGTCGCGATCACGAACCCGGTGAAAGCAAGCAGGGTGGCGCGCGGGACAGTACGAAGACTGGTGGCGATGTCGAGGCGCGCCCCGCCGTCGAAGAGGATCACGATGATGGTCACGGCGCCGAGGTAGGGCGCGACCATCGTCAGCTGGTCCGGCCGCACGATACCGAGCAGAGGCCCGATCGCGATGCCGGCGGCGAGCAGCCACAGGGCGTCTGGGATGTTGGTGAGAACAAATACCCGTTCACCGATGGAGCCCAGCACGAGGATCGCGGCGACCGCGATCAGGAATGTCTCGACGGAGGTCATCGCACGCCCCCACTTCTCGGTGGCGTCATGGCGTCATCGCTAGGACCTGGTCTAACACCAGCCTGGGTGGACACGCTACGACGTGCCGTCGCGAATGTTCAAGCGGACGGGTGAGAGCATGGACGACCCAGTTCGGCACCACATCCGAGTGTTGGCACTGGCCGGTTCAGGTCCTCTCGCCGCGACCACCAACTGGACGCCGCAACGAGTCAGCCTGCCACGAGCCCGGCTCTCGCGAGAGCGCTCGCCGCGCGCTCGCCGAGCGCTTCCGGAGTCTGCTGAGCATACCGTCGGGTCGGCACCGTCGAGGAGTGGCCAAGATACCGACTGACCTCCTCGAACTGCAAGTATCATCCGGGGCTTCGGCGTGCAGGCCATGGCGATTGCGAGGGCGTTCGTCGCGGTTACGCCTGAGTTTCCCGACTCGCCCGACGCGTTTCACAACAAGCCTCCGAGCGAGTTGCTGCTGCAGGACGGTCTGGCCGTCGTACGAACCACCCCGACGCGCAATCTCGTCTCGCTAACCTGTCACGCAGTGACATCTGAGTTATCCATTCGCAGCTGATTAGGAGACGCGGGATGGCGACCCAACGGAAGATGACTTTGATTGAGGCGGGCGTGGAGGCTTGGCAGCGAGGGCAGCCTTATCACCGGAGCCGTCGCCAGAAGCCTCGGTATCACATCTACAAGATCTGTCCGGCTGGGCTCAAGATCGAGCTTCGGCATCTTCGCGCGGGTGACGGCCAGCGGGAGTTGTGCGGGGTGTGCAGGGAGTTGGCAAGGTGAGCTGCCACACCGGGCCGGTAGACTCCCCAACCGTGACCGACCGCTCTCGACACAGTTCAGCGATGGGCAGCCGAGGTTGCCCCGATGGAAAGGACGCCTGATCCTCTCCGGCGACCCCGGAAACGTGGCCTTGGCCACACGAGCTAAGTCAGCTCCGTCGGCTCGATTGGGAGATCGCCAGCGACCGCCGGATCTGGCCCGCGGCCTGGTTCGCATACTGACCCGTCTCCTCCACCAATTCCCCTATGACGCACCCGCCCGCGTATGGTGGCCCGCGCTAGTGGCTGCCTGCATGGGCGCAACGATCTATAGGCCAGATAAGCGCCCGCGAAGCCGGCTCCTCCACACTCTGGGCATGGACGACCTGCGGCTCGGCGCCGTCATCAGAGCAGTTCGACTGCGACGCAAGCTGCGCCAGCAGGACGTGGGGCGCGCCGCCGGCGTCTCGCACGCAACCGTCTCGCTCGTCGAGCGAGGCCACTGCGATCATCTGTCGCTGGCGACCCTCAGGCAGATTGCGGCCACGCTGGACGTCCGAATCGACCTCGTCGGGCGCTGGCGCGGCGGCGAGCTGGATCGGCTGCTCAACCGCCGGCATTCGCTGCTCGCTGAGAGCTTCGCCGCCTTCGTCGCGCGCGCCCCTGGCTGGGTGGTAGAGCCCGAGGTGTCATTCGCAATCTACGGCGAGCGCGGCGTGATCGACCAGCTGGCCTGGCACGCCGAAGCCGCACATCTGCTCCTTGGTGAGTTCAAGACCGAATTGGTCGACATCAACGAGCTTCTCGGAACCCTCGATCGCAAACGCCGCCTGATCCGGCAGATCGCGGCGAGCCGAGGCTGGACACCGGAGAGGCTCAGCGTCTGGTTGATCGTGGCTGACACCCGGACCAACCGCCGCCACACTGCCGAGCACTCGACCCTGCTGCGCAGCCGCCTCCCATTCGACGGCAGGCAACTCCGAAGGCTTATCCGGAAGCCGACCACAGCCGCGTCCGGCATTGCATTCTGGACAGATTCAAACCCGGATAGCACAAGACCAGGATCTCGACGCGTCACCGGCGCCAGACTCGCATGTGGGTCGAACCGAGAAGGGTCCGCCAGGGTCAGGCTGCCAAAGAAGGGCACCTCAACCCCAGCCGGGCACACGGAGTGGGTCGGCATCTTGTAACGGTGCTACCCGGGTTTGCAGATAGCAGGATCGGCGCGCCCCGGACGATGATGAGCCGCCCAGCTGGCCCACGCTGGGGGCGGCACGGCCGGCCCCGGTTCCGCGGGCCGGCCGGCCCCGCCTCGCGCGCACCCTCCGCTACACTGGAGCCTCGTTCGAGCGCGGTGCCGCGGGGGATCGCCGCGGCCCGAACCAGCCAGTGAGAGGTCCACCGTGTCGGCAGCAGAGCGCACCCGCATCGATCGCTACGAGCCCACGGCCATCGAGCCGCGATGGCAGCAGCGCTGGGCGGAGCTCGGTCTATACGACACGGACCTGGCCGACGACAGCCGGCCCAAGTACTACCTGCTGACGATGTACCCGTACACGTCGGGGAACCTGCACATCGGTCACTGGTACGCGAAGACTCCGACAGACGCGCTGGCCCGGTTCCATCGAATGCACGGCGAGAACGTCTTCCTGCCGATCGGGTTCGACGCCTTCGGACTGCCGGCGGAGAACGCCGCGATCAAGAACAAGATCCACCCCCGCCAGTGGACGATGCACAACATCGAGAACATGCGGCGACAGCTGCGCTCGATGGGCGCGACCTTCGACTGGAAGGTCGAGGTCATCACCTGCGACCCCGACTATTACCGGTGGAATCAGTGGATCTTCCTGCGGTTCCTGGAGGCCGGGCTGGCATACCGGAGCACTTGCCCTGTCGACTGGTGCCCCAACGACGGCACGCTCGCTCGCGAACAGGTCGAGGGCGCCGACCGACACTGCTGGCGCTGCGGCGCGCGTGTCGAGAAGCGCGAGCTCGACCAGTGGTACCTGCGCATCACCAGGTACGCCGACGAGCTGCTCGACTTCACCGGCCTCGAATGGCCGGAGCCGATCCGGATCATGCAGACGAACTGGATCGGTCGATCTGAGGGCGCCGAAGTCGCCTTTACGACGGCGCCGGACGACTGCCAGCCGGGCGGCGACGAGCTGCGCGTCTTCACCACTCGACCGGACACTCTCTACGGCGCGACCTTCATGGTCCTGGCGCCCGAGCACACGCTGGTTTCCAAGCTGACGCACCCCGAGCGGGCGGCCGAGGTCGAGGCCTACGTGGCGGCCGCCGGCCGCGAGACCGAGATCGAACGAATGTCGACCGAGCGCCCCAAGACCGGCGTCTTCACCGGCTCGTACGCCATCAATCCTGTCAACGGCGAGCGCATCCCGATCTGGATCGCCGACTACGTCCTGGCCGGCTACGGCACAGGGGCGATCATGGCCGTCCCCGCCCACGACGAGCGCGACTTCGAGTTCGCCCGCAAGTTCGGGCTACCGATCCGGCGCGTCATCGCCGGTCCCGAGGTTTCGGACGCCGAGGTCGCGGCGCCGATGGAGGCCGCCTTCGTCTCGCACGGGACCGAGGAGCGGATGGTCAACTCCGGCCCGCACACGGGCCTGCCGGCGAAGGAAGGGTTCGCCTCGATCGTGGCCCTGCTCGAGGCCGGGGGCAAGGGCAAGGCCGCGGTCAACTACCGGCTGCGCGACTGGCTGATCAGCCGCCAGCGCTACTGGGGTACGCCGATCCCGGTGGTCTACTGCGACGCCGACGGGATCGTGCCGGTGCCGGACGACCAGCTGCCGGTTCGGCTGCCGGAGAAGGTCGACTACGCCGGACGCGGCGACAACCCGCTCAAGTCGGACGCCTCCTTCGTCAACACCACCTGCCCCAGGTGCGGCCGCGCGGCCCGGCGCGAGACCGACACCATGGACACCTTCATCGACTCCAGCTGGTACTGGTTCCGGTACCTGTCGCCGGCCGACGAGAAGGCGCCGGTCGGTCGATCGATCGAAGCCCGCTGGTGCCCGGTCGACCAGTACACCGGCGGCGCCGAGCACGCCGTCATGCACCTGCTCTACGCCCGCTTCTTCACCAAGGCCATGGCCGACGTGGGCCTGGTCCACGAGCGCGAGCCGTTCAAGCGGCTCTTCAACCAGGGTCAGATCCTGGGCGCCGACGGCGAACGGATGAGCAAGTCGCGCGGCAACGTCCAGGACCCCGACGAGCTGGTCTTGCGCTACGGGGCCGACACGGTCCGGCTCTTCCTGATGTTCATGGGACCGTGGGACCAGGGCGGTCCGTGGAGCCCCACGGGAATCGGCGGGATAAGCCGCTTCCTCAACCGCGTCTGGACGGCGGCGCTGGATCCGCACGGCGCGGAGCCGGGCGACCCGGAGTCCGGCGTGCTGCCTGCCGGGCAGGATCGGGCTGCGGCTGAGAGGGCGCTGCGGACGGCCGCGCACCGAACGCTTCGGACTGTCTCGGAGGAGTACGCCGAGCTGCGCTTCAACACCATGGTCGCGCACCTGATGGAGCTGTCGAACCTGCTCCAGCGCTACCGCGGCACCGAAGTCGCCGGCTCGACAGCCTGGAACGAAGCTGTCCGGCTGCTGCTGCTAATGCTGGCGCCCGCCGCGCCCCACATCGCCGAAGAGCTGTGGGCGCGGTTGGCCCAGGCGCGAGGAGAGGCCTGGTCCTCGATCCATGCGCAGGCCTGGCCCGCGGTGGACGAGGCGGCCGCCGCCGAGAACGAGCGCGAGGTCCCGGTCCAGGTCAATGGCAAGCTCCGCGACCGGGTCATGGTCCCGGTCGGGATCTCCGAGGCGGATCTGGAGCGCGTCGTCCTGGCGCGCCCCAGGATCGTGACTGCCCTGGGGGGCAAGGCGCCGCTCAAGCTGATCCACGCCGGCGGCAAGCTCGTCAACATCGTCGTCCGCTGAGAACACGCGCGGGCGGCGCGGCCGCCAGGCGGGGCGACGTCAACGCCGGCGAGCGGAGGCGCAGGCAACGCCGACCGGACGACGCAGAGCCCCGAGCTACGCCGTCGGCGGGCAGCCCCCGAGGCCGTGAAGAGGCCTGCTCGATCCTGGCCGACATGATTCGCGATAAGGCCCTGGCGACCGCCAGCGGGCCGGGCCATCGATTGTGGGAGGTCAAGTTCGGCCAGCATCCCGTGGAAGCGACCAAGGCCGGCAAGCCGGTCGGCGTCAGGTCGCCGATGTCCTGGACTCCCGACGAAGTTCGCGCCGGTGGGATGGAGGTCACGTTGATGGACGGTTCGAAAGCCGTCTACACGTGGGCCGACGCGACCCGCGACCCCGGCTGGTGCAAGCTCGACTGGGTCATCGCCGACTCGTCGCGCGGCAAGCTGGCCAACGCCAGCAACGTCCTGGACACGACGTGGGAGGCTCCGGACGGGAAGATCGTGCCTCTCGACGGCTTCCTCGATCCGTACTTCCAGGAGGTCTATCTCGACGCCGACTCGATCCCGATCTTCTCGAAGCTGGTGAAGGAGCTCTCGGCCGACACGGTCGACGACTACGTCGAGGCGCTCGAGCACGAGGTCTGGAAGTACACGGTCAGGGAGCCGAGCTACGGCAAGGTCGCCCGGCGCCTGTACAACGTCTTCCGCATGAACGGCCACTACGCCGAGGCCGCCTACATACGGGAGCTGTTCGACGAGCCCGTGACGGCGCTCTACCAGGTGGCGGCCCTGATTCGGACGCTGGACGACGCGGCCAACTCGGGTGAGGACTTCGACGTCGAGACGATGACCGCCGAGGTCGACCGCCTGATCATGTCCGCCATTCAAGCCCTCGATGGCCCGGAGGAAGCCGAGATGGTCGGCCATCTGCTGAAGCTGCGGAACTCGATCCAGAAGCGCGGCGGCGAGGCCGACCGGGCCGAGGACATGACCGACGTGCAGAACGCTGCTCTCAAGGCGGTCAACGACTACTTCGAGCGGGCGCTTCGCTCGGTCCCCGAGATCGACGCGTACCTCCAGGAAATCGTCAAGCGCCCGCCGTAGCCCGGATCCAGCGGCGGCGATCGGCGGATACGGCCTGAGCAGGGCCGGCTCCCGGTCGAGCCCCGGTCCCGGCTGCCGCGCCGCCCGATAAGCGCGCGCCGCGCAGCGCAGCCCGCCGCCCGATAAGCAGGCGATAAGCCGCGAGTGATCGGCCTCGTGTAGCGTCGCGGTGAACCCGCCGAGCACGCAGTCGGAGATGCCGATGGATACGGGCGCGCCCTGGCGGGCGATCGATACGCCTGAGACAGCCCAGCCCGAACCTCCGCCCGAACGAGTGCGCCTGGCCTCGTCCCGGCTGCTGCTGGCCGCGGCCGCATCCTTGGTGGCCGTTTCGGTGGGCGCGGCGCTGCTGGTCGCCGGCCAGCAGGGCGGGCGGGTGGAGATGGTTGCGGGCGCGGGCAGCGGTGCCAGCGAGTCTCCGGCAGCCACGGCCACGCCGGCGATGGCGGTCGTGGAGGTGACCGGGGCAGTGCTGCACCCGGGCGTTTACGCGCTCCCGGTCGGGTCGAGGGTGGCGGATGCGATCAAGGCCGCGGGCGGGTACTCGCCGGACGTGGATCCACGCCAGGCCGAGGCGCAACTCAACCTCGCCGCCAAGCTCGTGGACGCCCAGGTGATCCACGTGCCGAGGCGGGGCGAGACCGAGTCGTCGGCTTCGCCGGGCCCCGGAGCGGCGTCGGCGACTGCAGGGCTGATCGATCTCAACACTGCGACGGCCGAACAGCTGGACACGCTGCCGGGCGTCGGACCGGTGACCGCCCAGAAGATCATCGCCGCCCGGGGGCAGCAGCCATTCAAGAGCGTCGATGACCTGGTCACCCGCAAGATCGTTCCCGCCTCTACGCTGGCGAAGTTCCGCTCTCTGGTCACGGTCGGCTGAGCGATGCTCCCCTGGCCGGCCTGGCTGGCGCTGGGGGTCGTGGCGTCGGCAGCGGCCTCGGAGCTGGCGGCGGCCGGGCTGGCGGCGTCGGAGCCGCCGGCGGGTCCGGCCGGTGCGACCGCGGCCGTGGCGGCTGCGATCATGGCCGCGGGGCTGGTCGCGGCCGCCTTCGCGTGCGAACTGGCCCGGCGCCCCGGCTGGGCGGCGAAGGTGGCCGTGGCCGCGCTCGGAGCGGCCGTCGTGGTGGCGAGGCTGGGGCTGGGCGCGGCCGCGGGCGGCGACTTGCCCGGGACGGCGCCACTCCCCGCCGAAACGGGCACGTGGCAGGCGAGCGTCGTGGCCGCCCACACGACGAACGGCGCACAGATCGCCACTCTCAGGCTGGCCTCGCCACCACTCACCTGTTCCGCGCAACTCCCCGCCTACCCACGGCTCATCGCCGGGGACACGGTCGGCTGGTCCGGCCGCTTCCGGCCGCTGACCCAGAGCGAGTACGACCTGTGGCTCGCGTCTCAGGGTATCTCCTCTCTCTGCGAGGCCACCGACCTTGTGCTCGTCGGCCACGACGCCTCTCCGGCGGGAGCGCTGGAGAGCTTCCGTCAGGCCTCGGGCGACGCCCTCCAGAGGATCCTGCCCGAGCCGGAGGGCGGGCTCGGGGCCGCGATACTGATCGGGCTGCGCGATCGCGTGGCCAAGGACGTGGCTGCGGACTTCACGACCGCGGGCGTAAGCCACATCGTCGCCATCTCGGGCTGGAACATCGCCATCGTGGCCGCGACCGTTGCGGCGTTGCTGGGTGGCCTGTTCAGCCGGCGGCGGCGCGCCATCGTCACCCTGGTCGCTATCGTGGCCTATACGCTCTTCGCCGGGGCGTCGCCGTCGGTGGTCCGGGCGGCGGTGATGGCGGGCGTCGCGCTCCTAGCCGTCGAGAGCGGGCGCGGCTCGCGCGCGACGGTCGGGCTGGCCTGGGCGGTCGCCGGGATGATCGTCGCGGCGCCGAGCACGGTCGGCGACGTGGGGTTCCAGCTCTCGGCGGCCGCCACCGCCGGGTTGGTGGCATGGGCCACGCCGCTCGCCAGCCGCCTGGAGGTGGCCGCGCCGTGGCTCCCGGGTCCGATTCGCGAGAGTCTGGGCGTCTCGCTGGCGGCACAGGCGGCCACCCTGCCGATCGCCCTTCTGACCTTCGGTCGGCTGGCCTTGATTGCCCCGGTCGCCAACCTCCTGGCCGTCCCGATCGTGCCCCCGGCCATGGCCGCGGGCGCACTCGCCTACGTGGCGGGCTGGCTCGCCACTCTCGGCGCCCCGACCTGGTCGACCGGCCTGCTGGCGATGCCGGCCTGGGCGCTCCTGGCCGGCCTGATCTGGGTGGTCCACCTTGCGGCATCGGTGCCCGGCGCCAACCAGACACTGGCCTTCCCCGCCAACGCCGTGGCCGCGGCCCTCGCCTGCCTGCTCCTGTGGTGGCTCCATTCGCGGCTGCGCAAGCCGGCAGCCAGGGAGCGCGACCGATCGGTCGGCGCGGGTGGAGCACACGCCCACAAGTCGACCCGGCCTAAGCATGGTCGGGTCTTCGTCGCGGCAGCCTTCGTGGTCGCGCTGGCCGGATGCGTCGTGGCAGCACGACCCGACGGCGCAGTTCACGTCATCGTTCTCGACGTCGGACAGGGGGACGCGATCCTTCTCGAGGGCGACCACGGAGGACGGATCCTGGTCGACGGCGGTCCTGACGGCAGCGTCCTGCTCCGTGCCCTCGACCGCTACGTGCCCGCCTGGGATCGCCGGCTCGACGCAATCGTTCTGACGCATCCACACGACGACCATGTCGGCGGCCTGACCGCGGTCGTCGAAAGGTACCGCGTCGGTCAAGCCTTCGAATCCGGCTGGCCGGCTGCGACACCGGCCTACCGAGCCTGGCTCGACGCGCTTGCGGCCCACGGCCTGGCCGCGCGGCGGCTCAGAACCGGCGACACGCTCAGGCTGGACGACGTCACTCTGCGGGTGCTCTGGCCCGACGACGGCACGGTTCGGCCCTCCTGCCTGGACCCCGCCGCCACAGACAACCGAAAGACCAACGACGCCTCGATAGTCCTGCTCGGCGAGTACGAGAACCGCCGCTTCATGCTGACCGGCGACGCGGAGGACGACGTCGATCCGATCCTGCTGGCGCGTGGGCTGCCGACGGTCGACATGCTCAAGGTCGCCCACCACGGCAGCGCCACTGCCTCCTCCGACGACCTGCTGGCCGCGCTCCAGCCGAGCGTCGCGGTTGTGTCGGTTGGGGCAGGGAACCCCTATGGACACCCGGCTCCCGCCACGATTGAGCGGTTGGGCGCCCACGCCGGCACCGTCCTGCGCACCGATGAGGTGGGCTCCGTCGAGACGACGATGGACGCGGCGGCTGTGACCGCGACATCTGCCCGCGCGCCTTCGGGTCCGGGCACGTCGCTATCCGGTTCGAGCCAGCCGCTTCCGCGCCGGTCGCCGGCCGGCGAGGATGTGTCCCCGCGAGTCGACCTCCTGTACGATTCGGTCGATGTCCGTCCCGAGCCGTCGCGAGAGCGCGGCCTTGCTGCTGTCGCTGGAGCCGCCGAGCTGGCACCTCCGTCACTCGCGCGCCGTCGCAGAGACGGCGGCCTGGCTGGCGTGGCGAACGGCTTCGGCCGGGCATTCGCTCGATCGCCGCCTGGTTGAGGCGGCCGCGCTGCTTCATGACGTCGACAAGCTGCCGACGGTTGGGCCTTCCGTTGCCGGTCTGGCGCATGCCGAAGGTTCGGCCGCCTGGCTCGCAGGGCGCGGATATCCGGAGTTGGGCGATGCGATCGCCGGCCATCCGGTGACGCGCCTGGCCGACGGCGCCTGGTTCGATCGATGGCTCGCCGGCGCATCGCTGGAAGCCCTCGTGGTCGCGTACGCCGACAAGCGAGCCGGGCTGAAGGTCGAGCCAATGGCGGACCGGTTCGCCTCGTGGGAGCGACGCTACCCGGCTGAGGAACGGGCGAGGAAGGTGCGCGGCCGCTGGTCCGTCGAGACGCAGGCAGCCGTCCGGCAGCGGGCTCAGAAGCTGGAGACCCGGGTTTGCGAGCTGGCGGGCGTCGCTCCGGCGGACGTGCGCCGCCTCGAATGGACGAGTCGCGCCTTTCGGCTCGCGCGGGAGGCCTGACGTGCCGGGACCGTCGGCACCACTCGGCTATTACTGGGGCGACGACTCCTACGGCGTGGAACGCGGCCCCAACGCTCTCGCGGCCCGGCTGGCGGGGGACGGCCCGGCGCTGGGGCGCGTCCGCCTCAGCGGCGGCTCCACGTCGGCCGACGAGATCGCAGAAAGAGTGGCTACGGCCACGATGTTCGGAGGCGGGACTCTGGTGATCGTCTCCGACCCGGCGCCGCTCGTCTCCACGAAGCCGCTGGCCGCGGCCCTGGCGGACGTCCTCGGGGCCGTCGCGGAGGGGAATGGCCTGGCGTTTCTCGACACGGTCGATGGCAGCGCCCGCCGCCCCGCCTCACTCGAGACGCTCCGCAACGCCGTTGCGGCGGCCGGCGGGGAGGTACGCGAGTTCAAGGCCCCGACGCGCGAGGGCATGGCCCGCTGGATCTCCGACCGCGCCGCGGAGCGCGGGATCCGCATTGCCGGCGCCGCGGCGGCCCTGCTGGCGGAACGCGTGGGCGCCAACGTTCGCGAGCGCGACATCGATCGCCGCCGGCAGGGTGAGCTGGCCGTGTCGGAGCTCGAGAAGCTGGCGCTGTACCGCCTCGACGGCCAGATCGGACCCGAAGACGTCAGGGCCCTGGTGGCGGACGCCGTCCCGGGCTCGACGTGGGCCTTCCTCGACGCGGTCGGCTTGCGCCGCGCCGCCGAGGCCGCCGCGCTGGCGGATCGCCTCGACGAGGTCCCCTCCCCCGTCCTGGTGGTTCACCTCCACCGCCGTCTGCGCGAGCTCATCCAGATAGGGGACCTGCTCGCCGTGGGCACGCCCGCCGCGACCCTGGTCCGGACCTTGAAACTCAACCCCTACCGCGCCCAGATGCTCGCGAATCAAGCCCGGGCCTGGACCTTGCCCGAGCTGGACGCGGCCCTCATGGGCCTGCTGGAGCTGGACGCGACGTTGAAGGGCCGCGACGGCGGGGGCGAGCTGCGCCGCCGCTCGGCGATCAGCCTGTGGATCGCGGATTACGTTCGCCAGCAGGACGCCCGCTAACCGCCGACGCGGACGCGACGGAGGACGCGACGGAGAGAGCGGGGGCAGCCGACCTCAGTCGGCGCTGGACCAGGCCTGCTCCTGGACGACCAGGTCGCTCTCGATGGCGAAGACGCAGCGGCCCTGGCCCAGATCGAGAAGCTCGATCAGTTCGGGGTCGATGTAGAGCTGGTGGCAGTCTTCGCAGAGGCCGCCCGGGATACCGAAGCAGAGACGCTCGCTTCGGTCGGGCAGCCGGAAAGTGGTGTCGAAGCGGGTTGTGACGAGGCGCCTTCCGCAGCGGGGGCAGCGTTCACGGGCCCGTGGCATCGCATCCGACCTCAGGAGCTGGCAACCGATTGGCCGCCTCGATGTGGGGATGCTACGGCCGGGCACCAGCAGGGCATATGACTCACTCGTACCGCTGTGGCGGTACTCGGGCGGTAGTCTCGTTGGAGGGGCCCAGGGGTAGGACTCGGCCCAATCCGTACGCATAGTGCGCCGCGTCAACGACCCCCGGCGGGCACGCATCCGGCTCCTCCGAAGCCAGTGCCGGCCAGGTCGGGTAGGCCGCCGGAACCTCCTGCCATCTCCTGCTAGCCTTGCCGGATGGATCGCAGAAGAGTCGTCGGCATCGCCCTGGGAGCCCTCTCGGGCGCGGCATACGGGACCGGCCCGCTCTTCGCCAAGAGCGTCTACCACGCCGGCCTGGACTGGATCGCGCTCCTGGCCTGGCGCTTCCTCTTCGCGGCCATCGTCAGCTGGCTGTGGCTGCTGGCCCAGCCCAGGGCCCGCACCGAGCTTCGCCTTCTCGACCGCCGAACGACCGGGCGCCTGCTTTTCACCGGCGCGACCTTCGTCCTCACCGCGAGCGTCTACTACGCGGCCATCGAGCGCATCCCGACCTCCCTCGAGGCGCTTCTCATGTATGCCTACCCGGCCGTCGTGGCGGTCCTCTCGATGAGGCTCGGCTATCCGCTGCGGGGCAGGCTCGCCTGGGGTTCGCTGGCGGTGGTGCTGGTCGGGGCCGTCCTGACGATCGGGGGCATCGAGGCCGGGGTCGACCAGATCGGGGTGGTCATCGGGGCCTTCTCGCCACTCGCCTACGCGATCTACATCGTCCTGGCAGCCTGGATGGCCGGCGAGCGGCCGGGCCAGACCGCCGACATGAGGTCGAAGGGCAAGGGCGCGGAGGTTTCGCCGCCCGTCGCCGGCGCGGTGATGATGACAGGCACCTGGCTGACGATGTTCGTCATCGCCGCCGCGGCCCGTGAGCCACTCCTGCCCTCGCAGGTCCCGATGGAGGCATGGCCGGGCCTTTTCGGCATCGGACTGTTTGCGGCCGCGATCGCCATTCAGGCGTTCTACGCGTCACTGGCACGGATCGGGGCGGCGCAGGCGTCGCTGATGGCCACCGTGGAGCCATTGGTGGTCATCGCCCTGGGAGTGGTCTTCCTGGGCGAGACGCTCGGGCCGCTGCAGATCCTGGGCGCCCTGCTGGTCCTCACGGGAGTGCTCCTGGCGCAGACCGCGACCCCAACCGAGTCTCGTCAGGCGCTGCTCGAAGAGGTCTAGCCGGCGGCCTGGGCCGGGCGGCCGAAGCCGGGCGGCCGAGCAGAGGCCGAAGACCGAGGAGCCGGGGAAGAACCGATCGATGAGCGGCGACTATCGGGACCCGACGACGGCGCTTCGGCGCTCCAGCAGGACGACGTCGCGCCAGCGGCCCGCCGCATCTCGGCCGATCCGCTCTCGGACGCCGACCCGCCGGAAGCCGCAGCTCTCATGGAGGGCCATGCTGGCGACGTTGTCGGCCATGACCCCCGCCTGGAGAGTCCAGATGCCCGCCGCCTCCGACGCGGCGACTAGCGCCGCCAGGAGCGCCCGCCCGACGCCGCGTCCCCGCACGCCGGCGGCGACGTAGACGCTCAGCTCGGCTACGCCCGAGTAAACGGCCCGGGCCGAGTAGCGGCTCACCGCCGCCCAGCCGACGATCGCCCCGCTCCCGTCACGCGCCACCAGGCGGCAATCGGGCCGATGGGCATGATTCCAGGCCTCCCACTCGGGCGCCATCCGCTCGAAGGTGGCCGATCCGGTGGCGATCCCCTCCTCGTAGATCGCCCGAACGGCAGGCCAGTGGTCCGCCCTCATTCGCTCGATCGTCACCGCGCGCATCGATCAAGTATCGATTCCCGCACGCCGGCTCGCATCCCGGAGGCGCAGCCGTCCAGGACTGTTGGGCTCACGTCGCATGCCTCTTGGGTTACTCTCTGCAGGCGAGGCCGCCCAATCTCACGACCTCGCCCTGGATGGAGGGAAGCCTCAGGCATGGCAACCCTGTACCCGGAGGTCGAGCGGCTGCACGTCGCTCGCGACCGCCTCGTCAGGCTCCGCACCAAGGTGGAGTCGAGTCCGCTCGCGCCCGGCGACCTGCCGCGGGCTCGCGAGTGGGTCGCCCGCGAGATCCTCGCTCACATCGACGAGATGCTCCCGTACTGGCTGGGCGAGATCGAGCGCGTGCTGGCCGGCCCCGCCGAGCCGGTCCCGTTCGGACGCAGCCCGAGCGATCTGATCCGCCTGCTGACCGTCGATCGCGATCGAAGCCTGCCGGTTGCCGAGCTGTACGTCCGCCTGGACTACTCGCTGGAGCGCGTGGTTCGACGCCTGCTCGAGCTCGACGATCGGCAGTGCGCCCGCCGTGGCTTGCACAAGACGCGCGGCGACATGACGGTCAAACAGATCGTGGACGAGATGCTGGCCGGCCACATCGAAGAGCACTGCGACCAGATGGCCGCGACGCTCGCGCGCTGACGGGATGCCATGGCCACCACCCCGGCCGCAGGCGCGGCTCCCGATCTCAGGAAGAGGCTGGCGCCGCTGTTCAACCCGCCCCGGGAACCCGTCCTCGTGGACGTGCCCGAGCTCGGCTACCTGATGATCGACGGTCACGGAGCGCCGGAGGAAGGGGCCGAACATTCCGCGACCGATTTCCAGAAGGCCTTCGCCGCCCTCTTCCCGGTCGTCTACACGATTAAGTTCAGACTCAAGCGCGACGGCCTGGCGATGCCGATCCTGCCGCTCGAGGCGCTCTGGCACACGGGAGAAGGCGGGGCCTTCGACGTGGACGTTGCGCCCGAGAAATGGGGCTGGCGGGCGATGCTGGCCGTCTCGGACGACGTGACTCCGGCAATCTTCGGGGCTGCGCTCGAGGAAGTGCGGCGCAAGAGGGGCAGCTCCGACGCGCTCGAGCGGTTGTGCCTGGAGCGCTGGCGCGAGGGACGCTGTGCCCATGTCATGCACGTGGGACCGTACAGCGAGGAGCGCCCGACCATCGAGAGACTGCACGCCTTCATCGCCGCACAGGGCCTCCGGCCGCGGGGCGCCCATCATGAGATCTACCTGGGCGATCCGCGCCGGGCGGACCCTGCCAGGCTCAAGACGGTGCTGCGCCAGCCGGTCGACGAGAAGTAGCCTACCGCCCCCGGACCCGCCGGCCCTCTTCCTTGACGATGGCCCGCAGCATGAAGCCCACGTTGGCCGGGCGTTCGGCCAGGCGGCGCATGAAGTACGGGTACCACTCCCGCCCGTATGGGACGTAGATCCGGACCGCGTAGCCGCGCTCCACGAGCATCCGCTGCAGGTCGCGCCGCACGCCGTAGAGCATCTGGAACTCGAACCGATCGCGGCCGATCCCCTCCCGCTCCGCGAACCGTATCGCCCGAGCGATGAGGGCGGGGTCGTGCGTGGCAACGGCGTGGTACTGCCCGGAAGCGAGCAGCCGCTCCATCAGCCTGGCGTAGTTGGCGTCCACCGTCTTCTTGTTACCGTACGCGACGCTGCGAGGTTCGTCGTAAGCCCCTTTGCACAGGCGCACGCTGCCGCCGGCGGCCACGATCCGCTCCACGTCCGCCGCGCTCCGCCGCAACGCCGCCTGTATGACGACCCCCACCCTCGGATACGCCTCGTGGGCCTCCCGCCAGAGAGCCAGAGTGGCGTCGGTACTGGTGTGGTCCTCCATATCGAAGCGGACGAAGCCATCCAGGGCCCGGGCCGCATCGAGGATCCGCATCACGTTGTCGCGGCACAGCTGGCGGTCCACGTCCAGCCCCATCTGGCTCAGCTTGAGGCTGACGTTGGCGTCCAGGCCACGGGACGCCAGAGCGGGCAGGGTCGCGACGTAGCGATCGGCGGCGCCAGAGGCGAGTTCCGGTGAGCTGACAGATTCGCCCAGGACGTCGACGGTGGTTCGGAGCCCGGCGCGCTTGAGCGTCGCAAGCGCGGACAGGGCCTCCTCGAGCGTCTCCCCGGCGACGAAGCGAGCCACCACCGGCCGCGTCAGCGGGCTTCGGACTGCCATTCGGGCAAGCGACCGGCGGTGCGACAGCGAGATGAAGAGGGACCGCATCGTTCGCTGTGGCAGAACCCGAACTGTCTCAGAGAAGCTCATCTTTGCCTTCCTCCGGAGAGGCATCGGCTGCGTCGGCCTGTCGAGCGACCTCGGCGACCTTCGCTGCCTCTTCGCGCTGAAATGCCCGGAGACGATCGCGCCGGTGGGCGTCCACGGCGGCCCGGATGGCTGCGATGGGGGGCGAGCCGACGATGTGGCCCTCCTGGTCGCGATACATCCGGCAGGCGAGGGCCACGGGCAGATCGGGCTGCGGGACGACGTCATCGCCCTGGATCCGAATCGTTGGTGACCCCTGGAAGCCCAGGAACTCGGCGTCCTCCTGGCTGGCGACGAAGATCACCTGGATCGGGATCTCGATTATCCCCTGGCGGAGGACGCTCTCCAGGTCGAGCCGCGCCCGCTCGAGGTGCGGACAGTCCTCGACGGCCAGCAGTTCAACACGAAGATCCGCCACGACCTCAGCCTACATCGGCCTGCCGAAACGGTCTTCGCCGAGCCAACGGCGCGGTTGCCGACGGAGCCGCGCGAAGGTCTAGCGCATGGCCTCCGTGGCGCGCAACCAGGGCCCGATGAGGATCCCGCGAGAGCCGGAGTCGAGGCGGCTGCCGAGCGCCACCGCCAGCGCGGCGTCGACGATCGCCTCGCCAGCTTCCATCTTGACCTGCTGCCAGCCCAACTCGTCGTTGAGCCGGTGGAACGGAACCGTGCCCGAGCCGCGCGTAGTCCAGGCGAGGGCCCGGTTGCGCACCCGGTCGATCTCCTTGCCCAGGCCCTCTCGAACGCCGACGGCCCGGACGGCCGTCCAGGCCTGCTCATGAGCCCGGCGGCTGGTCGATCGCCAGGCCGCCCGCATGCTCAGCAGCTGCGCCTCGTTCAAGTGGTCGAGCTGCTCGAAGAAGGCCGCCATCTCTTCAGTGTCGACCAGGCTCGATGCCCTGCCCCGTCCCCACATCGCTCTCTGTCCCTAGTCTTCGTCCACCTGTTCCAGCAGATGACGCTTCAGGAACTCCAGGCAGCGCTTCCAGGCATCGCGGCGGTTCTCGCGCTTCTGCCAGCCGTGCGGCTCGTCCTCGTACCAGTGGACCTGGTAGTGCTTGCCCTCGATCTCGAGCGCCTCCACCATCTTCTCGGTCATGAGCGGCGCGACGCGCTTGTCCTTGCGGCCGTGCATGATCAGCAGCGGCGCCTCGATCCGCTCGGCCCGGTACACAGGCGAGCCGCGACGGTAGGCTTCGGCGGCGTCCGGATCCGCCGGCCGGCCCATCAACCGCTCCAGGTCGATACGGCCGGGCCGGTCCCCGTGGCGGTAGCTTTCCGCGATCTCCGAGTCGCCGTAGAGGTCGATGCCAGCGCGCCAGAGCGACGGTTCCTCGCTCAGGACGCAGAGAGTCATGTAGCCGCCGTACGAAGCACCGTAGTGCGCCAGACGGCCGTCGCACCAGGGCTGCTGGGCCGCCCATCGGGCCGCGTCGATGACGTCGAACGCATCGGCGTGCCCCCATTCCCCACGGTCGGCCCAGCGGAAGTCGCGGCCGTAGCCGGTCGAGCCGCGGAAGTCGACGGACAGGAAGGCCATCCCCGCCTCCGTTACGAGCTGGCGGAAGGGGAACCAGTCGCGCAGCGCCTGGCTGGTCGGACCGCCGTGGGAATGGACCAGGCAGGGCACCCGGACCGCTTCCTCGCCGGTGGCGTCCGCGGGCAGATACAAGTTGGCCTCGATACGCAGCCCGTCGCGAGCCTCGAAGGCGACGCGCGTCCCGGTCGCGAAGTGCGCCGCGTCCACTACCGTGGGCAGCGAGTGGGTCAGCTGACGGGGCCTGGCGCCGTGGGCGGCAGCCTGAGGAACGGGCAGGAGCCACAGGTCGTCCGGAGCGCGATCGCTGCGGCCGATGGCCAGGACGGCCGATGAATCGGGCATCCAGCCGACAGCCATCCAGGCGCCTTCGAACGGGTTGACGACGGCCGGGGCGGCCGGGGTGGTGCCTGAGCCATGGCCGCGGGCACCGCTCGACGCGGGCGCGGGAAGCGTGCCGACCAGGAGGTCCACCAGGCCGTCATGGATCTCGACGAAAGCGTAGAGCTTGCCGTCCGGCGAGGGCAGAGGCACGTAGCCCCAACCGCCGCCGGGCTCGCCGTGTTCGCGCGGTCCGGCCGTCAGATCGATCCGATGCTTGCCGTCGGTCGAAACCTGGACAACCTGGAACCAGCCGTCGCGATCCGAAACCATGAGCAGGCCGGAACCGTCCGGCAGCCAGCGAGGCCCGGTCTCCCACGCGCCCTCGCCGGCGATCAGCCGCTCCTGGGCCGTGACCACGTCCACGAGGTGGATCTGCGAAGTGAGCAGGTCCGGCAGCCGCTGCCAGGTCACGGCGATCTGGCGGCCGTCCGGCGACCAGACGAACTCGTCGACGTCGACGCCGGGCGAGGTCATGGGCACGGGCTCGGCGGAGCGGGGGCGCGTCGCGGGACGGCCGCGGCGCGGCACCGGCGCGTCGATCAGCCAGAGTTGGTCCCAGCCGCGGCGCCGCGATATGAAGGCGATCTGATGCCCGTCGGCGCACCAGCGTGGGGCGCGGTTTCCAGCCGGGTGCTGGCTGACCAGGGCCTGGTGCGAACCCTCGACGTCGATCATCCAGATCGCGTCGTCACGGACGAAGGCGAGGCGCCGCCCATCGGGCGACCATTGCGGATCCGAGGCGGACTTCTCGGTCGCGGTGAGCTGCTCCGGGTAGCCGCCGCGCGACGACATCAGGAAGATCTGGCGGGCGCCGGCAGCCTCGGCGGTGAAGGCCACGCGACGGCCGTCCGGGGAGAGCCGGAACTCGCGCGGCGACTCGATCGCCGCCGCCTGCTCGATCGTGAGACCGTCGCGCGACGGGCGGCGAACGCGGCCGTTCTCCTGGGCGGCGCGAGTCGAGCCGGCAACCGTCCGCCCCTTCGACGCACGGTCCGAGGCGGCATCTACCCCGGGCATCTCCGCAGGACGCCGCATCTTCACCGATCGCCCCACGCCAGGCCCAGCGGCAGATCCTCGCGCTCGCCGGGCCGGGGAGCAGGATCGACCCGCACGAACGTCTCGTGGCCAAACATCTGCGTCAACCCCTCCCGAACCTCGGGATCGTCCCACTGCCGGCCGCGCATCTGGCTGTCGTGGCAGGCCAGCGCCGCGAGCTTGCGGTCCAACACCTCGCCGATCGACACGATCGTGGTGATCTCCTCGTCGGGCCTGGCAAGGCGCTCGAAGGCCGCCTGCTGGCGCAGGTCGTCCTCGGACGGCGGCGTCGTGTCGCCCGAGCGGCGGCGCTCCTCCTCCATCGCCGCGCGCATCGCCGCGACGCGGGAGAGCGGCAGAACCTGGTGGTAGAGGGCGATCGGGCCGCCCGTTTCGGCGGCAGCCCGCCGGTACGCCTGGGTGGCGGTGGCCGAGCACCTCACGTGGTCCGGATGGCCGTAGATGCCGCCCGGGTCGAAGGTCACGATCACGGCCGGCCGCAACTGCCGCACCACCTCGACCATGCGCTCCACTACCCCCGCCGGATCGGCGTTCGCCAGCGATCCCTCGGGGGCGCCCCAGCCCTCCATGCCCGAGTCGCGGTAGCCAAGGAAGATCGGCTCGTGGACGCCCAGCGCCTCACAGGCGCAGGTCAACTCCCGGCGCCGGATCTCCGGATCGAGCGTGTGATCCACGCCGGTCTCGCCCGGCCGGCCGCCCTGGTCGCCGTTGGTGGCGCACAGGACCCAGACCGGATTGCCCGCCGCCGCGGCCAGGGCCATCAGCCCGCCCGCGCCATAGCTCTCGTCGTCGGGGTGGGCGAAGATGGCGAGCAGGCCGCGCGGAGTCGGGACCGCGTTCCGGCCGATTGGATCGGGCACGCTAGCGCCCGCGTCGGCGGCCGGCCGGCGCCTTCGCAAGCGCCTCGTTGGCTGCCTGCGCCGGCTCCCGATCGCTCTTGCCGACATCCAGCTTGCCGACGTCCGGGCCCTCGTTGAGCCCAAGACCGTTCTCCAGGTCGGCGCCCAATTCCAACGTCCGCCGGTAGGAGGCCCAGACCGCCTCGGAGAGGACGGTCCGCAACCGCCCGGACTCCAGCTCGTGGATCGCCGCGGCGCTCGTGCCCCCGGGCGAAGTGACCATGTTGCGCAGCACGGCGGGATGCTGGGCCGTGGCCTTGGCAAAGGCCGTGCTCCCCTCGAGCGTTTCGATAACGAGGTCGTGGGCGATGTGGCGCGCGAAACCCAGGTGGACCGCGGCGTCGATGAGGGCCTCCATCACCAGGAAGACATAGGCCGGGCCGGTGCCGCTGACCGCGGTCGCCATGTCCACGAAACGCTCGTCTTCGACCTCGAGGTCCGTGCCGAGAGCCTGCAGCAGGACCCGAGCCTGGTCGCGCTGTTCGTCGGTCACTTCCGGAGTGGCGTACCAGACGGTCATTCCACGGCCGATCTGGGCCGGTGTGTTCGGCATGCTCCGAACCACTTCGCGGTGCTCGAGAAGCGACGTGAGAACCTTGCAGTTCGCCCCGGCGACGATCGAGACGACGAGCTGATTCGGCCGGAGATGGCCGCCCAGCTCGTGACCGACCTTGGTCAGCGTCTGCGGCTTGACCGAGAGCAGGATGACGTCGGCGCCGGTCGCCGCCTCCAGATTCGAGGCCACCATTCGGACACCGTACTGGCCGGCCAGCTCCTCCCGTCGCTCGGGGCGCGGCTCGCTGCCGACGATCTGGCCCGGACCGACGAGCCTGCCTCGCAGGAGCCCGGCGATGATCGACTCGGCCATCACGCCCGAGCCAATAGTGGCGACCGTTCGGTTCGAAAGTGGCGACATGGCGGGGAGTATAGGCGCCGTTGAAGCCCGGCGAGCGGTGGTTTCGCTCGAAATTCGGCCGCCGCGCTCAATCGGTGAACTAACCAGTTTCGGCCCGGCCACGGCTGCCAGGCTGTCGCGGCAGACTTCCCGAGCCAGCGCACGAGCCCCAGACACACGAGAGCCGGTCGCCTGGGAGGTCAGCGACCGGCCCTGTGCACCGTGTTAGCGGTGGGGAGGAGGGAGGAGGTTGAAGGGAATGCTGGCTCGGACGGCTGAAGTAATCCTGAAACATGGCCCGGGCCGCCGGCTATTCCAGAATTGGCGTCCAACTTGCCGGCGGCGAAGTCTCGATGAAGCCATCCGGATCGAAGATCTCCGCCAGCAGCCCCACTCCGTCCACGATCCGCGGGCCGGGCCGCTCGAAGTAGACCGGCTCGACCACGAAGACGCGGCCCCTCCGCACGGCCGAGATCTCGCGCCAGAACTCGGGCAGGTTCAGCCGGGCGAAGGCTCGCTTGGCGGCGGGAAGGTGCATCCCCACCGGGGCCAGGAGCAGCATCTCCGGATCGACGTCGCGGACCGATTCCCAGGTGGTCGGCACGGAAGCCTCGCCTTCGCGGCCGAGCAGGTCCCAGCCGCCGGCTCGCCGCACCTGCTCCGGTACCCAGCGGCCGCTCGTGAAGGGCGGCTCCAGTGCCTGCAGCAGCACGACCCGTGGAGCGCGGATGCCTTCGTCCCGGCGCGCGACAACCTGTTGTTCCAGGTCGCCGAGCTCCTCGCGCAGTGCCTCCAGCAGCTCGATGGCGTCATCCTCGGCCTCGACCATCGCCCCGACCGTCGCGATGGAGTGGAAGACCCCTTCCGTGCCGAAGGCGTCGAGCGAAACGATTACCGGCTCGCCGGGCGATCCCCCTGCCGGCTGCCCCAGCGCCTCACGGACCCGACGGCTGCCGATGCCCGAGCCGTCCGGCCGGTCGCGGACGATGACCAGGTCGGGCCGAGCGGCGCGGAGCGCCTCGACATCCAGCTCCGCAGCGCCGATCTCGTCGTCGATGAACGGCGGCCGGGGCGGTGCGGGGCGGGTGTCTGCGCGCCCGGATTCCGGGGTCGCGGCGTGGGGGCCTTGCCTTGCGCTCCCGGCGGCGGTCGGCCGCGTCACGACGGCCACTCCCTCGATCTCCGGCGGGTAGTCGCAGCAGTGGCTGACACCGACCAGCTCGCCACGCAACCCCAGGCCGCAGACGATCTCGGTGGCAGAGGGCAGGAGCGACACGATCCGCATCAGACAAGTCTAGCCGGCCGCCTTACCCGCCCATTCTCGGGCTCCTACCGGGCGCCCTGTAACGGCCCGGCGCGGCCTCGCCGCAGCCGGTATCGCGACCCAGTTGGCGGCCCCGGGCCGGGTTCGGCCCCCGCCATCGTTGTACAGCGAAAGGCCCCGACCAAGCCGGGGCCTCGGCGCAATTGCGAGGTTAGCGGGGCTTCGCCGCATCCACCATCGCTCGGGCAGCGGCCTTGTCGGTGAACCAGAGCGCGTTGATCTCTGTGTAGACGGCCCACTGGGACGGAAGTGCATCCTCGGTGAAGATGGCGTTCACCGGGCACTCGGGCTCGCAGGCGCCGCAGTCGATGCACTCGTTCGGGTCGATGTAGAGAGTCCGGTCGCCCTCTTCCTCTTTGATGCAATCGACAGGGCAAACCGAGACGCAGGCGCGGTCGGTTACGTCGACGCAGGGCTCGGCGATCACATAGGTCATCGGGCTTCTCCTGAGGTTGTTCGGTTCTCGATCGTCAGCGTAGGAGGCGGACGCAGGCTCCACAACGTCTGCGTGAGCGTACCACGGTGGGGGGCAGCGAGGCCGACTCGCGGATGAGAGCTCGACCGGAAACCGGCTTCTTGCCCCGCGCCCTCACATGTGCGGCTCGTAAGTCGGGTCCAGGTACTTCTCGGGGTCTTCCTCAAAGTCCAGCTTGCAGCCGCGACTGCAGAAGTAGTAAGTCTCGCCGTCGTACTCAACCTTCAGCTCGGTGTCGGTGTCGACCTCCATGCCGCAAACCGGGTCCTTCGCAAAAGCCATCTGGTGCTCCTTCAGCCGCACGGGCGGTTCGTTTCGAGGGTCCGGTCGCGACCGGCCCGGACTGACGAATCGAGTGTAGTCGCACGCGCCAGCTCGGCCCGAGAGGCGGTCCCGCTGCCCACGGCGGCCTTCGCTCCAGTTGGCCGCCCAGGCTCCCCGGACGTGTGCGAAGATGCCCACACCGCTCTCAGCCACCAGCGTAGGATGCGACTCATGGACCCGCAGCTGGTCGAAAACGCCCGCCAGACGCTCGAAGCCGAGCGCGCCCGTCTCCGTCTCGAGCTTTCCGAAGAGGTCGAGCACCCACGAGTCGCGCATGGTGCCCAGACCGCCGCGGCCACCGAAGTCTCCGAGAGCCAGCGCGGCCAGCAGCTCCGTGAGCGCGAGGAACAGCACCTGGGCCTGATCGAGGGCGCGCTGGGGCGGATCGAGGCCGGGACCTTCGGGCTGTGCCAGAAGTGCGGCAAGGCGATCGCACCGGAGCGCCTGGAAGCTCTGCCGTGGGCCCTGGACTGCGTCGACTGCCACGCCGGCAAGCGCCGCTGACGGAGCCGCGCCCAGGGGCGCCACGCGAACAGCACCGCCCGCCGTCTCGCACGCTTGAGGCAGCTCCGGTAGCGGGCTCGTTCCTCGAAGCCATGGCCCGTGTCGCGGCGTCGCTCTGGCCCGAGCCCCGGCCGAGAATCAGAGAGCCGGCCCCGAGGCCGGCTTCTTAGATGGCGGAGCTTGGTTGCGGGGGACGGATTCGAACCGCCGACCTTCGGGTTATGAGCCCGACGAGCTGCCGCTGCTCCACCCCGCGCGAGGAACTGTAGCCGTGGACCCGGGGCGCGTCAATCGCCGGCGGGCGACTCGTGCCTCGCCGCATCAGCCGGCCCCGTCGCGGCGCGGCAGGCCAGGGCCGCGTGCCAGGTCGAGACAGCCACGGGCCACCAGAGATCCATCGGCCGGTCGGTCCCGTACCAGGGCGCTCCGGCACCAGGCCCGTGGACAGCGCCGTCGACGACGATCTGCCGCGAGCCGGCGAGCATGGCCGAGGCCACCGGGACCAGGCCGTCTCCCTCGGTTCCGGGCACGGCCGCCCGACCAAGCACGGAGCGGTAGAGGAGATGCGCCACGCGCTCGCGACCCGTACCGGCGGGATCCCCGCGAATCGCCCGCGACGCCACCGACACGTAGCCGATCAGCGGGGAGTGGAAGGCGCCCGGAGCGGCCTCCTCCGCGACCTCCGACGCGACCATGTTCATCTGCCTGCCGATCCCCTCGCCCTTCGAGAGGACGTGGGGAGTGCCCAGGGTCACGATCGCCCCGATCCGGGAGGCCGCCCCGAATCTCCTGCCCGGCAGGGGCTCCGTGGCGGTGAGGATCCGCGCGATGAGCCCGCCGGCGGAGTGGCCAATCACCAGCACGGGGGCCCCCTCCGACACCTCCGCCGCCAGGCGTCCCGCCTCGAGAAGCGCTCGCCCCGAGCGGGTCGCGATCGCGCCGACGCCCCGGGTGGCCGCGATCAGCCAGTCCGGCGTCCAGACGCCCGCGACGACCACGCCCGCGGCGCCCCTCGAGCTGAGCCGGTTCACGAACCGACGGTACATCGGCGGAGCAGTCAGGAACCCACCCAGGACCAGGACCGTCGGCTTCACCGAATTGGGATGGTCGCGCCAGCCGCCGGAGCGCGGGGAGAAACGGCTCGAACTCGATTCGCCGCCTGACATCTCTCCTCCAGAACCTCGCCCGTCATCGTACTCCGCGGCAGGACACCCCCTTTTGGGATCGGCGGGCGCACAGAGGCATGGTCGTGATCAGCGCGGCGCCGCCCGATTGGACCAGGTAGAGGATGATGGTGCGATCAAAGACCGACGGAGACGCGGAATGAGATTCGACGACGAGCAGCAACCGGAGCGGTCGGGGACGCCCCCCCAGGACCAGACCGCATCCATGACCACGCCGGGCCCAGTCCCGGACGAGCGGCGCTCTACCCAACCGCCGCCGGCCCAGGGCTCGGCTCAGGCGCCCCAGGGGGGCGTGGGAATCGACGGCAACGAGCGGCGCGGAGGCCGGGGCAACGCGGCGGGCCGTCGCTCGGGACGAGCGCCTCAGATCCTCGCTCTGATCGCCGCGATCCTGATCGCCTTCGCCGGCGGCATGGTCGTCGACCATGTCGCCGTCTCCGCGTCGCAGCCGGCGGCGTCCCCGGCGGCATCGCCGCAGGAGCCGCTCCAGGACTTCCAGATCTACGAGCAGGCGCTCCAGATCATCCGCCAGTACTACGTCGGGCGCTCATCGATTACAGACCAGCAGCTCCTCTACGGCTCCATCAGCGGCATGGTCGACAGCCTGGGAGACACCAACCACTCCCGCTTTCTGACGCCCCAGGAATACCAGGAGATGACCAGCCAGCTGAGCGGCCAGGTCGCCGGGATCGGCATCCTGATCAGCGAGGCTACCAACGTTCCGGTGGTCGAACGGGTGATCGCCGGCTCGCCGGCTGAACACGGAGGCATCAAGGCTGGGGACCAGATCACGGCCGTGAACGGTACTTCGACGACCGGCCTGACCTTCGACGAGCTGGCCGCCCTGATTCGCGGCAACCCGGGAACCAAGGTGGCGGTCTCGGTCATCCATGCCGGTTCCACGACCAGCGTGACCATCACGATGACGCGCGCCGTGGTAACCGCGCCCCTGGTCGACTGGGGAATCGTGCCCGGCACGCACATCGCCGACATCGCCCTCTACGAGTTCGACACGGGCGCCGCCGATCAGGTCCAGCAGGCCATCGACGGCGCCATAGCGAAGGGAGCCAGGGGGATCGTATTGGACCTGCGGTCCAACCCGGGCGGTTACGCGGACGAGGCTGTCGACGTTGCCAGCGAGTTCCTGTCGAGCGGCGTCGTCTACATCGAAGAGGACGCCTCCGGAAAGCAGACCGACGAAACCGTGGACACGTCGCGGTTCACGACCGCGCTGCCCCTAGTCGTCGTCGTCGACAACGGCACGGCCAGCGCCGCGGAGATCGTCGCGGGCGCGCTCCAGGACTCCCACCGCGCCAAGGTGGTCGGCCTGACGACCGTGGGTACGGGGACCGTGCTCCAGCCGTTCAAGCTGTCGGACGGTTCGGTGGTCCTGCTCGGCGTGGAGGATTGGCTGACGCCCTCGGGCCACCGGATCTTTGGCAAGGGCATCACGCCTGACCAGACGGTTGCCCTGCCGGTCGGCGCCCAGCCTATCGACCCGATCAACCTGAGCGGCATGACGGCCGCGAAGGTCAAGTCTTCCGGGGACGCCGAGCTGCTCGCCGCGCTGAAGAACCTGGGCTCATAGCCCGGATCCACGTGTCGACCGCCGCGCAGCGGACGGCTCGGGCCCAGGCATGCGGCGGCCCGGGCGGCTGGAGGGCCGTGTGGGATTCGGACCCACGACCAGCCGATTAAAAGTCGGCGGCTCTACCACTGAGCTAACGGCCCCCGGGGCTATGGCGGCGCGCGGAGTGGCCGGCACTGCGCCCGCCGGCGACCGTACCACTCCATGCTCGGTGGATAGTAGCCTGGCGACCCCCGAACCCGCCACGCCGCGAGACGGCGCCGCGAATCAGCCCTGGTTCGAGTAGAGGGTCACGGTGACTCCGCCCATGACGAGCTGCCCGGCCGGGATGACCATTTCACCCCGAACCGGGCGGTTCGTCCCCCATGAGTCGATCAGCCTGGTCGGGCGCGTCGCGTCCACGTCCTGGATCGCCCAGCCGTCGCCGCGGCGCTCGATCGTGGCATGGCGGGCGCCGACCCGCGGGTCGGACAGGCGGATCTGGGCGTCGGGGTCTCGACCGACAAGCATCCTCTCGCCGGGCCTCACCGTGTACGAGAACGAGCGTCCGGCCTCGAGGACGACCAGGCGTCCGGGCGTTGGTCCGGCCTCGGTGCCCCCGGCGCCGGCGGTCGGCGGAAAGACCGGTGCCGCCGGCGCCGGACCGTCAGGGCGGTCGGGCGTGGGATAGGCCGGCGCCACGTAGCCGGGCATGGGGTAGACGGCAGGCCCATAGGAGGGCGGAACGTAGCCGGGCGGCACCTGCCCGCGTTCGAGGTAATCGAGCCACTCGCGGCCCAGGGCCGGATGGAATCCCGGGGGCACCTGGCCCGGAAGCGGCCCCCAGGGACTTGGGGCGAAAGGTTCGGGCGCGCGCCTTGGGTTGGGCGGCGCCGAGAGATGCATGATGGACAGCACGGCGCCGATCACCGCCAGCCCGAGGCCCAGCCACAGCCCCAGCGCGATCCCGAAGGTGAAGCCACCCGTGGGGTAGTCGGTCGGGGTTGCGGCGAGCTGGCTGACGATCGACATGACCCCAAGGCCGGCCGAGCCCGAGGCGAGAACGAAGCCTCCGAGGGTCAGCCACCTCGTTGCCGTGCCGGTCGGCCGCTCAACCGCCTCCAGGACGGACCCGACCGCGGCCACGACCATGCCTGCGGCGACCGCGTACGTCCAGGTCACGCCCAGGTCTCCGGCGGCCCCGTCGACGACGGCCTGCCACAGGCTGAAATGGAGGCCGAGGCCGCTGTACTGCTGATAGCTGAAGCCCCACGTAACCCAGGGCAGAAACACGGTGGCGAGCAGGCACAGCGCGGCGGTCACCTGGAGCTTCGGCACGGAGCCGAGCGGCAGCCGCTTGCCGTATGTGATCGAAGGCGAGGACTGGTCTGGTGGCGGATCCGGCATCTTCGGGCAACCCTCCGGCCGGGAGTTCATCGACGGCGACGTGCATTCGTGGCAAGTCGCGCCGGGCGATGGACGAATCAGGCGCGGCGATTCTCCACCTTTGCGGGCGCACCGCAAGATCGCGACCGTGGCGAGCGCCGTCAGCCGGGGAGGTTGACGCCGGCCATGGGGCTACCCCCCGCTCGAAGATGCCCGCTGGCCGGCTGTCGGAGGGCGCAACGCAGAGCTAGCTTGTGCGACATGATGAGCGCCTTGAAGCCTTCGTTCGTAGCCGGACCTTACCGACCCAACGTGCTCCTGCGGGAGTTCGTCCTCTCGCCGTTCGAGCCGGCATCCTGGCGAGCGGCGGGCGCGATCGTCATGGGCTTCTTCGTCGGCACCTTCTCGTTCGCCCTCCTCGCCACGTGCTTCTCCATGGGCGGCTCGTTCATGATCTTCCTGGTCGGCTTCGCGATCGTCGGCCTCGGCATCGAGCTGTGCCGGGTCGTCGCCCGGATCGAGCGCTGGCGCGCGATCTTCGTGGACCCGCGACCGCTTCGGCCGCATCCCTACCGGCAGTTCGGCCATGGCCTGCGGGCCGTGGCCGAGGCCGAATTCATGGACGAGAACCGCTGGCGAGACGTCATCTACGTCCTCGTCTCGTTCCCGCTCACCATCCTCGAGTTCGTCCTGACGGTGGCCCTCTGGGCCGCCTCGCTGGCGCTGCTGCTGACGCCAATCCTCTACTACGGGGTCGCTCGGACCGCGGGCGATCGAATTCCGGTCGAGGTCGTGCGTGTGGCGCCGGTCCTGGTGGCGATCGCATTCGTCGGGGGGCTCGTGCTCCTGCCCGTGGCCGCCTCGGTAGCGCGGGGCCTGATGGTCCTGCATCGAGCCGTCGTCGAAGGCCTGCTGTGCACGAGCGAGCGCGAGGAGCTACGACAGCGGGTGGAGAACCTGCGTGAAAGCCGCTCGGCCATGCTGCAGGTGGAGGCGAGCGAGTTGCGCCGCATCGAGCGCGACCTGCACGACGGCGCCCAGCAGCGACTCGTCATGCTGGCGATCGACCTGAGCCTGGCCAGCGACCGAGTCGATACCGATCCGGCCGGCGCGAAGGCGCTCATGAACGACGCCCGTGAACAGGCCCGCCAGGCCCTGGCCGAGTTGCGAGATCTGGTGCGCGGCGCGGCGCCGGCCATCCTCCTGGATCGCGGCCTCGTGGCGGCTCTCGGCTCGGTGGCCGGCCGCTGCCCCGTGCCCACGGTGGTGGAGAGCACTCTGCCGGCCGGGCAGCGTCAGCCCCACGCTGTGGAGCGTGCCGCGTACTTCGTCGTGGCGGAGGCGCTCACCAACGTCGCCAAGCACGCCGGGGCAACGCGCTGCGAGGTCCGCTGCCGGCAGGGCGGCGATCGGCTGGTAGTCGAAGTCTGGGACGACGGCAAGGGCGGAGCCAACGCCGCGCCGGGCGGCGGCTTGGCCGGCCTGCGCGACCGGGTCGAGGCGCTCGACGGGCTGTTCCGCATCGACAGTCCCGCCGGCGGGCCGACGCTCCTCCATGCCGAGATGCCGCTCGGGCCGGATCAGGGCCCATGACGGCCGCCGTTGGTGCATGATCCTTTCGTGGAGAGAAAGCCCATCCGCGTAGTCATCGCCGAGGACTCGGCGCTCATCCGCGAAGGTCTGACCCGCCTCATCGAGGAGACCGGCGGCTCGGTCGTGGCCAAGGTCGGCGACGCGCCTTCGTTCGTCGCCGCCGTCGCGGAGCACCGGCCGGACGTGTCGGTCGTGGACGTGCGCATGCCACCGACGCAGCGCGATGAGGGGTTACGCGCCGCGATAGAAGCCCGCCGGCTGGTGCCGGGCACGCCGGTCCTCGTGCTCAGCCAGTACGTGGAGCGTCAGTACGCGACGGAGCTGCTCGCCGACGGCGCCGGCGGCGTGGGCTACCTGCTGAAGGACCGCGTCGCCGACATAGCCGAGTTCATGGACGCCCTGCATCGCGTCGCGGCCGGCGGCACGGCGCTCGACCCGGACGTGGTGGCTCAGCTCATGGTCCTTCGACGCCGCGACGACCGACTCGCGACGCTCACGCCGCGCGAGCGCCAGGTCCTCGCGGCGATGGCCGAGGGCAGGACCAATATCGGCATCGCCAAGGCGCTGGGCATCACCGAAGGCGCCACGGAGAAACACATCAGCAGCATCTTCGGCAAGCTCGAGCTGCCCGAATCCGAGACCGCCCACCGGCGCGTCCTGGCCGTCCTGGCCTACCTCGGCGACTGACTGCCGGCTCCGCGGGCGGATTGCCCGGCGCTAAGGCGCCGGGGGCGTAAAGATTGCGCTGGCCGGGGTCACGTGCGTGGCGACGGCATCCAGCGCGCCGCCAGCGAGGACCACGCGTCCGTCGTGGAGGACTGCCAGCGCCGGTCCCATCAGCGCCGTGCCAAGCCGACCGGTAGCGTGCCAGCGGCCGCTGGGCGCATCCCAGATCTCGGCCGTCGCCATGACGCGGTAAGCCGGATCCACGCCGCCGACAATCAACACCCGCCCGTCGGGGAGCGTGGTCATGCTCCCGCGGGCCCTCCCCGTGGCCATGGAGCCGGTGGCCGTCCAGGCGTTCAACACCGGATCGTAGATCTCACTCGAGGCGAGACTTTGATCGCTGTTGGACGTGAGGTTCCAGCCACCGGCCACCAGCACGCGACCGTCCGAGAGCGTCACCGCCGAGTAGTGGTAGCGGGCCACCGACATCGAGGGTGCCGCGTGCCAGGTGGCGGAGGCGGGGTCGAAGATCTCGGCCGAGGCCGTGACCGTGCCCCTGGTCCCCTGGTAGACGGTGGCGCCGCCGGCGACCAGGACCTCACCGTCGGGAAGGAGGGTGGCGGTGTGCAGGGCCCGGGCGTGGGCCATCGGCGCGGTGGGCGTCCAGGTCCCGGTCGCCGGGTCGTAGATCTCGGCCGCCGCCGTGGACCGATAGCTCGGCGAACCCTCCGACCCTCCGCCGGCCACCAGCACGCGACCGTCCCGAAGCACGGTCGCCGTGGTGTGGGTGCGAGGCACGTTCATGGTGCCGGCCGAAACCCAAGAGGCGGTCCCGGGAATGTAGCGCTCGGCACTGGCCAGCGGCAGCCCGTCGCGCGATCCGCCGACCACAAGGACCGACCCGTCGGGCAGAACGGCGGTCGCCGGATAGGCTCGCGCCTGGAGCATCGGTCGGGCGGCAGCCCACTTGTCCAGCCTCGGGTCGAAGATCTCGACGCTGGCCAGGGCCGCGCTGCTGGATGGACCGCTCGAACCGCCGATGACGAGCATGCGCCCGTCGGCCAGGACGGCCACGCCGGGGTCCCACGGCGAGACGGGCATCGGCGGCAGAGGCGACCAAGTCCCGCTGCCGTACCTGGCGAGCGCCGTCGGCACGGGCGTGGCGGTGGGGGTCGCGGAGGGCGTCTCGGTGGCGGGTGCGCCGGCTGTGGCCGGCGAGGCGAGGACGATCGAGGCA
>Ga0187885_10000813_pt1 | contig 36881 bp, 32 predicted proteins | sample June2016WEW_20_1_3_FD_132970 | JGI IMG/M metagenome (GOLD analysis project Ga0187885, IMG submission 132970) | Peatland microbial communities from SPRUCE experiment site at the Marcell Experimental Forest, Minnesota, USA - June2016WEW_20_100 | ecosystem: Environmental > Terrestrial > Soil >...
ACAGAAACCCGGACTGTTCAACTTGAACTCTGCCATACTGGCCTCCTTCTGCTCGGCTCGCAACGTTGCCAGTAACGCGGTGAGCGTCAGCACGATCAACAGACTACGCGTTCGCATCACCTTTCCACACCACTGCCAGTGTAACCTGCCAGACGCCGATGGGCAACCACCAAGTTGAACTGCCAGTTTGACGGGACAAACAGAAAACCCCCGACAGCGTGTGCCGTCGAGGGTTTTCTGTTTTTGTGCGACGAAATTATTTCGTCACGACGTTGGTCGCTTTCGGTCCTTTGGGTGAGTCGACCAGCTCGAACTCCACAGGCTGGCCTTCTTCCAAGTTCTTGAAGCCATCCCCGGCGATTGAGGTGTAATGGACGAACACGTCCGCACCGCCTTCTTGCTGGATGAACCCAAACCCCTTTTTAGTGTCGAACCACTTCACTTTACCTTGTGCCATAATTCTTCCTCACTTCGTTTGTTTCTTGCTTCGGACGGAACGCCATTCCACGCCAGAATGGCTTCACGTCCAAAGTCGGGTGCGGAGTTTACGCAAAGTCTTGTGCTTGTCAATCCTCGATTTCACAGTTTCCCAGGAGAAATTCCTCTGGCCAACTCTCCACCGGTGTGCTAGCAACTACCTGTTCTATGAACACGGTACCGGACAGCCAGCCTGAATCGGCCAAGGACGAGAAGCCGCCGATCCAATTCAAAGCGGTGTTGGTGGTGGACGATGACCGGCAACTGGCCTCGGCCCTTCAGTGGATTCTTGCCGACGAAAACTACTTCGTGGATATCGCGTATGACGGCGAAGAAGCATTGCTGAAGATCAAGGACAACGATTACGACGCCGTGGTCTGCGACGTGATGATGCCACGTCTGCGAGGCGATGAACTATTCGTAAAGGCGCGAGATTTGCGACCGCAGTTGGTCGACCGGTTCATATTCATCACCGGCTACGCCGCGGGACCGGAGATCAACCTCTTCCTCACCAAGACAGGCGCGAAGTATCTCGTCAAGCCGTTCCCGATGCAGAAACTGATCGATTGCGTCAAACAACTTCTGGGCTGAGCGTTCTCAGCGCAACCACGTGGCGATCTTTTCGCGGCCTGACAAGTCTTCAACTCTCTCTCGTGATCGCACCAGCGCCACGCGACAGCCTGAAACCAAAACCTCGGCCGGTCGCGGACGCGAGTTGTAGTTTGACGCCATGACCATGCCATACGCGCCGGTGCCCATGATCGCCAGTAACTCGCCGCCATGGACCTCAGGGATCCTTCGTCCCTGCGCGAAAAAATCTCCCGACTCGCATATAGGTCCGACTACGTCTGCTGTGATCATCCGCCGCTTACGCCCGCGAGGCACCCGGAGAGGCAGTATCTCATGGTAACTGTCGTACAGCGCCGGCCGAATCAGGTCGTTCATCGCCGCATCCACGATGATGAAACATTTCGCCGCTGTCCGTTTGACGTAAACCACGCGCGTCAGCAGGACACCTGCGTTGCCGACGATGAACCGTCCAGGCTCCAACAGAATCCTCAGCCCAAGTTTTTGCAAATGTGGCCTGACAGCGGCGGCAAATTCCTCGGCAGTGGGAGGCTGCTCATTTCGATATTGAATTCCAAGACCACCGCCGAGATCGAAGAACTGCAACGTCTCCGGCGCCAGCGCCCGAACCTTCTCGATCAGGGGCAGTATTTTCCTGATCGCCTGTACGAACGGCGTTGTGGATACAATCTGCGATCCGATGTGCATTTGCACACCGCGGATCTCCAGCGATGAAAAGCGACGCGCTTCCCGATAAACCTCCAAGGCGCGGCCAATCGGGATCCCAAACTTGCTCTCGTGTTTGCCAGTGGAAATGTAGTGATGCGTACGCGGATCTACGCCGGGGTTCACTCGCAGCGCAATCGGCGCACGCCGTCCCAGGCCGCGAGCAACGTCGGCAATCGCGCGCAACTCTGATTCGCTTTCGATGTTAAAGCAGTATATGCCAAGCTTCAACGCGTATTGAATCTCTTCATGCGTTTTGCCCACACCGGAAAACACGCATTTGCGCGGATCCCCGCCAGCCCGCACCACGCGAAATAGTTCCCCACCGCTCACGATGTCGAATCCCGCCCCTGCCTTCGTTACGGCGCGAATTACGGCGAGATTGCTGTTCGCTTTCATCCCGAAGCAAATCAGGTGATTCAGTCCGCGGAAAGCGACATCCATCTGTCGCAACTGCCCGACGATGTGCCCCTGGCTGTAGACGTACAACGGCGCGCCGTACCGCTCCGCCAGCCGCCGTAACGGCACCTGTTCACAGTGCAACTCACCCGCTCGATATCGGAACGCTTCCATCGGTTCGCAGCCTACCAAACTTACAGCCAACGTGCAATCTGTGTCACCACCTCGGCGCTGCAAACCGGGCTGAGCTTGGTTTCCAGTCGTTCCCGCGCTGCTTCCCGCGGATACGCGACTGCATATCTCTCTATTACCCAATCCTTGTCATCGAGTATCAGGAACTCCGCCAGACGCGACGGATTGGTCGGGAACCCGACCGACCCCGCGTTCGCCCACGCAATGTCCTGCGCGCCCAAGCGCAATGGCGCCGGATCGTCCCCCTCGCCTTCGTAGCCGAACATCGGCACGAGTACCACCCCCACTTCACCTCGCACCACCTCTGCCCGCATCTTGTGTGTGTGACCGTAAAAACACACGCGTCCTTCATTGTGCCGCACGCAGGCCAGTTCTACTTCCGCCCTCTTTGGCCACTGATGATATCCCGCGCTGCCCGGCGCCACAAGCGAGTCGTGCGTCAACTGAATCCCCTCGTTGACCTTCACCGCCAGCGGTACCGTCATGAGGAATTCCAGCGCCCACGGCTCCGCCGCCAGCAATTGCCGCGTCCAGGCCAATGTCTCCGCCGCTTCGTTGATGTAACCCAATGGTTCGATCTCGCCACGCGCCACGCGATCATGGTTCCCAGCCACCCAGGCGAGTTGGCCTCGCTGCGCCAGTTCCTGCATCCGCGCGATGCACTCCAACGGCTCCGGTCCATAACCGACCAAATCACCGGTAAACAGATACGCCTCGGCGTTGTGCCGCTTTCCCGCCTCCAGCACAGTTTCCAGCGCCGTCAAATTTGCGTGCACATCTCCGAGAATCTGATATCTCACCAGCAAGTTCCTTCAAGTATTCGCGCCGCAAACCCCGAAAGCTCGCCACGCTTCACGTGGCCCTCGGGGCCGGCATGGCCGCATCGACCCCAATAACGCCTTCACCCAACGTCACCGGCATAACCCGGTTATTTACACAGAACAACGCGGACACCAATCGCTTCACCGTCGTCCACGACGGTCCGCAACCGTGTCCCGCCAATTTCCACTCCGAAAAATACTCAGCCTACTTCAGCAGGCGTTTCCACCTTGCCAATTGGGCGCGGACGTTTCGTGGCGAAGGCGCGCCGATGGCAGTGCGCGCTGCGAGGGCATGATGCACATCGAACACGCGTGCTGCAGCCATGCCGTGCTTCCTTGCAGCAAGCTTCGGCAGTGGCACACCGTTTTTCTCCGATTCCGCCACGAGCGCGCCAACAGCGTGGTGCGCCTCACGGAACGGCAAACCGCGCTTCACGAGGAAGTCCACCAAATCTGTTGCCAACAACAATGGATCACTCGCCGCCGCCGCGCACTTAATCCGATTCACTCGCGTGTGTGCGAGCGTCGTCGCCATGACCGTCAACGTCATCCTCAACGTGTCTGCGGTGTCAAACAGCATCTGCTTATCTTCCTGCAAATCCCGGTTGTACGTCAGTGGCAGCCCCTTGAGCATCGTTAACGCCGCCACGAGATTGCCGACTATGCGCCCCGCTTTGCCACGCGTCAGCTCTGCCACATCGAGATTCTTCTTTTGCGGCATTAGCGATGAGCCTGTCGTGTGGGCATCGGCGATGGTGACAAAGCCGAACTCCGCGCTTGACCACAACAGCAAGTCTTCTGCCAAGCGAGACAGGTGTACGGCCACTAGTGCGGCAACCGCTTGAAATTCGACCACAAAATCGCGATCGCTCACCGCATCCATCGAATTCTGCGTTAACTCATTGAAACCGAGCAACTTGGCCACATAAGCACGGTCAATCTTCAGCGTGCTGCCCGCCAAGGCGCCCGAACCGAGCGGGCAAACGTTGACACGTTTGAGACAATCCTCCAAGCGTTGCACGTCGCGGTCGAACATCTCCACATAAGCGAGAAGATGATGCGCAAGTAATACAGGCTGAGCACGTTGCATGTGCGTATAGCCGGGCACTACGACGTCTATGTTCTTATCCGCCAAATGGATCAGCGATTTCTGGAGGTTTTGAATCGCCGCCATGATTCCTTGGCGGTTAGCAGGTTCAACCCCGGATTTCGTGCCTTGGATTTCCGACCTGAGCCAAAGGCGCAAATCGGTGGCCACCTGATCGTTACGGCTGCGGGCCGTGTGCAATTTTGCGCCAGCCGCGTCAATCTTGCGAACCAGCGCCGCCTCGATGTTCATGTGAACGTCTTCGAGCGACGTGTCCCATTTGAACTTACCAGACTCGATCTCGCGCTCGATGGCGTGCAACCCGCGCTCGATCTTTGTCGCTTCGGCCTTGGTTAGAATGCCGACTTTCGCCAGTCCTTTTGCGTGCGCGATCGAGCCGGCGATGTCCTGTTTATACAATCGCCAGTCGAAGCTTACGCTCTCGGTGAACTGTTTAACAATTTCGGCAGGCCCTGTTGCGAAACGCCCGCCCCACGTCGGTTGTGGTGTTTTTTTCATGGCAGCGCGATTGTCGCCAATTGCGCGCTGGAATCAAGCCAACTATTCACCCGTCTTCGCGCCACCAGCACGAGAAGTTATCGTTGGCATGCTGCCTATCTGGACGAATGTGATAGAATTCTCACATGACACAAGGATTTCGCGCAGTACTCTTCGACCTCGACGGTACGCTGGCCGATACGCTGGCCGACCTTGCCAATGCGATTAATCACACCCTTACCGCACTCGGTTGCCCAACACATCCGCTGGCCGCGTACCGTTACTTCATTGGCGACGGCGTACGCGATCTCTGTCTTCGCGCCCTGCCAGCCGATCGCCAGCATCTCGCCGACGATGCGCAGCGATTGATGCGGGCACATTACGACGCGCATTGTTTTGACGAAACGCGGTTGTATCCCGGCATTCTCGAGCTTGTCGCGGCATTGCACCAGCGCGGTCTAAAGCTTGCAGTGCTATCTAACAAACCCGATGTGTTCACGAAACGGATGATCGAATACTATTTCCGCCCGTCACCATTCGACATCGTGCGTGGCCAGATTGCAAAAGTGCCGTTGAAGCCCGATCCGACCGCCGCGCGCCAGATCGCCGAGGAACTCGGGGTGCCGCCAATTCAATGGCTCTATCTCGGCGACACAAACACGGACATGCGCACGGCGTGCAACGCGGGAATGTACGCTGTCGGCGTGCTGTGGGGATTCCGCGAACGCGTCGAACTGGTAGAGAGCGGCGCCCAACGCGTCATCGCCAAACCTGAAGATGTCTTGCAGTTGCTTTGATGAAAAGAAAAGAGCATCCCGAGGCGCTTGCGCGCTCGGGACGCTCTCTCTGTAAAACTGACGCGGTCGTTTGATTAACGCCGGTCGCGACGGAACTCACGGCGTCCGCCGCCACCACCGCCACCGCCACGTCCACCGCCAAAGTCACCCCGGGGGCGCTCTTCGCGAGGACGCGCTTCATTAACTGTCAGCGCGCGGCCATCCAGTTCCTTGCCATTCAGTTCTGCAATGGCCTTGGTAGCTTCTTCCTGTGAACCCATTTCCACGAAGGCAAATCCGCGCGACTTGCTTGTGAACTTGTCCAGGATCAGTTCGCAACTTGAAACATTGCCGACTGCCTTGAATAGTTCGAGGATCTGACCCTCTGTGGTGTTGAATGACAGGTTGCCTACGAATAGTTTCGTACCCATTATGTGTTTTTTCCTTCTGCCGCGGTAGGAGGCCTCAGCGACTGTTCCCGCTCGTCGGGTTTCGGACTGTCACCGTGCATAAATGACCACTCTGACAATCTACCAATCTCACTGCGAGCTTCTTCTATCGACTAGCGTGCCGCACGGTACTCCAACTCGCCAGAATTGCAACAATTATTTTTCACCGTCCCTGCGGCAGTGTGTTCACAGCCGGTAATGGCGGTTGGCGGCATCGTGTGGCCCTTGCTTTGACACCCCACCGATTCCACGATACTATCGTTGTGTGGATGCAAAGCTCGGCCAACTCAAATCTCTTTTGCGCGGCTGCGGACGGACGCTCGTCGCGTATTCCGGTGGCGTTGACAGCACGTTTCTGGCGAAAGTTGCAGCGGATATGCTTGGCGAACAGATGCTGGCGGTGATCGCAGACACACCAAGTCTGCCGCGGCGAGAACTTGCCCAAGCGCTGGCGTTGGCGGAACAGCTTCATATTCCGGTGCGGGTCATCAAGACCAACGAGATGGCCGACCCCCGGTATGCCAGTAACCCAGTCGATCGCTGTTACTTCTGCAAGAGCGAGTTGTTCGGCAAACTGGTCGCATTGGCGCGGGCCGAGGGTTGGCAGACGATCGTATATGGCGAGAACCTCAGCGATTCAGGGGATTCTCGTCCCGGTACGCAGGCGGCGGCGGAATGCGGGGTGCGCGCACCATTGCGGGAAGTGGGATTGACGAAGGCGGAGATCCGGGCGCTGTCGCGGGAACTCGGTTTGCCAACCGCCAACAAGCCGCAGATGGCATGCTTGTCGTCGCGGATTCCATACGGCGAGTCGGTGACGGCCGAGACGTTGGCAAAGATTGAGGCTGCCGAGAATGTATTGCGCGGCGCGGATTTCCGCGACGTGCGGGTGCGTCATCACGGTGACGTGGCACGGATCGAAGTCGGCGCGGATGAGATGCTGCGGTTCTTTCGGAACGGATTGCGGGAATCGGTCGTTGAAGCATTTAAAAAACTTGGTTACAGGTATGTGACGCTGGATTTGCAGGGTTTTCGGAGTGGCAGCGGCAACGAGGTGTTAACGAAGGAGAAAGGAAAAGTATCGTGAAGCGACTGCAGATTTTTTTGATGATTGTTGGGCTGGCGCTCTTGTTGGCAGGTTGCCAGAGTGTGCAGCATGGCGCGCCACAGAAACAAACGACTGACACAAACAGGCATGTCCCATGTGAACGGCAGCTTCAAGAAGCCCAGGAACAAATTCAGGATCTGACGAATGAGATCAGGGTGACGTATATGGAGCTGGAACAGGAACAGGTCAAAGTGGATGCGTTGATCGATGAGAACCAAAACCTGAGCGAGCAGTTGCAGGAAGTCATGAAGCACCTGCTTGCGACCGAGTCGAAGCCGAGCGCACCGGAGAAGGCTCCGGTAAAGCCATGACCGGTCAAACGTCAACATTCCGGATCGCCGGCCGCGAGTTCGGTTCACGACTGATCATGGGTACGGGCAAATTTGCCTCGTGTCAGATCATGGCGGCCGCAGCCGCGGCAAGTGGCACTGCGATTGTCACGGTTGCGTTGCGCCGTGCCGATCTCTCAGGACAACAGGACAAGTTCGCCAACATCCTAAGCTTTATCGATACGAAGAAGTACCTGCTGTTGCCCAACACCAGCGGCGCGCGCACGGCCGAAGAGGCCTGCCGTCTGGCGCGTCTCGGGCGCGAAGCCACGGGGTCAACTTGGATAAAATTGGAGATTCATCCCGACCCGCGGTATTTATTGCCCGACGCAGTCGAGACCTTGAAATCCGCTGAGACGCTCATCAAAGAAGGGTTTACCGTGTTGCCGTACATCAACGCTGACCCTGTGTTGGCCAAACGGCTCGAAGACGTCGGGTGCGCGACCGTCATGCCGCTCGGTTCGCCCATTGGCAGCGCGCGCGGTATCGAAACCCGCGCCAGTATCGAAATCATCATCGAGCAGGCCAACGTTCCAGTGGTAGTGGACGCCGGTCTCGGCGCGCCGTCGCATGCCGCCGAAGCGATGGAGATGGGTGCAGACGCTGTATTGGTCAACACCGCGATTGCCGTTGCGACCGACCCCGTGCGCATGGCGGCAGCGTTCAAAGCAGCGGTCGAGGCAGGGCGGGTGGCTTTCGAACTCGGCCTAGCTCCCAAACGGCGCGAAGCGGAAGCGACAAGTCCGTTGACGAGTTTCCTCAAGGAGTCGTAGGCGAGTTGCGAGACCGTTCGCGACTTGTTATTATCGTCAGGTATTACCGATGAGCTTCATTTCTGAATTCGACCAGCTTGATTTGACCGGCTTGACCTCTTTCGCGGAGAATGCGACGGGTGCGACTGTGGAAGCAGCGCTTGCGCGGAGCGCAGAAGAAGTGCGGCGCACTTCGGGGATGCTCCTTGCGGACTTCGCAGCACTGGTGTCGCCCAAGGCTGCCGAGCCTCAGTATTTGGAGGAGATGGCGCAATCGTCGCATCGTCTATCTGCAAAACATTTCGGCCGGGTGATCCGACTGTTTGCACCCATCTATCTCAGCAATGAGTGCATCAACGTATGCAAGTACTGTGGGTTCTCGCGAGACAACCCAATTCTTCGCGTTACGCTGACGCTCGAGCAAATCAAGACTGAGGCTGCATTCCTGCGGGAGCAAGGCTTTCGGCACGTTTTGCTAGTGGCGGGTGATCATCCGCACTTTGCTTCCGCCAAGTACCTGCGTCAATGTGTCACAGTGCTTCACGGGGATTGGCCAAGCATCAGCTTGGAAGTTGGGCCGATGGAGACCGATGAGTACAAGGGTTGTGTCCAAGCAGGTGCGGAGGGACTGACGATATACCAAGAGACGTACAATCGGGCGGTTTACGACAAAATGCATGTTAGTGGACCAAAAAAGGATTTTACATGGCGGTTGGAGACGCCCGAGCGGGCGTCGTCGGCTGGATTCAAACGGGTGGGGATCGGAGCTTTGCTTGGTTTGGCGCCTTGGCGTAGCGAAGTGATCGCTCTGACATCGCACGCCAATTACCTCCTGAAACACTGCTGGCGTTCACAACTGATGCTCAGCATCCCGAGGATACGACCTGCGGCGGGAGAGTTTCAACCGTTGGTGCACGTGGGAGATCGTGACTTGGTTCAACTGGTATGTGCCCTGCGGTTGACGTTTCCCGAAGTTGGTATCGTCCTGAGTACGCGGGAATCGCCGAAATTGCGGGATGGATTGATTCCGCTCGGCGTGACCATGATGAGCGCCGGCAGTCATACCGAACCGGGGGGATATACTGGGCAAGGTAAGGAAGGGTTGCATCTCACCAAGGGTGGGCGCGTGATTAAGCGGATGGCACCATTAGTCGAATCGGAAGGAGAACAGGCAACAGTTCAGTTTGAAATTGCCGACAACAGGACGCCAATCGAAGTCGCCGCTCGTTTGGAATCGATGGGCTATGAGCCGGTCTGGAAAGACTGGGAGGTGGTGTTAAGTGAAGGTTGAGCGCGGAACGGTCATCGCCAATGGTCAACGCAAGGAAATTGAGCTCCCCTGCACAATTACCGATTTTGTGCGCTCTTATGGCTTCACACAGGGACAGGTCGTTGTAGAATGCAATGGCAAGGTGTTGCGGCGCAATGAGATGGAATCTACCAATCTTAAAGATGGAGATTCTATCGAGGTAATCGCCCCCGTCGCTGGCGGTTAGATGGTTTTCAGCTGGTTTTCGCGTAAAGGCTGATTTGCTAACAGGCGTGTTATAAGGGTGTTAGAAATATAAACCCGATGACTATGTGGGCGCTAAACGGATAGTTTCGATGTCTCATGCCGATAATGCCTTACGGAAGAGGCAAAAAAACTTGTTGCAAAATTTCGGAGCGCTAGTATGCTCGATTGCGAGATTTCAGATTAGATTCAGGAGTTGGTACGTTCTTCAGAGGGGTTCCCCACCCCCACCTCCTTGGCGTACGGCTCCTGAGTCTTTTTTTTGCCTTTTTTGTCGTTTGGAGGCTTCTTCCACAGTAGAAGGCCAAGATCAGGGTATAACCAACCTTTGTGCTGCCGCCAGCGTCTGAGGGTCGCGGACATCAATCCAATAGCCTTGCAGTTCTTGACCCTTGATTTGGTGACCGTCGGTGATCATGGCGCGCATGGCGTCTGGTAGTTCATACTCGCCGCGGGGTGATTTCTGGAGACGGGCGGTGTATGCGAAGAGGACCGGAGCGAAGATGTAGAGGCCGGCGTTGTACCAAGGCGAGGCAACTGTGCCGGGCGCAGGTTTCTCAATCAGATTTGTCATCATAAAGTGGTCATCGAACATGACAGCCGCCCCTTTGGAGACATCCTCACCTTGGCGGACGGTGATCAAGGCGGCGGCGCGAGACGTTGCGAAGGCAGTGAGCATACGTCGGTAGTTGCCCGGCTCCACAAGAATATCGCCGTAGGTGAGAAAGAAATTGCTGGCCCCCACGAACTTTTTTGCCAATTCCGGGGCTTTGCCTGTGCCGTCTTGTACCATTTGGCGGACATAACTAATCTCGACACCGAATTGTGAACCGTCGCCAAAATGGCTCTCGACCGTTTCCGCCTTGTAGCCCGTAATGATGCAGAACTCACGAATTCCCGCTCCTGCCAGCCCCCGGACGATGTGTTCTAGGACGGGGCGACCGGCAACGAGAAGCATCGGTTTTGGGATCTCAGCGGTCAGATGCTTCATCCGCGTCCCTTTGCCAGCGGCCAAAATGATTGCCTTCAAACTTCCGTTTGCCATGTCGCATTCCTCGGGCTATTCTTGGCGCAACACTAAACGGAATTGCAGGATTCTCAATCTGAAAGTTACGGAGAAGGACATGGCACAATTATTTTCGGACATTACAAAGACCATCGGACGAACGCCACTGGTTCGCTTGAACAAGATCACACATGGGTTGGAGGCGGAAGTCGCGGTGAAGTGCGAGTTCTTCAACCCACTCAGTTCAGTGAAGGATCGCATTGGAGTGGCAATGATCGAGGCGGCTGAGAAGGACGGTTTGCTTGGTAAAGGATGCACCATCATCGAACCGACTTCAGGCAACACTGGCATCTCTTTGGCCTTTGTCTGTGCCGCACGGGGGTATCGGCTGGTCTTGACCATGCCAGAGACGATGAGCATCGAGCGACGCGTTCTGTTGCGGATGTTGGGTGCCGATCTTGTCCTGACCCCGGGTGCCGAAGGAATGTCCGGAGCCATCCGCAAAGCCGAAGAACTAGTCAAAACCACGTCGAACTCGTATATGCCTCAGCAGTTCAATAATCCTGCAAATCCAGAAATCCATCGTCGTACAACGGCTGTCGAGATTTGGGACGACACCAAAGGCCGAGTGGATTTTTTCGTGGCGGGAGTCGGGACGGGAGGCACGATCACGGGTGTCGGCGAGGTCCTCAAGAGCAGGAAACCGGGCGTCAAATGTGCGGCGGTCGAGCCGGCCGATTCCCCGGTTTTGAGCGGCGGCAAAGCCGGTCCGCACAAAATCCAGGGTATCGGCGCTGGTTTTGTCCCCAAAGTTCTGAACAAGGCAATCCTCGACGAAATCATCAAGATCGCCAACGACGACGCCTTTGTCATGGCTCGCCGGTTGGCGAAGGAAGAGGGGATACTCTGCGGTATCTCCTCCGGCGCGAACGTCTGGGCGGCCATCGAAATCGCCAGGCGTCCCGAGAACAAAGGTAAACTCATCGTTACCATCGCGCCATCCACGGGCGAGCGCTACCTTACCACGCCACTGGCGGATCAAGCCCGGGCCGACGTGGCGAAGTGAGCTTGACGTTTGTGAAAACCGCACTTCTCTTTGCTGGTCAAGGCAGCCAAACCGTCGGAATGGGCCGCGACCTCTACGAACGCTTCGACGTTTGTCGCGAATTGTTTGACCGGGCCAATAACGTGCTGGGCCGTGATCTCCGAAAGATCTGCTTTGAAGGTCCCGAGGATGTGTTGACGAGGACGGACAACACGCAGCCGGGAATTCTTCTGACGAGCCTAGTTTGTCTGGCGGCGCTGAAAGCGCAGGTTCCCAATTTGGAGTTTTCAGCCACGGCAGGGCTTTCACTTGGTGAATTCACGGCATTGACCGCCACCGAAGCATTGAGTTTCGACGACGCACTGCGTCTCATTCAGGCGCGCGCACGATTCATGCAGGAAGCCTGCGAAACGACTGTGGGCGGCATGGCGGCCATCATGGGCGTGGACTACGTTGCGTTGGCCGAGGTCTGCCGCGAAGCCGATGTTGACATCGCCAACCTGAATTGTCCCGGCCAGACCGTTATATCTGGTGAAAGAGACAAGATCGCAAAGGCAATCGAGCTGTCGAAGGCGCGCGGCGCGAAACGCGCGGTTCCTCTGACTGTGGCGGGCGCGTATCATTCGCGATTGATGGAAAGCGCACAGGGAAAACTCGCGGTCGAACTGGCCAATGTGCCGATGCATCCGCCGCGTATGCCTGTTGTCTTCAACGTGACCGCGCGGCCAGCTGGCAGCGTTGCGGAGATCAAGGAACTGCTCGTGTGCCAGGTCACATCATCGGTGCGCTGGTCGGACTCGATGCAGTGGCTGATTGGGCAGGGATTCACGCGGTTCATCGAGTTAGGTCCCGGCCAGGTCCTCAGCGGCCTGATGAAACGCATCAATAAAGACGTCGAGATGCTTTCCGTTGGCGACTCCGCCACGCTGGACGCTACGGCGGCCCGGTTGACCACCTGACCAAACTGCTGGCCCAAGTTCGTTTTGGAAAACCTGTCCGTTCCTGATTTTACCCACGATTCGTATTGACAATGGGACGCAGGGCTGGCTAGGAAGACCGCGCGTGGAAAGACTTCTTGAAAACAAGGTGGTGGTGGTGACCGGCGCGGGACGCGGGATCGGGGAATCCATCGCGCGGCGGCTGGCAAGCGAAGGCGCAGCGATTGCCGTGTGCGACGTGATGCTCGACAACGCGAAGGAGGTTGCCGACAGCCTTTCCAAAGGCGGCACGAAAGCGGCGGCCTACGCCGTGAACGTCACCGACGGCGAACAGGTCACGGAAGTTTGTGACAAGATCGTTGCGGATTTCGGTCGTGTGGACGTTCTCGTGAACAACGCTGGCATCACGCGCGACAATCTGTTGCTGCGGATGAGCGAGCAGGATTGGGATTTGGTGCTCGACGTGAACCTGAAAGGCGCGTTCTTGTTCTCGAAGGCGCTTGTGCCGTCGATGATGAAGCAGCGGGGCGGCGCGATTGTGAACATCGCGTCCATCGTCGGGGTGATGGGCAACGCAGGGCAGGCCAACTATTCGTCCTCGAAGGCCGGCCTGATCGGTTTGACGAAGACAATAGCCAAGGAGTACGCCAAACGCGGGATTCGCGCCAACGCCGTGGCGCCCGGGTTTATTCAGACGGCGATGACGCAAAAGCTCACGGACGAGCAGAAGAAGATGCAGACGGATTATATCGGGCTGGGACGGCTTGGCCTGCCGGAGGATGTGGCTAACGTGGTGCTATTTTTAGCGAGTGATTTGTCGAGTTACGTGACGGGACAGGTCGTCGGCGTGGATGGTGGGTTGAGGATCTGAGCGTCCCGGAGGATAAAAGAAGGTTTTGACAGCGAGGTGTCGCCTCGCGTAAAGAGGCAGGAATTAAGGAGGAAAAGTCATGGCAGAGAAATCAGTAGCAGATCGCGTAAAAGAAATCATAGTTGAACAACTCGGGGTGAATGCCGATCAGGTGACGCCCGAAGCGAAGTTTATCGAGGATTTGGGCGCGGACTCGTTGGACACGGTGGAATTGGTCATGGCGTTTGAGGAGGAATTCGGTGCGGAAATCCCCGACGAGGACGCCGAGAAGTTGCAGACCGTGGGAGACGTGATTCGGTACATCGAGGAGCGCGGAGAGAAGTAACGGGCTCTGGCGCGCGGGCGGCGGCCTGGGATTGAGTTGGCGCCCGATGACGAGCTTGGGGCATAAACGAAGTTGCCGCTTGGGAGTTTGTGCCCCATTTTTGTGGAGTTAAGGAGTACCCCATGAGTGAACGTCGAGTGGTCATCACCGGCTTGGGCGTGGTCACGCCGCTTGGTTGTGAACTGGAGCCTTTCTGGCAGAGTTTGCTTGCCGGTAAGAGCGGTATCACCACGGTCACGCGGTTCGACACTACCGGATTGGACTGCAAGATTGGCGGCGAGGTGAAGGATTTTCATCCGGAGCAGTTTATGCCGCTAAAAGAAGTGCGGCGCAACGACCGGTTCGTACAATTCTCCGCTGTCGCCGCGAAGAAGGCCCTGACCGACGCCCATCTCGATTTGGGCAAGCACGACCCGAATCGGATCGGCGTACTCATCGGGTCGGGCATCGGTGGGATGGAGACCATCGAGGATCAGGCCACTGTCCTTGTGACCAAAGGTCCGCAACGCGTCTCACCGTTCATGATCCCGATGCTGATCATCAACATGGCGAGCGGTTACGTCTCGATATTGCTCAAGGTTAAAGGCCCGAATCTGTCCGTCGTGTCCGCCTGCGCCACCGGCACCCACGCCATTGGCGAGGCTGCGCGGGCAATTGTCCACGGCGACGCCGATGTTATGATTGCCGGCGGCAGCGAGGCTGCGGTCACCCGTCTCGGGTACGCCGGGTTCTGTGCGATGAAGGCGATGAGCACCCGCAACGATGCGCCCGAGAAAGCCAGCCGACCGTTCGACGCTGAACGCGACGGATTTGTGATGGGCGAGGGCGCGGGAGTGCTCATCCTTGAGTCACTGGAGCACGCCAAGCATCGCGGAGCGCGAGTTTACTGCGAGGTGGCGGGTTATGGTATTACGGGCGACGCCTATCACATGAGCGCGCCGGCACCCGACGGTGAAGGCGCGGCCCGGTCGATGGCGATGGCGCTGAAACACGCGCGGCTCAACCCGGAACAAATCAGTTACATTAACGCCCACGGGACATCGACGCCCGTCGGCGACAAGTGTGAGACGACGGCCATCAAGACGGTGTTTGGGTCGCATGCCAGGAAAGTCGCTGTCAGTTCAACAAAGTCCATGACCGGCCACCTGCTCGGCGCGGCGGGCGGTGTTGAGACAGCGATCTGCGCGTTGGCGATCCGGGACAACGTCGTTCCGCCTACGATTAATTACGAACATCCTGACCCGGAGTGCGACCTCGATTACGTGCTGAACACGGCGCGTCCGATGAAGGTCAATGCGTGCGTGAACAATTCGCTCGGCTTCGGCGGTCACAACGCCACGCTGGTGGTGAAGAGGCTCGAATAATTGCGCTTGCACGGCGCGCCGCGCTCCGTTAGATTCCCGCGCTCGCAATTATGAAGGAAAAGATTCATCCTGAATACGGTCCCGCAGTGCTTCACTGCGCGTGCGGCAACGTGATCAAGACACGGTCCACGCGCAAAGACATGCGCGTCGGCATCTGTTCGCATTGTCACCCGTTCTTCACCGGCCAGCAGAAGTACGTTGATACCGCCGGTCGTGTCGAACGGTTCCAGAAGCGGTACGCTGGCGTCAAGAAATCGAAGTAGCTGTTTTCCAGAGGAAGATTCGCCCCACGTATGCCGGGACGAATCTTTCTTTTTTATGCCATGAAATTTTTACCGAGCATCGAAAAACTCCGTATCCGCGCCGGCCAACTTGAGACCGAGATGGCGAATCCGGCGGTCTATGCCGACCAGCGTCGCGCCACGGAGCTTGCGCGTGAACTGCAGCGACTCAAGGGGGTCCTCGGCGATTTCGACCGCTGGAAGGTGGTGCAACGCCAGATCACCGAGAACGAATCGATCGCCGCCGGGAACGACGTCGGGCTTACCGCGCTGGCGAAAACCGAGCTTGATGCGTTGCGGAAGGAATCCGACGCGCTCCTACGCGCAGTCGAGATCGGTATCCTGCCGCCGGACTCGAATGACTCGCGCAACACCATTGTCGAAATCCGTGCGGGCACTGGCGGCGAGGAGGCTGCGTTGTTTGCAGCCAATCTTTTCCGCATGTACAATCGCTACGCCGACGGACAGAGCTGGAAAGTTGAAGTGATGGACACCAGTCCAAGTGAGCGTGGCGGCTTCAAGGAAATCGTGTTCTCCGTGCAGGGCGATGACGTTTATAAGAAACTGCGCTACGAAAGCGGCGTGCACCGGGTTCAGCGCGTGCCAGAGACCGAGGCGCAGGGCCGCATCCATACTTCAACGGCGACCGTGGCGGTGTTGCCCGAAGCCGGGGAAGTGGACGTGCAGATCAAACCAGAAGAATTGGAAATCACCGTTTGCCGCGCAAGCGGCCCCGGCGGTCAGGGCGTCAACACGACGGATTCCGCCGTCCAAATCAATCACAAACCCACCGGCCTCATCGTGCGCTGCGCCGACGAGCGGTCGCAACTCAAGAACAAGAATAAGGCAATGCGCGTGTTGCGTTCCCGACTGCTTGCCCGCAAACAAGAAGAGGAACAGGCTAAACTCACCGCCACGCGCCGCAGTCAGATCGGCACCGCCGATCGTTCCGAGAAAATCCGCACCTACAATTTCCCCCAGAACCGCGTTACCGACCACCGGATCAATCTCACCATACAGAACCTGCCTGCGATCATGGACGGTAAGTTGGATGATCTGATCGATTCGTTAATGGCGGATGACTACAACAAGCGCCTGCAGGCCACCACTTCCTGAATCATCGGCGGCTCGCTTTTGGGCTTGGTCAGCACGGCAAATTCACGTACCTTTGCCGCGCCATGTTGCTGGTAATCGATAACTACGACAGCTTCACCTATAACCTCGTCCAATACCTCGGCGAGCTTGGGGTGGAGATGAAGGTTTTCCGCAACGACGAGATCACGCTGGACGAGATCCGTCGTTTGAAGCCCGAACGGATTCTTGTCTCGCCCGGGCCTTGTTCACCGCGTGAGGCGGGGTTGTCGAACGAGATCATCAAAACGTTTGGTCCAAAAATTCCGACCTTCGGCGTCTGCCTCGGTCACCAATGCATCGGCCATGTCTTCGGCGGCAATGTCATCCGCGCAGACCGTCTCATGCACGGTAAAACTTCGCAGATTCACCATAATGGCCGCGACCTCTTTGCGGGGATGCCAAACCCGTTCACCGCCACGCGGTATCATTCTTTATTGATCGAACGGAAATCCGCGCCCGACTGCCTGGAGATTACTGCCGAGACCAAGCCCGAAGGTGAAATCATGGGCGTGCGCCACAAGAAGTTTCCGATCTGGGGCGTCCAGTTTCATCCCGAATCCATTCTTACGGAGAACGGGAAACAGATTCTTAAGAATTTCCTAAAACTGACGGCGTGATTCGTAGGCTAGCGCACCAACTCCGCCAGATTTGGCCGTCCATCGTGATACCACCACAACGGTGGCCGCTGCATCCGGCCAATTGGACAAACGCGATTCACGCCGAGTTTCGTAAGTTCCGTCGCGAACGTCTCGATGCGTTCATTCACCCCGCTCAAAGCGGGGTTCATCGGTGTGATGCCGACAGTGGAAAGATTTGAGGCGAATGGTCGTATGAACTGTGGAGCGGATTCCAAGTGCTTGATGGGTTTGACGAAGACCACGCGGTTCAAACAGGAGACTGTGAACATCGGGTCTTCTTCGTAAATAACCAGCCAACTTGCCGGCCCCGCCCATAACGCAACACTTTTGTCCGCTGCCGCGCGAAACTCGTACGCACCGCGTAGCTTGGCAATCCGTGCGGCTTCCTCGACAGTAAGTTGTCCACGCGGCACGCGCGCTTGGTACGCTGCCATCGCCCCCGCCAATGCCGCCGCAAATTCGCATGGGGACAGTTCACCGCCTTCCTCGACGTAGAAAGCGTGTGGCGACAAGCAACCTTGTTGATCGTAAACCGATGCGTCGAATGTTGCCGCCTCGGCAAGTGCGGGCAACGCGCGTGGCGTCATGGCTTCGCGTCCGACCAACGCCAAGCCAAGCTTGTGACCGTAGCCGAGGAACGTTGCGTCGGTCCGAGCGAGTCGTCTTAACTCCGTAATCGTATCATCGTCGCCGTAGGCAATCACCGCGTCGGCATCGGCCAATGCAGCGCGCGCCAGTTCCGTCTCCTCGCGCCGCCAATCCAGCACCGCCACGCAATCGGCAAGTTCAGCATCGACTTCTCGCAGAGATTCGACAAAGAGGGCGGGAAACACGGGATCGTGCGCCGACAATTTGACGATATTGGCCGATTTGAGCAGCAGACCAAAGCAGATGCTATTGATCGAAGGCGGAGGCACGTTGCCCGCCAGAAAATGCGCGATGAGGTCCGGGCCATAAAATTGCCGTCGGTCGCCGACTTCCCTTCTCAGCAGTGTTTCGAAGGCATCTTCGGTAAGTGCCTCGAATGTGAGCGTGACGGCCTCGTTGATCATCTGCGTGGAGAATCCCGTGCTCGCGGGTGCTTGTTCGACCGCGCGCCGTCGCCATGGACTGGCTGGCTCGATCCAATTTCTGGCAGTTTGCGCCAATGCGCCAATGATCTCATCCGTACTGCGGTGCAACACCCGCTTGCGAGTTTCGCGCGTGTGCTGGATCGCTTCCTTGATTTGTTCGACGGTCGCGCTCATCGGATGGGAATCGATTCCGCATTTAATGAGCACCCGCGGACTTCGGCGCCTGCTGTCCGTCCGAGGATTTCAAAACCGTTGTCGTATGCGACGCCGATATCTTCGGTCTGAACGCACATTGCGCTCCAGAGGTTGGCCAGATCGAAAACGCGGATCAGACCGTGTTTGCCTTCCTTCGCCTCATTTCCGGTGTTTGGATCGATGATCAACACACGCGACCATGGCGGAGCGAGTTTCCTGTCGGTCTGACAGTCTTCGCGCAGGGTTTGGTCGTAAAACTGGGTGCTGAGTTCGGTCATGCCGTATTCGTTGACAACGCGCGCCGACGGAACGCCCAACCAGCGTTCGAACAACACATAGAGATCGGGCTTGGCCATCTCGCGGATGCGACCTTTGAACCCGCCAGTTTCCATCACGCGGCTGCCGCCCGCCATCTTGAATTTCAAATCATGCTGCTTGCAATGGTCGAAGAAATGAACGAACGCAAACGCCGTTCCGAGTAAGAACACCGGTTGGCGCGCTTGTTCGGCTTCTCGCAATGCATGCACCAGACGCTCCACGCATAACGCTCCACGTTCCACGTAAAAACCGCTGTCCGTCGCGCCGAACTCCTTCATCACCACGCCTATCATGTGCGATAGCGACGAGTGTGGCGCTTCTTCGGGAGAAGGCGTGAGAATCAACATCGGCAGGCGTTCGTTGTCGTTGTGGGAGTCCCGACAAACTTGTTGGGGCGACCGGCCGAGTTCGGGCAGCAAGTGGGCTGCAAAGTTCGGTCGAATCGCCGCGTCGTAAAGCTCCGACGTTTTTAAAAGGTGTTTGCCTGTTTTGTCAGCAGTAGTGCCGCTTGTGTGAAACTCCGCGCCCGCTTCCGCAACGGGAAAGCAGGTAATTGTGAAATCCTTGAAGGCACTGGTCGGCACCGCAGGGATCTCTTTCCAGTGCGACGTGGTCGAAGGTGTCAGTTTCAGCCGTTCGCAGTAGGCGCGATAGACGGCGTTGCGCGTAAACTGAAAGGCGAACGTCGCCTGCGCGAGTTCGTTGAAGTCGGCGTCTGTAGTGGGCGCGTTCGCGCCCCGCCAAATCAAGGCAAGTACACGGCGCTGAATATCGGTCACGGTTTTGTTCATGCTTGTCCCGAAGACGTTTTCTGCTGGTTTTCCGTGAACAGCGGTTACATACTGTCCTTCGTGTCGGCGATTGTCAAACGCGTGGCGATGACGCTGACGCTGGGGCTGGGGTTGCTCGCGGGCACGGGCAACGTTCAGGCGGACACCATGCCCGTGGCCAGCTTCACTGCCACCCCAACCAACGGCGCAGCCCCGCTGTCGGTGACATTCACTGACGCTTCGACCGGCACGATCACCAATCGGCACTGGGACTTCGGTGATGGCTACACGACCGACACCACGGCCACCAACCTCAGCCACATTTACAACGTTTCTGGCGCCAAGACTGTAAGCCTGACGGTCTCGGGACCACTTGGCACAAGCAACATGACCCGCGCCAACTACATCGTGGCGGTCTACGGTGAAGGGTCCGGGCTTGCCCTCGAATTCGACGGCATCCAGAATTTTGCCCAGTCAAGTTACGACAGACTGGGTGTGTTGGCTAATCTTAATCAGGAGACTTTGGAATGCTGGATCAGGTTCACCAATTTCCCGCCCTCCAGTGGAATCATAATGGGGCAGACCGATAACTGGGCATCCGATAACGACGGCTGGTACATGCAGGTTGATGATTACAATCTGTGGGAATTTGACTGGTCTAACTCGGACCTTGGAAAATCTGGGAGATTCAATGCAGAGCTTGCCAATTGGAATCTTTACGACGGTTATTGGCATCATCTTGCCGTGACTCTCGACGATGCGGGTGACATCTGGTGCTGGACGGACGGTCAACTCACCGGCGGCGGCAGCACAGACAACACAACAGCAATCGCGTCCGAGTCTTCGTCGATCATGGTTGGCGCGGGGAATAATCTCGACGGCAATGCTTCGAACAGCAATGGAAGTGAAAGTAATTCTCCAGCCATCATTGACGAAGTGCGCATCAGTAATACCTACTGGTACACAAATGCCACCGAGAACATAAACAGCGGCGCGTCATTCACGCCTGTCCGCTGCCTCGGCGCAAACAGCAATGTTTTGGCCTATTACACGATGGATACCACCAACAGCACCGCGCAGTTTAACTGGCCCTCTGGCGTTGCGATAGACACCAATGGCAATCTCTACGTGGCGGACACGCACAACAGCACCATTCGGAAGATCACGCCGGTGGTGACGGCGGGGATCACGAACTGGGTTACAACCACCATTGCCGGGTCAGCCGGGAACAGTGGCACCAACGATGGCATCAACAGCACTGCGCGGTTTAACCAGCCCCAGGGCGTTGCGGTGGATACTGTCGGCAATGTCGATGTGGCGGACACGGAGAACAGCACCATTCGGAAGATCACGCCGGTGGTGACGGCAGGGATCACGAACTGGGTTACAACCACCATTGCCGGATGTGCCGGATGCGTACGTGGTCACGCCGATGGCACAAACAGCACCGCGCGGTTTAACTGGCCCCAGGGCGTTGCGGTGGACACTGTCGGCAATGTCGATGTGGCGGACTCGTACAACAACACCATTCGGAAGATCACGCCGGTGGTGACGGCAGGGATCACGAACTGGGTTACAACCACCATTGCCGGGCTGGCCGGGAACAGTGGCACCAAGGATGGCACAAACAGCACTGCGCGGTTTGACTGGCCCACTGGCGTTGCGGTGGACACCAATGGCAATCTCTACGTGGCTGATGGGAACAACAGCACCATTCGCAAGATCACGCCGTCAGACACCACAGGCACCAACTGGGTGACAACCACCATTGCCGGGTCAGCCGGGAACACTGGCACCAACGATGGCATCAACAGCATCGCGCGGTTTGACTTTCCCGTTGGCGTTGCGGTGGGCACCAATGGCAATCTCTACGTGGCGGACACGTATGGCAACACCATTCGCAAGACCACGCCGTCAGACACCACAGGCACCAACTGGCTTACAACCACCATTGCCGGGCTGGGCGGGATCTCTGGCATCGCCGATGGCACAAACAGCACTGCGCGGTTTAGCTGGCCCCAGGGCGTTGTGCCGGACACTGTCGGCAATGTCTATGTGGCGGACTCGAGCAACGAAAACATTCGGAAGATCACGCCGTCAGGTGCGAACTGGGTGACAACTACCATTGCCGGTCTGGCCGGGTTCTCAGGCAGCGCGGATAACGCCACCACCATACCGGACATGAGCGGCAATGGTCTGACGCTGGTTCTTTTGGGCAATCCAGCCCCGTCATTTGTGACAGGAGTGTGCGCATCGCCGCCGGTGGCCGGCTTCACCGCCACCCCGACCAATGGCACCGCGCCGTTGGCAGTGACGTTCACCAACACCTCGAGCGGCACGATCACAAATTCGTTCTGGAACTTTGGGGACGGCACGACGAACACGACGGCCATAAGCCTGAGCCACACCTATGCAGTCGCCGGCACCAACACGGTCAGCCTGACGGCAAGCGGGCCGCTGGGCAGCAATACGCTGACCCGGACCGACTACATCGTGGTAACAAATCCGCCACCACCGGTGGCGAATTTTACTGGAAGCCCGACCAATGGCACTGCGCCGTTGACGGTGACATTCACGGACGGTTCGACCGGTAATATCACCAATCGGTTCTGGAACTTCGGCGACTTCAGCACGACCAACACGACCGCCACCACCATGAGTCACACCTATGCCGCGGGCACCTACGATGTCAGCCTGACGGTCAGCGGTCTCGGTGGCGCCAACACGCAAACCCAACCCGGCTACATCACGGTGCTGACGCCGGCCAGCATCTCCGTCTTGCCGGTGGCGTACGACTTCGGCACGCTGGCCACGGGCATGACTGCGCAGACTACGTTCACGGTGAGCAATTCCGGCGGCACGACCGTTAGCAACGGCACGGCCACGGTCAGTAGCCCGTTCTTGATCGTCTCCGGCTCTTCCTTCAGCATTCCGGGGTTCGGTTCGACCAATGTGGTGGTGGAGTTTGCGCCGTTGGATGAAGACAATTTCATAACCAACGTGGTGTTTGCCACGGCTAATGGCGGCAACTCCACTAATCAGGTCACAGGCATTGGGTTGACACTGGGCAGCATCTCCGTCTCGCCGGACACAACAGATTTCGGGCTGGTGAAGACGGGCACTACCTCCAGTTCCAGTTTGGTTGTAACCAACACCGGTGGCATGACAGTCAGCAACATCACAGCAACGATGACGAGCGGCAGCGCCTGGTTCACGATCAGCAACAACGTGACATTCCCATTCAACCTGTCTGGCTACCATGCGAAGAGCGTGAGTATGGTATTTACGCCGGGGACGGCAACTGGCGCGTTAAGCGGCACGGTGGCATTTGTCTCGGACAACGGCGGCAACTCAACCAATACATTGCTCGGCGATGGTACCGGCAGTGGTACCACTTTTATTTGGACCAATGGCAGCGGCTACTGGCAGAGTTACACTGCCTGGGTCACGAACGGGACCAGCGGCACCGGCGGTTATCCGGGTTTTAACGACAGCGCGCTTTTCACCAATGCCGCCACATATACCGTGACGCTCAGCAACGATGTCAGCGCTATTGGCAGCAACTTTTTTAGCAACACCTCGAATACTCTCGCCACAGTCACATTGAACTTGGGCAACTACCTCCTAAATCCGGCTTACACCGGAACCAGCCCCGGCGCGTTTCTCGTGGGCGATGGATCGAGGAGCACGACGACCGTTTATCTTGCCTCGTCCACCGTTTCCGGCAAGGGGTTGTACGTTCCGGGCCGTATCGTCGTCGGCCGGAACGGGATCGGCACGTTGTTCGTCACCAACGGCAATGTCCTTGTGAATAACACAATCCTAGGCAACGGTAACAATGCCCGTGGGACACTTGTGATCAGTGGCCCCAGTGCGGTTTACAGCAACGCTTCTGGGGCTAGCCCGCTGTTTTCGATCGGCAACGCCACGAACAGTTTCGGTAATGCGTTGGTGATCTCCAATCAGGCTGTGATGGTTGTGGGCAGCACGTTCAGGTTGGGCAGCGGTTCCACCTCCGGCGGATCCAGCAACAACACGCTCTTGTTGGACAGTGGCGGCATGCTGGTTTGTGGCGCGGGACCTATCACCATCGGCCACAACTCGACCGGCAAACCGCCATCGTATAACAATACCGCGACAGTTCAGGGTGGCGCCGTTTGGAATTGTCAAAACCATACCTTCGTCATTGGCAGTTTGTCCAATGTCGCATCAGGGAACTATGGCGCCACCGGCAACGTGCTCACGATCAAGTCCGGTGGCACGGTTAACAACATCTCCTGGCTCACCATTACGGCTACGAACACGCTGGACATGCAGGGCGGGATGATGAGCGGGACGACAACCAACTATGGCACGATCCAGGGCTACGGCACGTTCCTAAAGACGATTACCGTCGCTAGTAACGCTGTGTTGAGTGCGAGCAATTCGCTCGGCTCATTGGTGTTCTCCAACGCACTGAACCTGACGACTGGCGCAGTGATGCAGGTGTCGTTGGGCACCACCACATATTCCTCGGTGGTCGCCAGCAACCTCCAGATCCGCGCTGGCATCCTGGACATCACCAATTCAGGTGGGTTTACCAACGGCGTGTACACCCTGTTTACCTACACGAGGCCCCATTTGACGTACGAAGGGTTGACGATCAGGAATGTGCCAGACACGAACCTCACGTACTCGATTGACATCAACACGACCGGTCAAGTGAACTTGGTCACGGCATTTCCGCCCGTAGCCAGCTTCACTGCCCATCCGACGAATGGGGTGACGCCGTTGGATGTGACGTTTACCGACACCTCGGTCGGCACGATCACCAATTGGGTTTGGGACTTTGGGGACGGCAACACGGCAAACGTTGCGACCGGTATTGTGATCCACACGTACGACACCGGGGGGGTCTATACCGTCAGTCTGACAATCAACGCCTACGGGGGCAGTAGCAGCGCCACAGAATCCAACTACATCGTATTGATCAACCCGGCGCATCTGGTGGTTGATCCGGTCAGCCTCAATTACGGGTCGGTGACTATCGGACAGACGAGTAACCAAAATTTCTCAGTGATCAATACCGGCGACGTATCGCTGAGTGGCACGGCTACCATCGCAGTTGCGGGGCCCTTTGCGGTCACCGGCGGCAGTCCATACACGGCGACCGGCGGTCAGACGTCTTCGGTGACCGTGGCATTTGCGCCAAGCGCGCCCGGCCCGACCAATGGCTCGGTGATCTTTACCAGCAATGGCGGGGACTTGACCAATAATGTGACAGGTATCGGCGTTTGCATTTACGCGCTCAGTAGCAGTGGCGCAAGTTTCCCGGCAATGGGCGGCACCAATACGGTCGGCGTGATTACCGCCAGTCCCTGCCTGTGGAACGCGACGCCGAACGACATCTGGTTGACGATTTCGAGCGGCGGAAGCGGTACAGGTGCTGGCACCGTGACATACGTTGTTGCTCCCAACGCTTCGAGTAGCGCGAGAACCGGCACGATCAGTATCGCTGATCAGACGTTCACGGTGGCGCAGGCGGGCGACACAACGCCGCCAACGGTTGTTCTGACGGAACCGGCTTCGGGTGCGACTGTGAGCAATACAATCGCGGTGAGCGCGACAGCGACGGACGATGTTGGGGTGATGAGCGTGGAGTTTTACCGGGGCGCCGGCGTTTTGATTGGCACCATCACCACGCCGCCTTACAGCGTGAACTTCGACACGAGGACGGTGAGCAATGGGCCTAACTGCTTCTACGCCAGGGCGTATGATGCGGCGCACAATGTGGGGAGTTCGTTGACGAACTGCGTCACAGTGACGGACAACGATCCAGCAGTGCCGACAGGTTTGACAGCCACAGCGGTTTCAAGCAATGAGGTTGATTTGAGTTGGAACGCTTCGGGAGGCGTGGTGGCAGGCTACAAGGTGTTTCGATACGGCGTGCTGATAGCGATGACGACCAGTACCAACGATTCCGACAGTGGCCTAGCCACTGGGACGGAGTATTGCTATCAGGTCGCAGCTTATGACCACGTCGGGCGGGAGTCGGCCCTGAGCGCGGATGTTTGTGTGCAGACGTTTGTTGCGCCCGGGTCGTTGCGTGGCACGTACAACGGGTTGGTTATACAAACCAATGCGCCGACGCATGAGAGCTCGGGATCGATCGAGCTGGTGGTCAGCAAGACGGGATCGTTTGCCGCGAGTCTCAGGATGGGAGGGAGACGGTCGGGGTTCAATGGACGATTTGATGGTTCCGGTGAGTCGACGAACACAGTTGTGCGCAGGGGGTTGAATGCGCTGCAAGTGATTCTGCATTTGGACGTGGCGGATGATAGCGAACGGATCACTGGGACGGTTTCGAACGACGTGTTTACGTCTGAGTTGCTGGCGAACCGAGCAGTGTACAATCGGACGAATTTATGTCCGTTGGCCGGTAGTTACACGGTTGTATTGGAGCCGCCCGGTGGGGACTCGGCAAACATTCCGCAGGGTAATGGGTACGGGAGGATTACCGTCACAACAATTGGTAGTGGGAAACTGAGGGGGATACTCAGTGATGGTAGGAGGATCGCAGGCAACGTGCCGGTATCGAAGTATGGCACATGGCCGTTATATGAGGCGCTCTACAAGAAACAAGGTTCCTGTATTGGTTGGATAACGTTTACCACCAATAGCACGTTTGAGGCGACGGTTGATTGGTTCAGGCCGGCCATATCGACGGCTCGCTACTATCCATCTGGTTTCGCGACCAATGTTACCTTGACTGGTGGGAAATACGTGTCGCCGAAGGCGGGTGGATCGAGTCCTGCGGGCGATCGGCAGATTACATTGGGATGGGGCAATCTGGTGAGCAATATTGTTCAGGCCGTGAGTGTTGATGCCAATGGCAACGTTACCGTGTTGCCTCCGAACAGGCAGGACCTGAGGATGAAACTGCAACTGTCAACGGGTCTATTCAGCGGGTTTTTCATACATCCATCACTCGAGATGCCGATCAGCTTCAATGGGGCAGTTTTGCAGTTCGACAATTCTGGCGCGGGCTACTTCTTGGGGACCAACGAGAGCGGTTTTGTGGTGATTGGGCCGATGCCGTGATTCCGCAGTCTGGGTGTGGTTCGCATTGTCGCTGGCCCACGTGACAACGCGGTACTCATTTCACAAACTCAGTTGGCTCGGTTCGGGAGTTGCAATCGCGTTCTGATCGGCAAACAGAATGCCGACGCCAAGAACGCACGGAATCAGCCGCTTCGTGCGCTGCCCGTGTGTCGCGTAGTCTGTCAACCCTTCCAGCAGCAGTTTCTCCTCGTAGTGCAGTTTCCCTAGCAGATTCAGAAGCAGGACCAGCCGAACAATCAGCCGCCACCATGTGAAATCAGCCGTTACCAATACTGCGTTCGAGTTTCGCGTGGTGTAGGCGCGATTGACGAATTTCCATCTGCCGCGCCCAACACTGTTGATGCTGGTAAGCGTGTTTCAGGGACAGAACTTGATCTTACGCGCTTGCGCTGAGGCGGTGAAGGAACGTTATCGGTCCTTCAGCTACGGCGACTGCATGCCAATCCTCTGAAAGCCTGCCCCGAATCCTCTTCGGGGCCACCCCGAATTCTTTTCGGGGCAAGCCCACTGCACCCCCCGGCGTGGCTGATGCTACTTAGGTAGCCGTTGCAACGGACAGAGAGGATGCGCCAATGTTATCAAGGGTTTATAAGCAGCTCACGCTGGTTGGAACCGTCATTCTTTCTCTTTCATGCTTAACTTTCTCAGTTTTGAGAGCCGAGGACGGCAGCGGCAGCGTGATCAGTGCGCACGGTACGCCCGTGAATACGGTGGGCGAGTTGACCGTGTTGCAGGCATGCGATTTCGAGCACGGGCACAGCGAACTGATCCACATGCTGAAAGACCTCAAGACAGGCCAGACAACCCGTCTGCGGTTCAATCACCGCGCACCAACGCGGCTGCATTCGGGCGCGATCGTGCGCATTCGTGGTGAGAAGGTCAACGAAGAGATTGTCGTGTCGGCCGACGGTTCGGGCAACGTTGAAACCCTGGCGGAGGCTACACTCGTTTCGGGCAACCAGAGCACTGTGGTTATCCTGATCAATTTCCTCGATGCAAACATCGAGTGCTCTGCAGCGTCGGTTGCCAGCCTGATGTTTTCCAGCTCAAACTCAGTGAACAGTTTGTACCAGGAGATGTCGTACGGCAACGTGTCGTTTTCGGGCAACGTGTTCGGCCCGTTCACGATCAACTACACGAGTACCGGCAGTTGCGATTACTACGGCTGGGCTTCGGCTGCCGATGCGGCGGCGCAAGCGGCAGGTGCGAATCTCAGCAGCTACACGCACAAGGTGTACGTGCTTCCTAAGAAGAATCAATGCGGTTGGGCCGGACTCAGCACCATCGGCGGTAATCCGAGCAGCTCGTGGATCGCATACTGCGACTTGAACGACGTGTACGCGCACGAGCTCGGTCACAGTCTGACAATGCAGCACGCGTCCACCGACGCCGACAACGACAATGCCAACGAGTGCGAATACTGCGACACCTCCGATGTGATGGGCTACGTGGGCATCGGGTTGCGCCATGTCGACGCGCCGCACAAGGACGAACTGGGCTGGCTGCCCACTGGTAAGGTCGCCTCGGTCAGCAGCAACGGCGTGTATCTAATCGCGCCGCTGGAGGATTCCCCATCAAACACGCCTTATCCACAAGCGCTAAAAATGGTGCGACCGAGCGGCGACTACTACTATTTCTCGTTTCGGCGGAAGATCGGCTACGACACCTCGATGCCTTCGCAATATGCCGATAAACTCAACGTTCATCACTACGCGGGGAGCGGCTCATTGCACACCTATTTGGTTGAGCCGCTCGGTGACGGCGAATCGTTTGCCGATCCAATTAACGGCGTTACCGTGACTCAACTCAGCCACACGGCCGATTATGTCACCGTGCAGGTGCTGACAGACTGCGCGCCACTTGCGCCCACAGTCACCGTTTCCTCCACCAACTACGTCGGTCTCGCGGGTTGCACGTTTAGCTACACCGTTGCACTTCAAGACAACGACACCGCGCCGTGCAGCTCGAGCTCGTTCAACCTCAGCGCCATAGCGCCCGCTGGCTGGACGGCATCGGTCGCGCCGACATCGCTCTCGCTCGGTCCCGGTCAGACGAGCACGGTCACATTGACGGTCACGTCGCCGAACGGTGTGACGAACGGCACCTACAGCGTCAATGTCAACGTCAGCGACAACTTCACGCTTGCGCACAACGCCTCCACCAGTGCCACGGTCGTCATTCAGTCGCCAGACTCGTCGCGCATCAAGCTCGCCGCCACCGCGAAAAACGGCAAGACGCGGTTGCGCTGGAACCGACCGAAAAAAGTGGCCGTAAGCGCCTACCGCGTGTATCGCGACGACGGCACAGGCAACTTCACCCTGATCGCCACGAAACGCACAAGCAGTTTCCAAGACGCACCTGAGACACTCGACATGGCCTACTCCTATTACGTCACTGCCTACAGTAAGCTGGACAGTCAAACGGTTGCCAGCAACGTCGCCACCATCCTCGTTCCAGCCCCCAGCCTAAAGAAACACTAACTCTGTCCAGAGTGTTTCTGCAGCCAGATAAGCGACGCGATGAGCGATAGAACCAGCAATCCCGCCGCCACTTTATTCTCAGTTTCCGCTTGTCCGACTATTGCCGACGACATAGCTGTTTTGTGATGGGCGATCAGTGATTCTACTTTCCAGAACAACCTTGGATCGTTAGAGTTTACGCAAGATAGCGTTCGTATGCGCTCGCTCACGGTGGGGAAGGTTCGAGACAATGATCGATAAATTCACCGCGTTGGCGAATACGGCAGGTACCGTCAACGGGTACTGGAGTATTTCAGTTTGCAGGCGATGATTGCCGAATACACCAAGATTTACTACAATTTGTTGAGCTGCAAAGCCACATGAAACCTACCTCACAGCCGTCACTCTGCGTCGTCATACCGGCCTTCAATGAAGGCCGATCGGTCGGGAACGTCGTCGGAAAAGTGAAAGAAGTTTATCCCCATGTGGTCGTCGTCGACGACGGCTCCAACGATGATACGGCCTTGCAGTCGCGCGCTGCTGGCGCCGTGGTGCTCAGCCACATCCTCAACCGTGGCCAAGGTGCGGCGCTGAAAACCGGCATCGATTACGCCCTCGGGGCAGGTGCGCAGATCGTTGTCACGTTTGATAGCGATGGTCAACACCAGGTCGAGGACATCGCCCCGATGATCGCGCCGATCCTAGGCGGGGCAGCGGACGTCGCACTCGGCTCACGCTTTCGCAGCCCAGAAAGCAACGTGCCGCCTTTGCGTAAGTTCATCTTGAAATGTGGCATTGTCTTTACGCGGCTGGTGTCGCGGATTCATGTGACCGACACGCACAACGGTTTGCGCGCGTTCTCGCGCGACGCGGCGTCGCGTATTGAAATCCGTCAGGACCGCATGGCACACGCCTCTGAAATCCTGGATGAGATCGGGCGGTTGAAGCTGCGCTACTGTGAGGTCCCAGTCCGCGTCGTTTACAGCGATTACGCAGTTAAAAAGGGCCAACGTTCGTCGGCTGCTTTCCGCATCATCTGGGATTTTCTAATTGGTAAATGGGAGAGGTGATATGATGGTCATTCAAATATTGGTTGTCACGTTCGCATTGTTTGCCTTATCACGCGTATTTGCCCGCTTCCGAAGTCGGTTAATAACTCTTGTAGAATTTATGACTTGGTCCGGTTTTTGGGCCGCCGTCGCAGTTCTGGTGCTCGTTCCAAAGCTCAGCCAGTGGTTCGCAAAGTTATTGGGCGTTGGGCGCGGGGCTGACGCCGTGTTTTATACAGCAATTGTTGTGCTGTTCTACCTATTTTTTCGGATCTACTCCAAAATTCGCGCACAGGAATATCAGATTACTTTGCTCGTCCGAAAACTCGCACTCGAACGCAGTCGCAATGGCAAATCACTAAATGCAACCCACCCCACAACCGGAACCCCCAAGGATGATGGGCCACTGTAACCGCGATCAGGACAATGTGACTGCCAAACGTTTATACCGCATCAACGGTTACGACATCCTCCGTTGTTCGCGGGGCGTATGTCATATGGGAAATATCAGTTGAAAGAAACTTCTCAAGAACCAACAGTGGCAGGCAAGACCGGTTGGACAAACGGAACGGCTCTCAAAATCGTTCTTTTGATAGCGGTCTTCATCGTCGCTTTGACCACGAATCTCTATCCGATTATCCACTCCCCTGTAAAAGCCAGGCACGGTTTCGGTATTTTCGCAGATACGCGTCTTTACCATAAACTTGCATACAATCTGTATGAAGGTCACGGTTTTTCAGGAACCGACGACGGTCGAGCGTTTGGGGTGCCCCATCAAGACAAACCGCTTGCGTACGAACCTGCTGTGACTCGTGGTCCTGTCTACCCTGTTTTCCTTTGCGCCGTCTACAAGGTTTTTGGCAGCCGGGAAGCCATGGCGTCGATTGATACCTGGCATATCAATTGTGACCGGGTCCGGATTGTGCAAGGCATTCTGAATGCGCTGACCGCTTTGTTGGTTTTTGGGATTGTCAGCCTCATCTGGGACGGTTGTTTCTGGCCCGCGCTGACAGCCGCGGTCCTCCAAGCCTTCTGTTTCTATAACATTTATTACGCGCGGGCGCTACTTTCTGAGTCAGTGACCACTTTTATCCTGACGGGATTCATCCTGCTCGGTGTCTTGGCGTTGAAAATGAGAAAGGTTCTCTGGTGGCTAGCCGCCGGGATGCTGTGCGGTATAACGATCCTGTCGCGCTCGGAATATCTTCCGTTTCTGCTTGTGTTTAGCGGATACATATTCTGGGTGAACCGAGGTCGGGCTTGGATTGGCTTCCGGAATGCCGTTTTGTTTGCCATGGCCACTATCTGCGTTGTTGCTCCGTGGACGATCAGGAACTATTGCACATTTAAACAGCTGATACCCGTATCAGTGGGCGGGCCGGGACTTGGTTTGTACGAAGGGACGTTTGAATCCAAGAGCACCTGGAAAAATTGGGGCGTTTTCTCTGATGAGGTCTTCTATTTACCCGGAGAAAAGGAGCGGTTCGGCACTCTATACGCTTCATTTGATGCATACTTCGAAAGCGGAAGTATAAAGGTTCAACAGCTCGAGAAAGAGCTCACTCAGATGGCCGTCGCAAGGATCAAAAGCCGACCATTGGATTGTCTGGGCAATTGGGTTACCAAGGCGCCCCGGCTTTGGTACCAGAACTATATCCCAATGTATCTGGTGGAAAAGGAGGCCTCCGGTAATTGGTTTGTTTTCTATTTTGTGTTTGCCTTGTTGGCCTTTTGTTTGAGCGCAAACGAAGAGAGAGTTTTATTGGGATTGATTGGATTGCTATTTATCTATTTGAATCTGATTTTACTGCCGCTGCATCTCGAGCCGCGGCACAGCGTGGCCTTAATGCCGGGGATCATCGCCCTGACCGGGATTGGACTGGGAAAGGTGTTCGTCTGGATAAAGACAAAGCGGATATGCCATAAATTCACCGCGTTGGCGAATACGGCAGGTACCAGTCGCTGCATCCTGGTAATCAGCCTTGCGCTCTTGATTGGGCTGGTCGGTGCATACTCGAATCACTTCCACAACGATTTCCATTTCGACGACTCGCATGCGATTGTCAATAATGCATTCATCCGCGATTTGCGGAACATCCCCCGGTTCTTTTGCGACGCGACGACATTCAGTTCCCTGCCGGCGAATCAGTCCTACCGGCCAATTGTCTCGACGACACTGGCAATTGATTACTGGCTGGGGGGAAAGTTGGATCCGTTCTGGTTTCAGGTGTCGGACTTCGTATGTTTCACAGCGTTGGTGCTGCTGCTTGGACTCGTCATCTATCGACTTCTGGAAATCGGTGGAACATCAACCCCGCTTGGAGCGGGGTCAACACGAAATATTTGGCTGGCAGTCATTGCCGCCGGTTGGTTCGGGCTGCACCCTGCAAACGCGGACACGGTGAATTACATCATCGCGCGTTCGGATGTGCAGTCCACCCTAGCCGTGATTGGATCGTTTGCTGTGTATCAGATATTTCCGGGCCGCCGTCGAACATACGCGTATTTGCTTCCGGCGGTGATCGGGATTCTCGCCAAGCAGACCGCGGCGATGTTCGCGCCTCTTTTTGCCATGTATTGGCTGCTCTTTGAGGGGGATACGAAACCGGACTTCTCAAGACACACACAGCGTGTGATCTGTTTTCTTCGGGCAGTTGTCCCGGCGTTTGTTCTCTGCGGAGCGATGTGGCTTTTCGTGCAGCATATGACCCCAAAGACGTGGGTCGCCGGTGCAGCGAATGCGCGTCAGTATCTGATCACGCAGCCTTATGTCGTGATGCTTTATTTCAAAACGTTCTTCTGGCCGCGCGGTCTTTCTGCCGATTACGATCTCGCCCCCTTTCACACGACGGACGACCCAAGGTTTTGGGCTGGGTTCGGTTTTCTAGTGTTCCTTACGTTGTGTGCTGTCATGGCGGCTGCGTGTCGGCGCACCCGGGTGACGGGCTTTGGACTGCTGTGGTTTCTGATGGCGTTGTTGCCCACTTCGCTATGGCCGCTGGCAGAGGTTATGAATTCACATCGCACGTTCTTTCCTTATGCGGGCCTGATCATCGCGGTCGCTGGTCTGGCTGCGTCGCTACTGAGGCTACGGAGTCACGAAGGTTTCTGGGGAAAGGCTGTGGCAATCGGTGGCATCGCCATGTTTCTTTGCGCCAATGGCTACGCTACCTATCAGCGAAACAAGGTATGGAAGAATGAGGAATCCCTCTGGCTTGACGTCACCATCAAAAGCCCCAACAACGGAAGAGGGCTTATGAACTACGGCAATACGCTCATGGCCAAAGGTGATTTCAAGCAAGCGCTCGATTACTTTTACCGGGCACAACGTCTTACCCCTCGGTATCCAACACTGTTCGTCAATATCGCCGTTGCCGAGGGAGCAATCGGTCAGCCGGTTAAGGCTGAACAAGACTTCAAGCAGGCACTGCAGCTCGCGCCGGGCGACCCAAATTCCTATAGCTACTACTCCCGCTGGCTGTTGTCGCGGTCGCGGGTTGGCGAAGCGGTGGGGCTGCTCCGCAAGGCTTTGGAGTTAAGTCCGGGGGATCTCTTTGCCCTGGGTTTGATGAATTCGGCGCAAGCTCTGTTGACGACCGCCCCCGTCGCACCTCTGCCCGGCACTGTCGCAAGCTCCGAAACATACTTGAATCTGAGCCTGAAGTATTACAATGAGAAACGCTACGGTGAAGCCATCGCCGCCGCAGAACAGGCTTTGAAGTTAAGACCTGACTACGCCGCAGCATATAACAACATTTGCGCCGCATACAATCAACTTGGGCAATATGAGAAAGCGGTAGCGGCCGGCGAGCAGGCGCTGTGCTACCAACCCGATTTTCCTTTGGCATCCAATAATCTCCAGTATGCGCGTCAAAGGATTGGAGTTCCGTAAGTTAAGCTGCCCAGCCGCCTGGCTCAAAACATCGCTGTGGAAAATTCTTAAAGATTGTTGTTGACGTCCGCCGCCGGTTCGTTGTATGTGTCTACACTCGCGAGGTAGGGCGTTTTTACGGCGAGGTAAAACTTGTCTCAAAATTAGAGGCGAGAACTATCTCAAATAGGGCAGTCCATCGACGGATGAGGGCGATGGGCGGCAAAATGAGCGATCAGAACAATAGAACAATGGGAGAAGAATCTATGAAGCACCAATTATTTGTTAAAGCGGCGATTGTCGGTTTGTTCGTCGGGATGATGGGAGTCTTCTGGCCTGGTCAATCCCATGCGACGGAGGCCATCCTTACAGATGATGCTACAGTCGCAATGGACAAACCGGCGGGTAGTTCTAGGATGACAGCCTCTTACCTTTGTGTTGGCGGCTTACCGGGCGACAACGACAACGACGACAGACAGAACGCATACTTGAAGTTTGACTTGTCCCCATTACCCGCCGGCACGACAGGAACCAACATAGCCAAGGCAACGCTGGTGTTGTATGCGAGAACCGTCAAACACGCTGGTTCGTTTGACGTCGTTGCGGTCAACGGAGCATGGACCGAAAGCACCGTGACGTCCGCGACAGTCCCTTCACCAACCGAAGTCGAGGCGACAGGAGTGGGAGTAACCCCGGGTGAATTCGTAACGGTAGATTTGACAGGGCTGGTCAGGGATTGGGTCGATAAAGTGATCGCGAACGACGGCATAGCGCTCATTCATAACGGATCGGATGTGAATGTGCAGTTTGACAGCAAAGAGGGTAAGAAGGCCGTCCTCCCAGCGCGACTTCTAATCACCATAGTTAATGGCGGAACGACGGCGGAGGCAGGCTTGCCCGGCGCAACCGGCCCGACGGGTGACACAGGCGCGCAAGGCCCGGCAGGTGAAGCTGGTGCGCAAGGCCCGGCCGGTGAAGCTGGTGCGCAAGGCCCGGCCGGTGAAGCTGGTGCGCAAGGCCCGATAGGCCCGACGGGTGACACCGGCGCGATAGGCCCGACGGGTGACACAGGCGCGATGGGTGACACAGGCGCGACCGGCCCTGCGGGTCTTTCGGGAAGCGCCTTCGGTACGGTGGCAACGAGTCAGAGTACGACGTCGACAAACTATACTGACCTGTCCACGGTCGGACCTACGGCGACTGTCACGGTTCCAGACTCGGGCAAAGTCCTTGTGACTCTGACGGCATTCATGACGAACAATTCTAACAATAAAGATGGATATATGAGCTTCTCGGTCGTCGATGTGGCGCCATTGCCGAGCTTCTCGGTCGTCAGTGGGACGGCAGCGTCGGATGCTATGTCGCTCCACTTTAATGACGACTCTTTACTGTCTTTCCAGGGGAGTGCGACGTACGTGGTTTCCGGTCTATCCGCGGGGAGTCATGCGTTCACCGCCAAGTACAGGACTGCCGGGGGCACCGAGACGTTTGCCAACAGAAGCATCATCGTCATTCCGCTTCCCTAGCGGTAGCGAGTGACCAAAACGATATGAAGGGAGGCTCCCAAAGAGCCTCCCTTTATGTTATGTTTGGTGCGGTTCGCGTCCCCAGCAAGTCAGAACGGCAATCCCGTCACCACTTCCGCCGGGAGGCTTGCCCCGAATCCGATTCGGGGACGGAATCCGCCTATCGGCGCAAGAAAGCGCGACGCAAACAAGCAGAGAGAAGTAACAGAAGTTCCCGTCTCATCCTCAGCCGCCTGGCTCAAAACATCACTGTGAAAATTTTCCTTGCTCAAAACATCACTGTGAAAAATTCTTTAAAATTGTTGTTGACGTCCGACGCCGGTTCGCGTATATGCGCTGACTAGCGAGGTAGAGTGTTTTTAACACTGGGTATGGGTAAGGCAAATCCTATCTCAATATCTAGAGTAGTCCATCGACGGATGAGGGCGATGGGCGGGAAAAGGGCGGTCGGAACAATAGGAGAAAATCTATGAAGCACCAATTATTTGTCAAAGCGGCGATTGTCAGTTTGTTCGTCGGGATGATAGGAGTCTTCTGGCCTGGTCAATCCCATGCGACGGAGGCCATCCTCACAGATGATGCTACAGTTGCAGTGGGCAAACCGGCAGCTAGTTCCAGGATGACCGCCTCTTACCTTCGTGTTGCCGGCCCACTGGGCAGCAAGACAGAACAGAACACATACTTGAAGTTTGACTTATCCCCATTACCCGCCGGCACGATAGGAACCAACATAGCCAAGGCAACACTGGTGTTGTATGCGAGAACCGTCAAACACGCTGGTTCGTTTGACGTCGTCACGGTCAAAGGAGCGTGGAACGAAAGCACCGTGACATCCGCGACAGTCCCTTCACAAATCGAAGTGGAAGCGACAGGAGTGGGAGCAGTCCTGGATGAATTCGTAACGGTGGATTTGACAGAGCTGGTCAGGGATTGGGTCAATGGAGTGGTCACGAATGATGGCATAGCGCTCATTCCTAACGGATCGGATGTGGATGTGCAGTTTGACAGCAAAGAGGGTACGAAGGCCGTCCTCCCAGCGCGACTTCTAATCACCACAATTGATCCGAACTTGTGGGTGGCGGCGGCAGGCGCGCCCGGCGCGACGGGTGACACAGGCGCCACCGGTGCCACAGGCCCGACCGGCGCGACAGGTGCGACCGGTGTTACCGGTGCAACAGGTGGTACGGGATTGACAGGTTTGACAGGCGCTACAGGCGCGACGG
>Ga0187885_10000819_pt1 | contig 36547 bp, 39 predicted proteins | sample June2016WEW_20_1_3_FD_132970 | JGI IMG/M metagenome (GOLD analysis project Ga0187885, IMG submission 132970) | Peatland microbial communities from SPRUCE experiment site at the Marcell Experimental Forest, Minnesota, USA - June2016WEW_20_100 | ecosystem: Environmental > Terrestrial > Soil >...
AGCGGCCAATATTTTCTCTTTCTCCCGCCTCAATAAGATATCTGCCTTCCGACAAAGACACTGCTTAACCCTCTCTTCCAATTGGTTTAATAATGTCTCTTTGACCTCTCCCTGTTCATCCAGGACCTCGATCAGAAAGAGGGTGAGAGGAGCATCATTTTCCAGGGCCCGCTGAAACTCCTTATCCAGGATGAGACGGAAATAAGGGTCCCTTCTCTCGCCTTCCGAGATGGGTAAGGTGAATGTAAATGTGCTTCCTTTCCCCAATTCGCTTTCCACCCAGATTTTTCCTTGATGAGCTTCCACCAACCCTTTTGTGATCGCCAGGCCCAATCCTGTTCCGCTCACCGACCGTTGAAGCGAGCTTTCTACCTGGTGGAATTTTTCGAAGATAGCATCGAAATGTTCGGACGGAATCCCAATCCCTGTGTCTTTCACGGAGACAGCGACCCTGTCGCCATAACTATCCTTTCCGTCGTGGGCGAGGGGTTGGGCAGCAATGAGAATTCTTCCTCCCTCCGGCGTGAATTTAATTGCGTTGCCGATAAGGTTCGTGAGAATCTGTTCTATTTTTTCCGGATCTGCATAGATCGTCGGGAGGGCTTCATTGATTTCCACGTCAATTTTTATCGATTTCCCGTCGGCGTGGGGCTTGAGGGAGGATGCGGTCAGTTCGACAATCTCTTTCAATCCAATATTCTCAAACTTCATTTCAATCTTTCCAGACTCAATCCTCGAGAGGTTTAGAAGATCGTTGAGGATATTGGTCAGGCGATTGATATTTCTCTCCGCCATGGAAAGAAACTTCTCTTGATTTTCATTAATCTTCCCGGCAGTCCCCTTCAGGACCAATTGGACTGCATTCTTAATGGCAGCGAGCGGGGTCCTTAACTCATGAGAAGCGACCGAGACAAACTCGGACTTCATGCCGTCAATCCTTCTCAACTCCTGGTTGGCCTTTTCCAATTGATCGGCGAAGTCCCTCAGCCTGACAAAGCGTTGTTTCTCCTCCAAGACCTTTCGGATGCGGACGATCAGCTCATCGAGGTTGAGGGGCTTCATGAGATAATCACTCGCTCCCCGTTTCATCGCCGTCAATGCGGAGTCAATGGTTCCATGACCCGTCATCATCATCGTGAGGGTTTCCGGTTTTGATTTGGCGATCTCTGAGATCAATTGGAGTCCGTCCATCTTTGGCATTTTCAGATCCGTCAAAACCAGGTCAAAAGGGTCTTTCTCCATTTTTTGAAGCGCATCTTCTCCCGACTCCGCAAGTTCCACCTGAAACCCTCCAAGACGGGTGAGGGCCTTGCTGAGAAAACCCCTGATCTCTTTTTCGTCATCCACGATTAAGATTCGACTTTCCACTCTTAAGTCCTTCTCCTAAGAAGTCCCCGCAAAAGTCTCGGGCTCGCCTGCAAGCAGGCGAGGGTTTACGGGGTCACACGTCTTTTGTTGATACACTTTCTGCCAGGCCATTAATTCCTTACCATTCTTAATCACTTCACTTGCTCCCTTGAATCCTCTCATTCTATCTTTTGCCGTACGAAAAGGGGGCTTCTCTCCATGAGAGCCATTCATCCAGGGCATCCTTTTTGAACCTCCAGCTCCCACCTACCTTGCGACCGGGGATATCCCCGTTCTTAGCCAAACGGTAGATCGTTCGAACATGAACGCTCAGATATTCGGCTGCCTCACGGGGTGTCATAATCTCTTTCATTGAATGGCTCCAATCTGTTCCAAATTAATCTTCGCCTCTCTCCTCATCCCGGCTTACTCATCCAATACTTCGCGTACCTTGTGTGATAACGTTTTGAGAGAGAAAGGTTTCTGCAAGAAATGGGTCCCCGGGTCCAGCACACCGTGGTGGACAATCGCATCGTCCGCATAACCCGAGGTATAAAGGACCTTGACGTTGGGCCGCGAGATTTTAAGCCAATCGGACAACTCTTTTCCACCCATCTGAGGCATCACAATGTCAGACAGCAGGAGGTGGATCGTTTCTCCGACATGTTCCTTCGCGACGCGCAGCGCCTCTTGGCCGTTGGTTGCCTTCAAGACCCTGTAGCCCTGCTGCTCTAAAAGTCGGGTTGCCAGGTTTCGCACCAATTCGTCGTCCTCCACCAGAAGGATTGTCTCACTACCCCTCGGAAAGACATCCGTTACTTCTTCCTTATGAAGACCATCTGCCTCTTCCTCCGCCCTTGGAAAATAAATCCTGAAGGTGGTCCCACGCCCCGGTTCACTATAAAGCCAGATATTCCCATTGCTCTGCTTGACAATTCCGTAAACCATGGAGAGGCCCAATCCGGTCCCCTTTCCTTTTTCTTTAGTCGTAAAGAAGGGCTCGAAGACCTTTTCTTTCACCTCCGGTGTCATCCCAACCCCCGTATCGCTGACGGAAAGCCTCACATATCGACCCGGGGCCACATTGACATGGGCATGGGCATACTCTTCGTCCAACTCCACATTCGCCGTTTCGATGGTGAGTTTCCCGCCGGAGGGCATTGCATCCCTGGCGTTTACGGCTAAATTGAGGATCACTTGCTCGATCTGACCCGGATCTACTTTGACCTTTCCTAAACCTTCGGATAGAAGAGTGGCCAATGTAATGTCCTCGCCGATGATCCGGCGCAGCATCTTTTCCAGATCTTCTAGGAGGACGTTGAGATCGACCACTTTGAGGTCCAAGATCTGACGACGGCTGAAGGCTAAAAGTTGGCGAGTTAGATCCGTTGCCCGTTGACTGGCTTTTTCAATCTCTTGGATGTTTCCCCAAAGGGGGTTATCTTCTTTAAGGTCGAAGAGGGAAAGTTGGCTGTAGCCCTTGATAACGGTCAGGAGGTTGTTAAAGTCGTGAGCCACCCCCCCTGCCAACTGGCCAACGGCCTCCATTTTCTGCGCCTGCCGAAGCTGCTCTTGAAGAGATAACTTCTCCTCTTCTGCCTGCTTGCGCTCGGTGATGTTATGCGAGATGCCTCGAAACCCGATCGGTTTTCCTTCCGAATCCCGTATAAGAGATGACGAGATCTCGGCAAACAGTTTGGCCCCATCTTTTCTGACATGTTTTACTTCCAATGACTTAACAGGCTGCCCTGTTCTGTACAGTTCGCCATAAAGTTGAAGCACCTTTTTACGGTCTTCCTCGTCCGTATACTGCCGGTAATTCATCCCGATTAGTTCCTCTCTGGTATATCTGAGATTTCGGCAGATGATATCGTTCACAAAGGTTAAATTACCGGCAAGGTCGTTCTCAAAATAGCCGTCCTGGAGGTTCTCGATAATGGTTCGGTATCTCTCCTCGCTTCTCCGCAATGTCTCCTCTGCTTGTTTGCGCTCGGTGATATCGCGCGAGATTCCACGAAACCCGATCGGCTTCCCTTCGAGGTCTCTTATAAGAGATACCGAAATTTCAGAAATCAGTTTGGTTCTGTCTCTCCTGATATATTCCACCGCGAATGGCTTAATCGGTTGGCCTGTTCGGTAGAGTTCGCTAAAGTGCTGATACAACTCTTTAGAGGTTTCCTCGCTCGCATACTTCCGGTAGTTCATCCCGATCAATTCCTCTTTGGTATACCCGAGATGTCTGGAGATGACATCATTGACAAAGGTGAAATTACCGGCAAGGTCTACTTCGTAATAACCCTCTTCCATGTTTTTAAGAATGGTTCGGTATTTCTCCTCACTTCTTCGCAGTGCCTCCTCCGTCTGCTTGCGCTCGGTGATGTCCCGAGAAACACCCCGGAATCCGATGGGTTTGCCTTGTGCATCCCGTAGAAGAGATACCGACAGTTCGTAAGTCCCTTTGGTGCCGTCTTTTCTGATATATTCCGACTCTAATGCCTTAACCGGTTCCCCTGTTCTGTAGAGTTCGGTGAATATCTGATGCATTTTCTTAGTGGTTGTTTCATCTTGATACTGTCGGGCGCGCGTCCCGACCAATTCCTCTTTGGTATATCCGAGATGTTTGCAAAGCGCGTCATTAACAAAGGTAAAACGACCGGCAAGGTCAAGCTCATAATAACCCTCCTGCATGTTCTCAATGATGGTTCGGTATTTCTCCTCACTCCGACGCAGTGCCTCCTCCATCTGTTTAGCAAGTAAGGGCATGGTAATGGCCGAGTTTTTGAGGGGTCGAGTTGTTTTCCGATCTGCTAAATGGGTAGCTATTTTCTTTCTCTTTATGTTTTGGATGGGTATATATCTTCCTTTATGTAGCTCGGAAATGACTCTGTTTGGGTCTTTTGCCATGATGGTATAGCCTAACTATGGGTATAGATTTTCCTAAGGATTAGCAAAAAAGCAAGTTTTGTTCCAAGATGCTCCAAATTCTTCACGAAGATACCGATTTTTTTGTAACCCACTGTATTTTAAGGAATGTCTAGATTATGGGAGGTAAGGTATGTAAATGCACTTGAGAGGACATTAGTGGAGAAAGACGGACAAATTATGAAAAATTTACTTAGAAATTGACATTTTTGTAAAAGAGGGGAAAGATGAGACAGGCTGGTTTTTCTTAGGTCCGGCAACGACTTATGATGGGTAATAGATGACTGAAAAAGTAGCCTGTCCCGCTTCAGGCGACGATTCTTCCCTCTTCGATTTCCTTCAGAACAAGGTCCTTTGCTCTCGCCAAATGCATTCGGACGAGCCTTTCTGCCAGCCTTGGATTCTTCTTCTTCATCGCTTCCAACATCTGACGATGGTATTGATTGGTGTGGCTCACTCCATTTTCCGTACGGAGCAGAGCGGACCGATACCGATAAAAATAATCGCGGAAGTTATTAATCATCTCCGCGAGTTTTCTGCTCCTGCAGGATTTATAGAGGAGATCGTAAAAATCGTTGTGAAGCTGGAGGGCCTTATCATCGTCTCCTTTCTCTAAGGCATCTTCCGATTCCTTCAATTTTCTCTCCAGGATAGAAATCTTATCCGGAGCCATATGAACGGTGGCCAAATAAGCAGCATAACTTTCGAGGGCACTCCGAATCCCAAAGATTTCCTCCACGTCCTCTTTGGTGAATTCCCTCACTGCAAAGCCCCCTTTGGGAAGTCGCGTGACTAATTCTTCCCTCTCCAGTTTGTAGAAAGCCTCTCTGACAGGGGTACGGCTGATTCCTACCTGATCGGCCAATTGCTCCTCAATGAGACGCTGCCCGCCCTTCAATTTTCCGTGGAGAATAGATTTTCTTAATGATTGGTAGACTTCTTCCCGTAGGGATTTCTTTTTGCTGGTCTTAAGACCGCCTAAACCGACTTCCATAACGTCCTCCTTTTTCAGTCAAACCTTTGTATACGGCATCCAGAAACACGTTTCTTCATAAGCTAAGGGTTTTGGCTTGTCAAGGGTTCCCGCGGAGTTTTCCAAAAAAAATTGGGATCCTCTGATGGCACCGCTAATCAAGGCTTTCTTTTCTCTTCCGGGAGCGGTGAGCAAGGAAGATGAAGATTGCGATGAGAAAGAAGAAGACCGAGATCAAGATGAAACTCCAATGGTAGGAGCCTGTTAAGTCCTTGGCTTTTCCAACCAGATAGGGTGCAATAAATAAGCCGGTGCTTGAACAGGTGGAGATGACCCCGAATCCCAACCCAACATTTTCTGCCTTTAACATTTCCGGAGGAAGGGAATAAGTAGGAGCGGGAATCATTGCGGAGAAGATTCCCATCAGGATGACGAGAAGCAGAAACAGAGAGCTAAAATTGAAGAATAGTGCCAGAACGGCCAATGCAGCGGCTCCTAATCCAATAAACCATTCCTGATGTTTAAACCGGTCCACCAGATGTCCGATGGGGGTGCTTAGGAAGAGAGAACCTAAAAGAGGAATTCCGATGAGGAGACCGCTCTCTTCAATTGTATAGCCCTTTTGCAAAAACAGGTTGGGCGCGAAAGTGGCAAAGGAGGTGAAAGCAGCATTGTACCAGAGCCAGGAAAGGCCCACCCACCAGATGGGCCATCCCGTCTCTATTACCGACCTATAAATGCTGAGCGGTCTACCTTCCCTCGCCACTGGCGAAGGGGGCAATCGGTAAAGGCTCAAGAAGAGAATGAACGTGATAAACAGAAACAGCCCGGTCAATAAAATAGGAACATGCCATCCCCATCGGCTTCCCATTTCTCCAAAGAGCCCAAAGCAGATCACCGAGCCAAGGGGAACGCCGGTGTTGTAAATGCCCATGGCAAGACCTAATTCCTTGTGACGAAACCATTGAGAGAGCAGCTTGGGGAGGAAAACGGAGAGGGTGAAACCACCGATCCCAGCGATCATTCTTCCTATCCATAGGATGTGCAGATTCATTCCTAATCCCACTAGCAAGGTTCCGCCGATCATTAATAGGAAACAGCCTGCTCCTAAAGACCTCATCCCATACCGGTCTGAAACAAATCCACCTAAAAGCGAGACGAAGATGCCTGGGAGGGAAAAGAGGCTCATCACGAGACCGGATTGGGCGTAAGTTAGATGCAGATCAGAGGTGATCAATGGAAGAAGGGGAGGGATGGATTGGAAGATGAACGTAAAAGCGAGGATGGATAAATAGACGATGATCAGGATGATCCATCGATAGCTTTCCATTTTTTCAGCGCTTTCCAAACGCGGTGTCTCCCTTTAGAGTCAGGGATGTCAGTCAACCAGCGGTCTTCTCTTCCATTGCAGAAAAGATTTTAAGCCAATTTTCTTCGTTATGATATAGCCGGCCAAATCCAACACCTTCTCAGATCGGTCAATGATTGCCGTGTCACTCGAAGCGATTACTCCAGGGAACCCAATCAGAATCTTCTCCGGTACCTTCACTGCCACGGCATCTCCTGGAAGGTTCGCTTGATTCAGTCGATCCCTGATCTCCCGGGCCAATTTACCGCTCATGCTGATCGGTGCATCGAAAAGGAAGAGGGTTTTACGGGGTTTCCACTTCTTTGAGACGTTGAGAACCAATTGGATGGCTGTTTCTGTTACCTTCGATTTCCTAAAACTTCCTGAGAGGCCGGAGATGTCTCTGATAAACCCGTCATCTGCAAGAACCAGAGCACGGCCGGAGAGGGCAGCTTCAATGGTAATCAAGACATTGTGACCATCGATGGCCAAGTCTTTGTTCCGGATACCAGTGATAGGGACAATTCTTTTCCTTCTGGATTTAGAATCGGCACTTGAGAAAACTCCTCGGTGAAGAAGATGCCGTTCATCGAAAGTCAGTCCGAATCGATTCCCGACGAGTTCAAGCGCAGCTTTCCTGGGGTATCGTCGGTTCAGGAGATAACGGAAGTCCTCTGCTGCATTCTGGAGATCTTTAGACTTCGACCTTCTAACGGCGGCCGATTTGTTTCCCGAAAAATTCATGAGAGACATTATAGCCCAAAATTCTGTAAAGGAAATCTGAAAATTGCGATATAATATTAGACACCTTTCGTGCCAATGATAGAGAAATTCGAGATGAATAGTACGGGTCAGGCCTGAGGCAGCGGGCGGGGTGAGGGTGGAACCACCTTCCACTTCCCTCTCCCTTGAGGGGAGAGGGCGGGGTGAGGGTGAACCCGATAAAAGGAAAAGCTCGGGAAAAAACATTCGTTGACAATTCAAAGGGGATATGTGTAAAAATAAAGAAGAAGCGGTGAATAATATATGAACGAGGAGGAATCCCTATGGCAGAAGACGAAATCAAAGTTTATTCGACACCGACGTGACCCTATTGCAAGATGGCGAAAGAGTTTCTTTCGCAAAAGGGCTACAAATTTACAGAGTACGATGTGACCAAAGACCGGGCAGCATTGGACGAGATGGTGAAGATTTCTGGTGCGCGAAGCGTACCGGTGATTACTGCATGCAACGAGGTGATGGTCGGATTTGAGCGGAATCGCCTCGAACAGATGCTCAGCTGCATCAAACAGAGAACAGAGATTTAGGTTGAGGCTGAGGTTAAGATTGAGGGATCTCAGGTTTTAATCTTAATCTTAGCCTAAACCTAAACCTAAACCTTTGTTTCGTTCAGGCGTTGTTTTAGGAACTGCCCTGTGTAGGATTGCGGCGAGGCCATGATCTTTTTGAGATCGCCCTCGGCCACGATCCTTCCTCCTTCTTCCCCTCCTTCAGGGCCCAAATCAATGATATAATCTGCACGTCGGATGAGGTCGAGGTTGTGTTCAATCACGATGATCGAATGGCCTTGGGAAAGAAGTTTCTCAAAGGTCATCAGAAGGAGTTCGACATCGGCCATGTGGAGTCCTGTGGTGGGTTCGTCAAAGATGAAGAGACTCTTCCCCTCATGGCTTTGGCCGATATGCTGAGCCAGTTTCAGACGCTGGGATTCTCCCCCGCTCAGCGTATTGGTGGATTGGCCGAGGGTGAGATAGCCTAAGCCCACGTCTTTCAGGGTTTGAAGTTTTTGCAGAATTCGGTGATGGCTTTCGAAGAAGGCGATTGCATCATCAACGGTCATATTTAGCACTTCTGAAATATTCTTATCTCGGTACTTCACTTTCAGAATCTCAGGCCGGAATCTCTTCCCTTCACACGTTTCACAGGTGATGATGACATCTTCTAAGAATTGCATGTCCAGAACTTGAAACCCCGCGCCCTGGCAGGTTTCACATCGGCCCCCTTCTGTATTGAAAGAGAAATGGCGGGGTTTGAATCCATATCGCTTGGCCTCCCGGGTCTGGGCGAAAAGATCCCGAATCTCGCTGAATACCTTGATATAGGTGGCTGAGTTTGAGCGAAGACTTTTCCCAATGGGCGATTGATCGACCAGGATGAGATCATGGATCTGATCGAGACCTTTGATGGAGTCGAAGGCTCCCTTTTCAAAGCCTGAGCTCCCATTGCCCTTTGCTCCTGAGTATAGAATGTTGTGAACCAAGGTGGTCTTTCCGGCTCCGGAGACGCCCGTGATGCAAACCATTACGCCCAACGGGATTCTCACATCGATTCCTTTAAGGTTGTGCTCCCGTGCATTGTGGATGGAAATCCACCCTTGCGGTTTTCTAAGAGACCTGATTGGATCAGAGGCCGTTCCGTCTCGCAAGTAGCGGGCTGTAATGGAATCCTGGTTTTGCAGAAGGGATTCCAGCCCTCCTTGAAAAACCATAGAGCCTCCCGATCTTCCGGCCCCGGGGCCAAGGTCAATGACCTCATCGGCTGCTCGTATCACATCCGGATCGTGTTCCACTACGACCACTGTATTTCCTCCTTCTCGTAATTTCCGGAGGGACCGAAGGAGGCGATGGGTATCCCTTGCGTGCAGGCCAATGCTCGGCTCATCCAAGACATAGAGAGTTTCAGTCAGAGCGGAGCCGAGCGACCTCGCCAATGTGATGCGCTGATATTCGCCGCTGGAGAGAGTTCTGGTTTGACGGGAAAGGGTTAAGTATCCCAATCCGACATCCACCATGAATCCGATTCGGTCGTTAATCTCTTTAAGCAGGCGCTCTCCAACCTTCTTTTGAAAGTCTTTGATCGGCAGATTCTTGAAGAACATCTGGAGGTCGGAGATAGGCATGTCGCAAAGCTCGGCAATATTTTTCCCCGCCAGTAACACATAGAGTGCTTCTTCTTTTAGTCGGGTATTGTGACAGGTGGGGCAGGGGGTATAGGCCCGGTATTTACTCAGAAAAACCCGGTAGTGAACTTTGTACCGCTTTCCTTCCATCCATTCAAAGAATCCTTTTAAGCCGATGAACTCCCCTTTTCCGTTGACTAAAATCTCTTTCTGTTGAGGGAGAAGTTCTTCAAAGGGTTTTTGGGTTGGAATCTTGTGCCTCCGGCAGGCCGTCCATAGATATTCATAAAGGTCTTCATAAGCCGGCGTGTTCCAGGGAGCAAAGGGTTTTTCTTTCAATGTCTTTTTCGGATCCGGGATCACCTTCTGCCAATCGATCCCAATGATCCTGCCGAAACCCTGGCAGGCGCGGCAGGCGCCGAGAGGGCTGTTAAACGAGAAGAGAAGAGGCTCGGGCTCTGAAAAATTTCGTCCGCAGCGATTACAGGAGAAGCTCCTGTTGAAGGTCATTCTCTTACCCTGTTCAGTGAGCACTTCAATTTTACCATTCCCTACTTGAAACCCTTTCTGAATGGCTTCAGATAGCCTTGATCTTTCCTTCTCTTCTAAGACAAGCCTGTCAATGAGGACGGAGAGAGCTTTCTTCTCCATCACCCTCTCCCCTTGTGGGAGAGGGGAGGAAGAGGGGGAAAACCTTTGTTGAAATTCTGAAGCAGAGAGGCTGGTGAGATCAAGAATTTGGCCTTTCTCGCAAATTCGGTAATATCCATTTTTGATGAGATCTTTTACCTTAAGCTCTCTTTCCTGGCTATCGTCCAGAGAGACCGGGCTGAGGATGAAAATCTTTACTCCTTTAAATTGACTCAAGATCTGTTCTACGACACCCTCCACGGTATCGCCTGAGACTTTGACGTGGCAGTCCGGGCAGAAGACTTCACCGATCTTAGCAAAGAGAAGCCTGAGGTAATCATATATCTCAGAGGCTGTTCCAACCGTGGAGCGAGCATTCTTGACGCTGTTTTTCTGTTCGATGGCGATGGCAGGAGGGATTCCATGGATGGCTTCGACATCAGGCCGGTCCATCTTCTCTAAGAATTGCCGGGCATAAGTGGAGAGGGATTCAATGTAACGTCTCTGGCCTTCTGCGAAGAGTGTGTCGAAAGCGAGGGTTGATTTGCCCGACCCCGAGACGCCTGTGATGACGGTAATCTTTCCCCTGGGAATTTTGCAGTTGATATTCTTGAGGTTGTGGGACTTGGCCCCGATAATCTCTATAAACTTTTCCATCGAATTAATTATAATACATAAGTCCACCATTTCTTCAAACTAATACAAACGCATTAAATATTTTGTAGGGCAACCCTTTAGGGTTGCTTTAAGCAAGGCTAAAGCCTTGCGCTACATGTAAAGTGATTAAACGCGTTTGCATTAGTTGTTGGGACAATTCAATATCTTGGAATTTATTATGACGGCTTTTGATCCACGGGACTTCTCCCGCGGAGAGTGCTCCTTTATTATCCGGAATACAATCGATTGACTTATAGACACCATGTGTAAAAAGTGGTAATAAGGTAGACTTAGGAGGACCGATTGGAAACAAATCGGAACTTCGTCTATTAATTGTTAGAGCCATAGAATGATACATCAAGGATCCGTCAAATGCCCATTGAGTTTTTAGTAGCGTCCGACGGTGTTCACGCGAGGCAGAGCTTTGACCCACCAACTGTCTATTTTGATCACTGGGCAATTCGAGTATTCTCTGACGACCCGGGTATCCAAGATCGGTTTGTGAAAGCCCTCATGTCGAAGGGAGGAACCCTCCTTCTGTCTAATCTTTCGTTGGTCGAGTTCGTCCGCGCTACGGATGCTCGTCATTGCCGCGACACCGAAGCTTTCATCGAGAGGTTGTTACCGAACGTTTTCTTCACAGATTTCGCCCTAGACAAGGTCCTAGAGCAGGAACGAGCTGATTCCAACAACCAGAGGCGGTTTTGGCCGTCCGCTGATCTTCCGACACTCAAGTTCTTCTGTGAGCGTGCGCAAAATGCCCCCTTTGGGTTCACTATGCGCGGCTTCATTTCGGTGGCTTACGAGTATGGGACCGAACTTGTTAAATCGACTGATCGTGTTGCTGTGGAGATTATCAAGCGGATAGAAAGTATCCGCCTAGAACCAAGCTACGTCCGCAAAGCTCGCAATGCAGTTCCAGATGACAGGCGACCAAGAACAAAAGTGATTTTGGGGGAGCTGATACGCGGCTATGTTCTGGACTGCAAAGCACCGATCTCCGAAAACGACGCTATTGACCTTCAGCACGCAGCCATGTCGGTGAATTGCTGCGATTATGTTCTTCTCGACGGCCCCTGGGCGGAGCGTGTCGAAAAGATGAGGCGGCGCATAGCGAAGGCTCGAACTGGAATGCCTATCGCAAAGTGCTTCTCAAGGCGCGGCAACGGGGTCGAGGATTTCTTGGCAGACCTCGAAGCCTTTGTGAAACCTGAGTTGATAGGGGCCGTGGACACATCCCCATGAGGAATCTCTCGACAGTGTCCATGAAAGCTCTAACCCGGCGCTGCAGCCAATCGGCAGGAAACGGCGCCTGCCTCTGGCTGAGCTTTCCGTTAGGTGCAAAGGAGACGACAATGAAAGTCACGAGATTGTTAGCAACCTTTCTGGTCATCCTTTTATTGGTCCCTGCCATTGGGTATGCCCGTGAAATTTCATTATTTGACGACGCTGGTGAAGCGGTCGCGTATATTGATACGGAAGATGAGATGAATATTTATCTATGGAAGGGCGAGCCAGTCGCGTATCTAGACGGAGAATCCATTTATGGGTTTAACGGGAAGCATCTTGGCTGGTTTAAAAAAGGTATAATCTGGGATCACGAGGGCTATGCGGTTGGTTTTATCGAAGGCGCTGTTAATAAGCTTACAAAACTTGAACGTCTAAAGGGATTGCAGAAGTTAACGCCATTAAAATCGCTGCAACAATTGGAACCATTAGAGCCTATGCATAAGAGCCAGTGGGCAAGACTTCCACTAGAGATATTTCTCTCTATGGGAAAAAAATAAAGCACCTAACAAGGCGCTACCGGATCGCCGATAAATCCGGCTCCCGGTGAGCCTTAGCGTTGAGGCTGTAGAAAAAGTCAATCTCGCGCGAAACCAACGAGTGGAAGAAAATGCGACCTCTCAGCATGCTCTGTATGCGACGGTCTCATGCTGAGGAGGGGTCAAGAGACCCCCGAAAACCACCCCCTAAGCGCAGTGAGGGGTTTTTCCCACAGGCTCGTTAGGCGAACGGTAAGTAAATATGCCTAATTTTGATTTCCGAGTTAGATTTCACCTTTCGCAAGATACTCGTATCAACATCGACACAGAAGAGCAAGTGATCTTCGAAGAAGCAGATGGTAAAAAGCTGCGAATCCGGTCAGGTGGAATAGGAAATCCAATAAAAGATTTCCCAGATGCAGCTGTTATAGGCGGCCCGTATTCTTCCGTTGAACAGGCGAAAGAGGCAGTTGAACGGGTAAAAGCAGCTCTCTTGGCTTGGGCGGTTCGACAGAGAGTCGGGATTGATTTCGGTGATGGGCGGTTGCGGGGCGTCGTAACAAGTACCGGAATAAAGATGTTTGAAGAAATGTATAAACGTCCCGTTCGGAATGACGTACACGGTGTAGACATATACGAACACAAAGATGGTATGGTGTTTGTTCGTATGAACGCCCAGTTCACGCTTGGTAAAGATCCAACTACCTTCGTTGGCCAATTTTCTGAAACATTTGGCCAGCACCCCGTTCTGACTGAGAAACAATTATTGGCGTTTGAGCTGTATTGTGCCTCATCCTTTGATGTATCCCTCCGGAGTAGGCTTATCACTCTAGTGACGTCGATTGAGGCTGTACTTGAGCTTGCTGAACGCTCCGAATTGGACAAAGCTATCGTAGAGAATATGTCAGAATTGGTACGGCGCTCTGCCATGTTGGCAGAAACAAAAGAGTCATTCATGGGTAGCCTACAGTGGCTGAAATACGAATCAATAAGGCAAAGTGGCAGAAAGCTCGTGAAGCGCTTATTGGGAAGTCGCGATTACGGGGGAATGTCAGCGGAACGCTTTTTCATCTACTGTTACGATTTACGCAGCCAAATACTTCATACTGGCAAACCAGAGAAGGCATCCATCGACTTGTTAAATGTTACGAATACGCTCCAAGAATTTGTTTCGGCCTTGCTTATTGCATCTCTTGGAATGCTGGTCGTCTAACTACAGGCTGATGCGCGTGTGTGGGTTGGACCAAGGTAAGTGTTTGATACTTATAACTGAATCTCAAAGAAATGACGCTGATTTATTGCCTAGAACTGCGTTTTTAACCGCAGAAATATATCTCTAAGAGGTTCGAGCTGCCGAGGGCTAACCGAAACTACCTCCCTATAATTTTCACCTGCAATGTTTTGCCGTTATTTCTTTAGAGGTTAGACAGACGTCCCCAGATTTTCTTCTTGACTCCCCCCGCAAATTGCCCTAAATTTTTCTAAAAAACGCTGGGAAACATGGTATAATTTAATTGTTTAATGGCTGAATATAGATTTACAGAATATTTTGATAAAGAGGTTTTGAGGAAACGTCCATATCTCAAGAGGGAATGGTGTATTCGCGTCATTGAGAACCCGCTCAAGATCGAACCTCAGGAACCTAAGCGTTTTCGATTTTGGGGTATAATCGATGAACTTGAAGGCCGTGTCTTACGAGTAGTGACTTTGGAAGATAAAAAAACGATTCACAATGCTTTTTTTGACAGGAGGTACAAGCTATGAAACTCAACTATTACCCGGAGACCGATTCCCTGTATATCGATCTCTCGGAGAAAACGAGCGTCGAGAGCAAGGAGATTTCTGAAGGTGTCGTGCTTGATTATGATGCCGAAGGCAATTTGGTGGGTATTGATATTGATAACGCCAGCAAGAAGATTCAATTAAAGGAATTGATTCTTAGCAGACTTCCATCCGACGTTCACACAGTGGCGGCGTAACGAATCAACGGATGCCCGACAGTCCGCCGACCTCATCATAGGGAAGAGTGATGAGGATCAGATCTCAAAAGGAGGACTTTATCAAAAGCTGAGACCAGACCCTGCAAGATTCGGCATTGGCGTTAGGTTTGCGGGCGGCAGGTTGCGCGCGCAGGTTAAGCGAGTCGTTATAAAGAACAAAACATGAAATCAAAAATCGAAGAACTCGTCTCCATCCTAGAGGGTCTATCAAATGGAGAGCTACATGCTTCAGTTGCTCGAAAGAAAATCGAGGCACTCTCAATAGATAACTTAGAGAATGTGCACTCAAATCTATCTCATTATCTGGATGATGAAGACATTCGCGAAAAGGGCTACGTTACTAGCAATTAGAAAATTCAGAGTTGAGAAAATTAATTTATTGGCTCAAAGTTGGAGACCTGGCGAAGGCAAGTAAGATATCATTTCTTACTGAAACATCAGACTTATAACAAGGTGCTTAAGTCGGACACGGCAAAAAAGACTGCCGGAGTGGAGAGGGCCAGACTTCTGCAATCAACAGGACCTTGCCAAAAGCTGAGACCAAATCCTGCCAGGTTTTTTCCTTGGACCATTAATTGCCCTATCTTTAGAAAATGACCAATGGATCAGGAGAGGAGCGAAAAATGAACTTCCTGCTTCAACCTAAAAAATACACAGGCCTCATGGTCGATGAAAATTCGCGGACCATTATGACAAAGACAATCCAATTCTTCGAGAGCATGGGAAAGGCCAGGCTCCTCGATGATTTCAATAAGAAGGTCTGGTACAAGGAGTTTGTCGATTTTATCAAAAAAGAACGGATCTTTTCCAAGTTGCTTACACCCAAGATCTATAGTGACGGTGATCCGGATTGCCGTTGGGATACGGCCCGCAACAACGCCTACAGCGAACTCCTGGCCTTTTATGGCCTGGGTTACTGGTATTGCTTCCAGGTGACCATCCTCGGCTTGGGCCCCATCTGGATGAGTAAGAATGAGAAGGCCAAGCAGAAAGCGGCCAAGCTTCTCAGGGGAGGGGCGATCTTTGCTTTCGGCCTGTCTGAAAGAGCTCACGGCGCCGACATCTACAGTGCGGATACGACACTCACACCAAAAGGAGACGGCACCTGGGTTGCCAATGGAGAGAAATACTATATCGGAAACGGGAACGAGGCTGAGATGGTTTCGACCATGGGCAAAATAAAGGACGGCACAGATGACTATGCCTTTTTCGTCACCAATTACCGCCATAAAGCCTACGAGTTGAAAAAGAACGTCATTTCCCATCAGCAATATGTGTCCAACTTCGCCCTTCATGATTACCCCATCAGGGAAGAAGACCTCCTCTCGCGGGGTTCGGCGGCTTGGGATACCGCTCTGAATACGGTCAATATCGGGAAATTCAATATCGGCCCGGCTTCCATCGGGGTGGCTGAGCATTGTTTTTACGAGGCCATCACCCATGCCTCCAACCGTATCCTCTATGACCGCCGTGTTACCGATATGCCCCATGTGAGAAAAAATTTTATGGACGCCTGGCTCCGCCTGGTAGGGATGAAGCTCTACCAGCGCCGGGCCACCGACTATTTCCGGAATGCCAATGAAAAAGACCGGCGTTATCTCCTTTACAATCCCACGAGCAAGATGAAGGTCACCCTTCAGGCCGAAGAAGTTATCAATCTGCTATGGGATGTCATTGCCGCCAAGGGTTTTGAGAAGGACACCTACTTCTTCACGGGCACCAGCGAAATTCGAGGTCCGTCCAAGCTTGAAGGCACTGTGCATGTCAACATTCAGCTTATCCGCAAGTTCATGAAGAATTATTTTTTCAATCCTGTCGATCATCCTCCGATGCAACCCGACCTTTCGACCAAAGACGATTTGTTCCTGTTCAACCAGGGACCGGCCAAAGGCCTGGGTAATGTCCGGTTTCACGACTATCAATCCACTTTCGATTCGTATAAAGATCTGCCGAATGTGGCGGTTTTCATCAAGCAGATCGAACTCTTCAAGGAGTTCTTGAACAAAGCTTATCCGGATCAGAAGCAGGATATGGATTCTTCCTTCTCGTTACCCCTTGGTGAGATGTTTTCTATTGTGGTCTATGGTCAATTGATTCTTGAACAGTCCGGCATTGAAAATCTGGATAAGGACATCCTCAACCAGATATTCGATTTCATGGTCAGGGACTTCGCCTCATTTGCCCTGCAGATCTACGGCATGAATACGACCAAAGCGGATCAAAGGGACTTTTGCCGGGAGATTATGCTGATCAGGACCGTGGGGGATGACGTGCAGGTTAGCCGTGTCTGGGAGAAATATGTATTTCCTCTGAACGGAGAATATCAGATGAATGATTGAAAAACCCATAAGGAGCTGTCCGGCATTGAGCCTGTAGAAAAAGTCGATCTCACGCAAAACCAGTGAGTTGGAAAGCATGACAGCTTTCAGGATGCTCTGAATACTACGGCCTCGCGCTGGGGAGAGGTGAAAGAGATCCCTGAAAGCCGCTCCCAGATTGTAGTGAGAGGGTTTTTCTAGAGGGTTGTTGTGTACATGGACAACGAAAATGAGAAATGGTATTATGGAGTTGAGGTGACAGAACGTGGCAAATACTTATACGGCAGTTACAAAACAGGATGGCGGATGGTGGATTGGATGGATTGAGGAAGTGCCTGGGGTGAACTGCCAGGAAAGAACACGGGAGAAACTGCTCGACAGCTTGCGTACCACACTCGCTGAGGCCCTCGAATTCAACCGTCAGGAAGCAATTCAGGCCGCGGCTCCCGATTATACCGAGGAACCGGTTACCCTATGAAGCGCACGGAGTTGCTCAAGCACCTGCATGAGCAAGGCTGTGTATTCATTCGCGAAGGCGGGAGTCATTCATGGTGGGGCAACCCGCAGCAGAACCGACGCTCTTCCGTCCCCCGTCACGCCGAGATCAACGACAAGCTCGCCCGGAAGATCTGCAAGGATCTCGGAATCCCTTTCATAAGATAAGCACCGGACTGGTCGCTGCCTTTAGGTGACGGGTTACAGCCTCCGTTGACCTAAAGCGTTCAGCATAGAATATAAGGCGAGGGCAGATATGGCAATTATGAAAAAGGTTAAGCCCAGGGAAGTATTCATTGGAAAATTAAGTCATGGGGGTGACTTGTTGGAAGAAATCACTGATATTTGCCAAAGGGAAAATATTCAGCTTGCGCGTTTCGAGGCGCTGGGTGCAGTTCAGAGGGCCCGCCTTGCATTCTACAACCAGGAAACGCATGAGTATCAATTCTTTGTAATAGATCAGCCGCTTGAAATCACTAAGCTCGTGGGCAACGTCTCACTCAAGGATAACAGTCCCTTTGTCCATGCACACATCACACTGGCGGACAAGAAAGCAAATGCTTACGGGGGCCATCTCGCGTCGGGAACAGTAGTTTTTGCATGTGAGTTCATGCTGGAAGTCTTTGATGGGCCGGTGTTACAGAGGGATTTTGATGAGACGACCGGCTTGTTTCTATGGACGATGCCAGAATGAGGAGGGACGACTAATACTGAAAGTCATTCTTGAAAGAATGGATCATCGCGGCTATTCGGCAAGCTTCAAAGAAAAAGAAATCGTTTTTTTAGCCACCCTGTGTTTATTTCCTTTCAGTTGTCTTCAATTTTATTAAAACCGCATCTGAAAACCCCTTGGCAAATCACTAAATCCATAATATACTTTTAAAATTGCGGAATTTAGAGTGCGGATTGCGGAGTGAGAACCCGAAGTAAGATTCCACGGACACCAGTCACGAATCACGGACACGTATAATGGCGTTAGCGATTGAAGCAGAGGGAATATTCAAGACCTTCCGGTCAGGCTGGTGGAAGAAGCGGGAGAAGGAAGCCCTGAAAGGGGTCGACCTTCGGATCGAAGAAAGGGAGATCTTTGGTATCCTGGGTCCCAATGGTGCTGGTAAGACCACTCTATTGTCGATTCTCTGCACTTTACTCCTCCCTGACCGCGGCAAGGTTCAAATCCTCGGTATGGACGGACTCCACGATGAACATGAAATCAGGAAGAGGGTGAACATAGTAAGCGGAAATGCCAATTTCTTATGGAGTTTGACCGTAAAGGAAAACCTTCACTACTACGGCATGCTCTACGGCCTCACAGGGAGAGAGCGTGAGACAAAGGTTGACACTTTGATCAATCTTTTCAACCTGAGGGAATACCAAAATATCCCTTTTGACGAACTGTCCACCGGGATCAAACAGCGACTCTCCCTTGCGAAATCCCTTATTAACGATCCGGAAGTTCTCTTCCTTGATGAACCCACGGTGGGCCTCGACCCCGATGTCTCCATACGAATTCGAGAAGAGATTCTCTCAATTCATAGGCAAAAGGGGATAACCATCCTTCTCACCACTCATAATATGAAGGAGGCAGAAAATCTCTGCGGTCGCATCGCCTTCCTGAAAGAAGGGAGGATCGTTACCATTGGAACTTCGGAGGCCCTAAAACGAATGGTTCGGATCGGCGATCGGTTAAAGGTTGAATTTAAAGGGAGGATCCAAGAAGACGAATTGCTCCGTGCTGACGGTGTGATTAATTTTACGATTTCCAACTCCCTATGTGAGATCGTAGTAGATGATGGGGAAAGAAGAATGGGAAGCCTGATTGCCTTGCTTTCCCAGAGCGGTGTCGAGATCAAAAAGGTCACCTTAGGACAAACCGATTTGGAGGATGTCTTCATTGAGTTTGCAAAGGGTGAAGAAAACCCTGATCCCGATCGGCGATGAAGCCCTCACCCTTCCCCTCGCCCCGCTGGGGAGAGGGAGGCGGTGAGGGGGAGGAGATTAATCATGAACGGTGCTGAGCTTCTTATAAAGACTGCGATCGAAGCGGGTGTGGAGGTTTGCTTTGCAAACGCCGGAACGACTGAATTGCCGATTGTTACATCGCTCGACAAAACGTCGGGCATCAAGGCTTTCCTGGGGCTCTTCGAGGGCGTCTGTACCGGCGCTGCGGACGGTTACGGACGGATGCTGGATAAACCGGCAATGGTGCTGCTCCATCTGGGTCCTGGTCTCGCCAACGGCATATCGAACCTGCATAACGCACGGCGTGCCAAATCGCCGGTGCTGACCGTGGTCGGCGAGCATGCCACGTGGCACCGGGATGCGGACCCGCCGCTCGCCATGGATATTGAGAGCCTTGCCAGGACGGTCTCAGGGTGGTGGCGAACCAGCAAATCTGCTCCCGAGATTGGGGCGGATGTCTTGGAGGCGATTACGGCCACTCGGCTGGGTCAGGTGGCAACGCTGATCGTGCCTCACGATTATCAACTGGCCGAATGTGGCTCCTCTAATGTGAAGACATCTGACGGACCATTTGATTCTCTTGACTCCCATGCCATTAAGGCGATTGCCTCTCGGTTACGTGGCTCTCGCAAAGTGGCACTTATGCTCGGAGGGAGGGCGCTGCGAAGGCCTGGTCTGGATGCAGCGGTCCGTATTCAGAAGGCGATAGGATGCGATCTCCTTACTCAAACATTTCCCGGATACATGGAGCGTGGCGCGGGGCTGCCCATCGTGGAGCGGCTTCCATATTTTCCAGGGCAGGCGACAGCCGTGATTTCGCGATACCAGGTAGTACTATTCGCGGGAGCCCCGGAACCGGTTGCCTTCTTTGGGTATCCCGGCTTTAGGAGTCGAATTTTGACTGATGAGCAAGAGAGAATGACACTTTGTACGGATCGGCAGAATGTCGTGGGTGCTCTTGAAAACCTTGCCGACGCGTTGGGCGCACCTTCACATCTTCCCATTGGCGACAATCTCCTTGCGGGACAAGAGCGGCAAGCAATACCAGATGGTAAGCTTACGGCCGAAAAGGCTTGTCTTACTTTGGCGGCAATGCAGCCGGAAAACGCGGTCATTATCGATGAATCCGCCACATCGGGGTATCTCTATTTTGCTCCGCCTCCGTGGCTGCCGGCCTACAGCTTCATGACCTTGACGGGCGGGGCGCTCGGGCTGGGCATTCCCTGTGCGACGGGTGCTGCCATCGCTTGTCCCGATCGGCCGGTGATCAACCTGGAGGCGGATGGAAGTGCGATGTACACAGTGCAGGCCCTGTGGACGCAGGCCCGTGAAGGATTAAACGTGACCACCTTGATTTGCTCCAACCGGAGCTACCGCATCCTTCAGGTGGAATTGGTCCATGCGGGCAACACATCGCCTGGCCCGAATGCTCAAGCCCTGACAGAACTAACGAAGCCCCCGATCAATTGGGCAAGAATTGCTCAAGGGTTTGGAATTCCGGGGGTTACTGTCAGCACTGCAGAAGACCTCGCCCAGGAACTGAGCAATGCATTTACCGAGCCGGGGCCTCATCTCATTGAGATGGTATTGCCGTAAGCATTCCTTAGACACATACGACGCGAGTTTTGCGAAGTCCACTTTTTTGAGAATGGGGATGTTATGGATGAATTCAAGTATTGTCCGCTGTGTGGGAAAAGTTTGACGATGAGCACTATGGACGGGAAAGAGGTTCTTTGTTGCGCATCGAGTGACTGCGGTTACGTGTTCTGGGATAATCCCATACCAGTCGTCGCAGCCATCGTCGAAATGGACGGCCAAGTTGTTCTTGCGCGGAATAAGGAATGGCCCGGAAAGATGTTCGGACTCATCACAGGATTTTTGGAAAGAGGGGAAACGCCGGAAACAGCCGTCAAGAGGGAAGTGAAAGAAGAATTAGGGCTCAATTCCGAGATCAAAGAGCTGGTGGGGGTTTATTCTTTTTTTGAGAGGAACCAATTGATCATCGCCTATCACCTCTCTGCAGCCGGGGAGATAAAATTGGGAGATGAATTGGCGGAAGTCAAATCGATCCCCATTGATAAACTAAAGCCGTGGCCGTTTGGAACCGGTCATGCTGTGCGCGATTGGCTGGAAAGGCGCAGCGGGCGCCGATAGAACGATCAGAATTTCAAATACGGTTGGTTGGACTTTGGACCATGTCTTCATTGACTTTGCACCGGAGATTGATCCAGATATGGGCCTTCGTGTTTAAGAATTGGATCATCGCGAAGCGGAATGTCTTTACGATCTTCGAGATCCTTTTCTGGCCTGTCGTTGGGTTCTTTTCCGTAGGGCTTTTGACGAGCTTTCTGGAGCTGGATCCCAACAAAACGGGGTTCATCCTAGTGGGCGTCATCTCCATGAGTGTGATTCAGGTCTGTCAGATTGACGTGGCCTATGTCCTCCTGTATGATCTCTGGTCGAAATCCCTCAAACATACTTTCATCGCCCCCGTGCAATCCTTTCAGCTCATATTGGGTTCCTGGCTAATCGGCGTGATTCGATCCTTCTTCGTATTTTTATTGCTTTCGATTTTCAGCAGTCTTGCCTTTGGGTTCGATCTTTTGCGACCGGGCATTGGTCCTCTCATTCTCTTTCTCTTGGGCCTTTTCCTTACTGCTGCATCCGTGGGCATGAGCGTCTGCATCCTCGTTCTCCTTTTTGGTTATATGGCGGATGTGGCGGCCTGGTCTTTCAGCGGTTTGATTTCCTTGATCTGCGGGATATATTATCCCGTCTTCATCCTCCCCTTCCCCTTTCCGCAGATAGCCCAAGCCATTCCGCTGACGTATTTCTTGGCATACTTTCGTTCCTTTTATGGATTCAACGAAGGGTTTAAGAACGTGTTAGCATGGGGATTCGGCTTAGCGGGCCTTTACGTTGTCGCGGAAGCAATTCTTTTCAAAGCCGTGCTTCACCGTGCAAGAAAGACAGGCGTCCTTATTAAGCTGTCAGAATAACGTCAGCCCTTCATCTCGTGAGCGTTGAATCGTGACTCGTGAATTGTAGTTTCGTCGGCAATAAATGCCGACGCTACCTCTCACCACTCCGACTTCTTAACTTCTTCCCTTGCTCCTCTCACCCATATTCTTATCATTGCCTTTCGAGGAGATCCTTTTTTCTGGGTGACCTGCTCAAGCTTTTGATAAAGACTTTCCGGATCTTCCCTTGCAAGAGCGAAGGTCGATTCAATGCCCACTCTTTCCAATAACCGAAGGTTTTCAACCCCCAGCCCCTTTAACTGAACCAACCGGGCTTCTTCGACCCATTGGACGAGTACTTCCTTCGGAATGAGAAGACGGAGTGCCAGCTCATCCCTCTCGTCTTTCCCTCTGGTTTTTGAGATGAGATCGTCGAGGCTGCTGATTCCGACTTTTGGGAGTTCCCTGCGATATTGAGGTTCAATCCAGTAAGCATCCTCAAGCCTGGGATAATAAGAGTCAACAGTATAGGAGTCAATGGCCCTGAAGATGAGGACAGAAAAACTTGTGATCAGGATGGCTGTCAGGATCGTCGTCAACGGTCGTGTCTTTTTCTCCACATTCACGCGATAAGCGGATTCTTCCCATCCCCTTCCGGATCGAAACAGAGAGATGAACTTATACATCACATAAGCTTGGACGGCAAACGGAGGAAACCCCAGAAAACCCAGGAATGGCATTTCGAACCCTTTCCCATTCTCGAAAAAAGGAACGGTGTAAACCCATTTTGAGAGTGCCCAGAAATTCCAGAACTCCCAGAGAAAGCCGCAGATCAACCCGGCGACGAGCAGGAGGTAGATTTTCCGTGGACTTCCTTCTTCGAGGTCCCTTAGCAGAGATTTTCCGCCAAACCGGTAATTCAAAGGTTCTAAGAGAAAGATGAATCCTACCCAGATGAGGGGAAAGAAGTATTCAGAGACGAGCAGAGAAGACAGAAGGCAAAGGGCTCCCAGGAGAACGAGAACAGAGTGGCCTCCGCCGGAGATCTCCGTCTTTTTGATATTAGATTTTTTAAACAAACCTAAAGATTCCAACAATTCCGTCGTCTCGAACAACCCAGGAAGAACCGTCCCATAGGCAATGGCATAACCACACCATCTCTCCACCACGAAGTGGGGAAGGTTGATATAATACCAATCCTTTAATGAGAGGTTGGCCGCTTCAAAGATCAACCAGATGAAGATCGACCAGGGGATCATCAAGAAGAATTCTTTGGTACGATTGAGGATGAGGGAGTTCCCTTTCAATCGGTAAATGGCTGCATCAACGATGAGGATGTAGGACCACCAGGCAAAGGAATAAAACCAGCTGTAGAACGGATCGAGCTTTTCGAAGAGGAAGATTTCGGAGAGAAGAAGAAGAATGATTCCAAAAATCCCATGAATGGGAAAGGTCTTTTTCATGGAATTCTAATTTAGCACATCCATCGCCTTCAAACAATCGGTAAAAACAGAATCGGGGGATTGAAAAAGGAAGGTTTCTGTTGACATGATAAAAAGGAAAAATTATGAATAGCCTCTCCAGATAAGCGAGGAGTATTTTACATTCGTCATGGAATCTGCTATTCTACGGATGGAGGCGTTCACAGGGCAGAATGACTGGCCAATGATGTGGAAGTATTAAGGAGTGTCCTCTGATGTATCTCAACTTTTATGGCTTCCGGGAAAAGCCTTTCAGCCTGACTCCTGACCCCCGTTTTGTCTTTCTGAGTAAGACGCACAAAGAGGCGTTTGCCCACCTTCTGTACGGTGTCAACCATCGCGTGGGATTCATTGCCCTGACAGGAGAGGTGGGAACCGGGAAAACAACAGTCTTACGTGCACTCCTCAGCCAGCTGGACGCGGATCATCACCGTACAGCCTTGATCTTCAATCCCTGCGTTTCACCAGAGGTGCTTCTTCAGAATATCAACCGCGAATTCGGTATCTCGGCAAACACCCCCAATCACACGAGCTTCCTGGATTCCCTCAATGTGTTTCTTCTCCAGCAGAACGCCGAGGGACGCACGGTCGTCCTGGTCATCGACGAGGCACAAGATTTGGAAGCACCGGTGCTCGAACAGATCCGGCTGATCTCGAACCTGGAGACAGACAGGGAAAAGCTGATACAGATTATCCTGTCGGGGCAGCCGGAGTTCGTTCAGATTCTAAAGAGAAACGAGATGAGGCAACTGAGCCAGCGGATTAATGTGCGATATCATCTGCAGGCCATGGATTTTCAAGACACTGTCCATTACATCAACCACCGGCTCGAGGTGGCAGGAGGAAGGGGTGGAGTTCTCTTCTCCGGGAGGGCATTGAAGCGAATATATAGGTATTCAGGGGGGCTTCCGAGACTGGTCAATGCGGCCTGCGACAGGGCGCTCCTGGCCGGCTACGCAAGGGACACGGCAACGATAGACTCCCGCATTGCTGCGACAGGGATAAGAGACATGAAAAGGAATACGGCGTCTTATACCCGAAGACGACGTCTTATTCTGATCCCGACGTTTGGATTGCTTGCGGCCCTCTTCGCGGCGGGCATCTATTTTAAACCGTATGATTTTACGGCCCCGTTCGATGCCTCCCATCGCATCAAGGCGACAGGAGAACTGACGAATAAAGATCCGGTCCCAACCGGTGAAGAACTTTCTCGCGTCATGGCTGTTGAGCTCGGGAAGGTCACGCAAACGGAAAGCGCCCGGAGGGCCTTTAATATTCTGGCCGGCTCCTGGAATGTTCCACCCTTCTCCGAAGACGGCGATTCGAGCCAGTTCAGCGGAATAGAGCGTGCGGCTTCGGACCGGGGACTTCGTCTGTACAGATTTTCCGGAAACCTGGGCGCCTTACTTCGCATCGATTATCCGGCAGTACTCGAACTGACCGTGCCGGGCATACAAGAAAAACGCTTTGTTTCGCTGGTAGGCATAGAGAACGAACGACTCCTTATCAATCCGCCGATTGCGGGGAGGAAGTCCCTTTCATTCGGGGAGCTTGAAAAGTACTGGTCCGGCCAGGGCTTCCTCCTTTGGAAAGACCCCTTGAACCTTTTAAGGACGACGGCGCCGGGGGCAAATGGATCCCAGATCAAACAGCTTCAGGGCCTCCTCAGAGAGGCAGGGGCCTACGGCAAACCTGTGACCGGCGCTTATGACGGCGAGACTCTTTCGGCCGTCAAGGGGTTCCAGTCGTCAAAGGGAATCGAACACGATGGTATCGTCGGCGGTCAAACACTGATGCTTTTGTATGGTTCCGTGGACCATTTTAAAGTTCCGAAACTCACGGTGGGGCGAAAATGAGCGTGATACTGGATGCCTTAAGAAGGCTGGATCGCGAAAAGTCATCCCGCCGCGGCGGAGCAGCCAATATCGCGGTGGAAATGCTCAGGCCCGACCAGTCGCGCGGCCGGAAAAAAATCGCTCTGTCTGCTACCGCGGTTTCTTTGACGGCTGTAGCTGCTGCTGCCATCACCTATGTCCTGATGTCGGAGCCCGGGTCCCCGCCGAAGCCATCGCCAGCCGTGTCCGCGAGTCATCCTGCACCGATTGAGGAGCCTGCAGCGGCCCCGGTTTCCCGTGAACCGGTCAGCAAGGCCCAAGACGAAATAAGCCGGTTACCTCAGAAGATCAAGAGCCCTGTCGTAAGCAAACCCACAGAGAGCTCTTCCGGCGAGAAAAAAGCAGAACGGAATGTCATTTCGGAAGACACTGACACCACCCATGGAAGCGCAAAGAAAGCCTTGGAACACGCTCAAACAGGACCTTCGGCAGCCCCACCTTCGCTTGCGATATCGGCGATCGTCTGGTATGAAGACCCCTCCAAGCGCTTCGCCATGATCAACGGCATGATTTCTACCGAGGGGTCCTTAGTAGAAGGCGTGAAAGTGGAGGAGATCAATCCGACCAGCGTACGCTTCTCGCACAACGGTCAGTATTTTGAAGTCCCCATATCGAAGTAAGTGGCAATCTCCCCCTCTTATTCAAAGTGAATTCTCTTTAATCAATTAACACAAAACCATAACGATTTTGAACATCGTCTTTCGTTTTGAGAACCTCACACGGCAATCCCAAGTTCCTAACGGTCTTATATACATTGATACCGAAGATTGAATCGCAAGGTCTCACCTTATCCGGGGTAGGGCAGGGATTACCTTGCTTAACGGCACACCTCTCGCATAAATGACATGCCCTGATTGCGAAGGCAAAATAGTAACCATCCAGGAAGGCCGCTTTTTCGATGTTAAGGACCGCTTCACTGATCGCCCTCTCATCATGCGAATGGACAAGCAGAATACGACGATATCTTTTGACCATCTCCACTCGTTCCTGATAGATCGTATCTCTGAAGTTGCATTTCATATTTTCCTGAAGAGAATATTCGCATCCCCATCGACATTTCAGGATTGTCCGGATGTCAAAAAAGATCTGCTTTGGCGAGATAATCGTCGCGTCGATCATATGGAGCTCTTTTGCCAATTGAATGTATTTTTCCATCTTTTGCTCCTTTTGCAGGATTCGACTGTGAACAAGAATCGATAGACCGAGTCATTTTATTGCCAAAACAGACCGAAGTCAATTTTAATCAATAGCTGGGCCACCCCGAGTTTTCGTCCCCAACACAGAGGAAACCCTTTAAGCGTTTCGGAGACCGAAGCCAGACTGTTCCAACTTGACTTCTCCAAGTCCTTGATTTATAAGTTTCGAAAAATGACGGGAAGCTGCCTGATGTTTGGGTATTGATCTAAAATCCATTGGCGGTTCGGCATCGAGTCGGCCCAACTCCGACTCAATGCACCATAAGATCGAACATTTTTGAATCTGGCCCCATTCAACAAAGGGGCTTCTTTTTTGCCAGGCCTACCGTATGTATTGGATTTATCTTGCAACGATTGGCGCTTTCTTCTGGTTAGTGATCCTTTTTCTTCCCTGGCGCCCGTGGGATATCCGTGAGGTCATGGATTCTACCCCGGCTTGCCCTGACCTTGATCTGAGTGATATCACCGTGCTCATCCCGGCCCGAAATGAAGCCGAGGTTATTGCAACGACCCTATCCACTCTGAACAACCAGGGGCATGATCTTGCGATGGTCGTTGTGGATGATCGGTCCACGGACGGAACTTTCGCTGTTGCACAGGCTTCGGGCGTACAAAATCTGCGGGTCATCTCCGGCGAACCCCTACCCGCGGAATGGAGCGGAAAGCTTTGGGCACTTGAACAGGGGTTTCGCCATGTGAACACCCCGTTGGCCCTTTTGCTCGATGCTGACATTGAACTACGGCCGGGCATCGTCCAGGCGCTACGACAGAAATTGGAAGAAAACCATCTCCAGCTTGTTTCCGTCATGGCCCATCTGCGTATGGTCAACCTCTGGGAGCGGTTGTTCATGCCGGCCTTCGTCTACTTTTTTAAAATGGTTTATCCTTTTCGTCTGTCCAATTCCAGCTCCACTCGTGTGGCGGCGGCTGCCGGCGGATGTATTTTATTGGAAACCCGGCTGATCGAGGAAATCGGCGGGTTCAAGGCTATCCGCAACGAGTTGATCGATGATTGTGCCTTGGCGAAGCGAGTCAAGGCCCTCGGCTACAGAACATGGATTGGCTTGACGCATTCCGTTCATAGTTTGCGGTCCTATGAAGATTTGGCAGATATTTGGAACATGGTAGCCCGGACGGCTTTTTGCCAGTTGCGTTACTCTGCGATCTTACTGGCAGGGACAACAATAATCATGCTGCTGGTATTCTGGCTGCCAATTGCAGGATTGTTCTTTCCGGCTACCATTGCAAAGATCATTTCCGCTTGTGCCTTAGCGGCAATGATTCTAAGCTATCTGCCAGCCCTTAAGTTCTATGGGCAGTCCAGAAGCTGGGCTTTGCTTCTGCCGCTCATCGCTACTCTCTATCTTGCCATGACCTGGTCGTCGGCCATTCGGTTCTGGGCAGGATCCGGGTCGCCTTGGAAAGGGAGATTCTACAGGCCGGATAAAAAGGTCTAATGATAGCGGAATCGTTTGATTAAAAGGGGTTCATACCATGTCTATCGATCAATATTCTCTCGCGGCAACGAAACGTGCGATCTCTCTGAGCGGATCGGCTTCCGGCCCAAACGGCTTTAAAGCATCGACCGCCATTCTCACCAGTTCTCTGCCCTTCTTCTTCGACTCCTCCAAACCCAGCACAGAAGGGTAAGTCGCTTTCCCCCTAAAAAGATCGCTTCCCGTCTTTTTACCCATCAAGGCCGCCTCTCCCTCGACATTCAGAATATCATCCACGACTTGAAACGCCAACCCTACGCTCTCTCCGTAGCGGGTCAGGGCATTGAGGATTTCTCCTTTTGCGCCCCCCAATTTTGCTCCCACCCGAACCGAAGCCAAGATCATCGCTCCTGTTTTACGCGCATGGATATATTGCACCGTAGGGAGATCCACCCCTTTTCCCTCTGATTCAACGTCCACGACCTGCCCGCCGACCATCCCCGAAACCCCTGCTGCCTGAGCGACTTCGTTGACCAGGTCCAGGATCACCCCGCCGTCACTTGAACGGAAATCTCCCGGAGGCTGGTTTGTCATCAGTCTGAAGGCCTCTGTGAGGAGGCCATCTCCTGCCAAAATAGCGATTGCCTCTCCAAATACTTTGTGACAGGTGGGTTTTCCCCGCCGGTAGTCGTCATTATCGAGGGCCGGGAGATCATCGTGGATCAAAGAGTAGGTATGGATCATCTCCAGGGCGCAGGCAAATGGAAGTATTCTCTCCCCTTTTCCTCCGACGGCCTCAAAGGAAGCGATGGATAAAATGGGACGAATCCGTTTCCCCCCGGCGAAAAGACTGTGCTGGATCGCCTTGTGAAGATTCAATGTGAATTCCTCTTTCTTCGGGAGATATCTCTCCAGAGCGGCATCCACGATCTCCTTTTTCTCCTGTAAGTATCGACGAATATCCATGAGGAGGTATTCTTAGCGCATCCACGCCTGGCGTACCGGACGGGTTCGATGGATCATGATTACTTACTTTCCCGAAGAGCCGGAAGGTTGAGGACCTTCAAGGAACTCCAAAATGGCACGCCTCACTTTATCAAGATCGGCTTTGGTGTTGATGCAGGGCCCGTTGGGACGTTCGTTCAGGATTCCGATCACCGGAATCGGATACGTATCTTGGATGCCAGCGGTCAGATCAAGTTCGCAGGCTACCGCCACAATGGCCTCGGGTCTGTTCTCCAGAACGATTCTCCTGGCCAATGTCCCGCCAGTGGCCACGGCGATCTTCAAATGATATTGGTCAGAGAGTTCAATCAGATCCTTAATCTCACATTTTCCGCAGCCTTTGCAGTTTCTGATATTCCCTGTGATCTTAATCTGGCAGTCAAAATCTTGAATGCAGTGGGGGAGAAGGATCAAAAGTTTGTCGGGCCGGATCCGGCGCCTGTTGGATCGAATGAGGTGATTGTTCAATTCGACGAAAGACTGCTGCACTTTCTCTTTCGGTATCCCGACGAACCTTCCCATCAGGATCATGAGCGGAAAAAGGACTTTTGCCACAACACCCCTTAGCTTGTGAGAGAGAAAGATGTCCTTGCCCCGGAGTATGGTGAAGACAAGGAGGAGACCGCCAAAGGTCATGAGGAAGACCAAAAGGGCGAGGGCGAAGCTGAAGAGAGGCGGCAGGGAGGGATGAATGTTTTTCAACCCAACCATGGGAACATACCAGAGGAGAAAGATGAGAATGAAGAGAATCACACAGGTAAAGACTAACAGTCCGATGAAAATTCTCTTCTGCGGCCTGATCTCCAATGTTATCCTCTCAAATATCCAAATATCAAAATCGGAAATGGACGATCGGGTTTGAAGTGACCCAGAAATATTTTAACAAATTTTGACATCTGGCACCACTAAAATTTGCCGAAGTGCCTCCATCCGAAATATTTCACCGTGACACGCAGGAAAGAGACTGGCGCTGGTTTTTTTTCTTGACATTGGCAATTGAGCGGTATGTATAATAAAATGGTATGTGAAAATTTTCTTGACCGGATGTTTTTGGAATTTCGGACCATTCTCGAGCGGTTACAAGGAGGAGGGCGTCATGGGAGAGGTCTCCAGAGAGACGGCAAGTAAAAGGTATTTGGTTTTCACTTTCGTTGCCTTCATGATGGTTGGGCTATTCGTTTCTTACTCTTACGGGGAGGAGGCCAGCCAGTTCAATTACGGGTTTTCCGCCTTCGGGGGGGGAGGTGACGCCTGGCACGATAAACCCCATTTTGAAGTTTACGGATTTCTCCCCCGTGTTGATTGGAATGTTTACAAGAGCTTGGCTTTAGAGCTTGAAGGAAATTTTTCTTATTGGAACATCGCCGCTCAAGGAGATTTCTACTTTGTGGGCGGAAATATCAACATTCTTTTTAAACCCATCCAACGGAAATGGGGCTCTCTATTTGTGCTCGTTGGAGGAGGGATCGGTTATGACAGTGCCGGCAGCAGAGTGAGCGAGATTGGAAACTCGGGCTGTGGAGGGATTCTTCAGACGGGGGCGGGCATTTTCTATAACCTTGGGAAAGGAGTGGCATTAAGGGCAGAATATCGTTTTTATCATATCTCCGATCCCTTCAGGCATGACAGAGGACTGAATAGCCATAATGGACTCCTGGGGATTTCTTTTTAGAAAGGATTTCAGACTCACTTAGAATATTGGGCAATCTTTTCGTTTAATTTGATGAGGAGGGGATCGAGCCCGTTACTTTTGAGGAAACTCGTGTAGTCTGCCCGCTTCATGGCGAGGTCGCTGACGCCGTCTGCAACAACATTAATGATCCGCCACTGGCTGCCAACCCGGTGCAGCAAGTAATCCAACTGGACCTGTCCGCCATCGGACTTGACGAGTTGGGTCTGGACCAGGACCCGGCCGCCGCTCGCCTCTTTTTCTGAGATCACCTTGAACCGTTCTCCGGAATAGGTATCGAAGTTCGCCGCATAAGTGGCAATGCTGAGCCTATTGAACGTCTCAACGAATTTTGACCTTTGTTCGTTATCAAACGTCTCCCAAAATCTACCCAATACTATTTTGGCGATAAAGGGCATGTCAAAACCGGCCGTGATCACCGGCGCAAGTCGGTCATATCGCCCCTGGTAGCCAATCTCTTTTCCCTCTTTCATAGCGAGGAGGAGTGTCTTGTGTAAGTTTTCAACGACATCGATCGCAGGCTGAGCGCTGACCAGAGGCAATGGCTCGAGCATGGGAACTACCAAGAAAAGAAATACAAATAGACGGACCCGTTTCATACCACCCTTTCGTCCTCACCCGGTAATTCTCGAGCCATTGCGCCATCGGTCCGCGGACCGCGCACATAGACCCAAAGTGCCTTGAAAGGATGTGTGAAAGCGTCATTGACTGCGGTTGGCTCGAAACCGCTATGGAGCATGCAATTGGCACATTTGGGGTTGCGACCGTTGCCGTACTGGCCCCAATTCGTCTCCTCCAGAAGGGTCTTGAAACTCGGGGCATAGCCCTCCTTCGTCAGCAGATAACAAGGTCTCTGCCAGCCAAAGATGTTCCGCGTCGGGTTACCCCAGGGAGTGCACTCATAAGCTTGATTTCCCGCCAGAAAGTCGAGGAATAGAATCGACTGATTAAATTTCCAATTTCGCCCTTTTCTGAGTTTGAGGATATCGCGGAAGAGGCTGATGCTTCGTGCCCTCATCAGGAAAATGTCCTTTTGGGGGGCCTGGGAATATCGGTAAGCAGGCGACACCATCATTCCTTCTACTCCCAAACTCATGACAAAATCGAAAAAACCTGAAATCTCTTGTGCGGCGACGCCCTCATAGAGAGTGCAGTTAATGGTTACCCGAAACCCTTTCCCACAGGCAAGCCTGACGGCTTCTACTGCTGCATCGAATACCCCTTGCCGACAAGCCAAAGCATCGTGCGTCTCCCGATCCCCATCCAGATGGATCGAGAGGCTAAGGTAGGGAGATGGAGTATAGTCTCGGATACGAGTTTTAAGTAATAGGCCATTGGTACAGAGATAGACAAACCTTTTCCTCTTGGTGAGACCCGAGATAATTTGAGGCATCTCTTCATGGATCAGAGGCTCTCCGCCTGCTATGGCCACGATAGGCGCGCCGCATTCATCGGATGCTGACAGACATTCGTCCACACTGAGGCGGCGGTTGAGAATCTCCTCTGGATAGTCGACCCTGCCACAACCGGCGCACTTCAGGTTGCAGCGAAACAAGGGCTCCAACATCAGCACCAGAGGGTAACGCCGTCTCCTGTGAAGCTTCTGGCTGATCAAGTAGCTCGAAATGCGATATTGCTGAACGAAAGGTACGCCCATGGTCGTTTCCAGCAGTTAACTTTGGGGGAAGAGCGAATCCGGCAGGCGAAAAATCATTTTTTCAGGCTCGCCCTTCATCTCGCTGACCGTGCCGACACCGTAAGCATGCAACCTTTTTAAAACCTTCTGCACCATTTCCTCGGGCGCAGAGGTTCCTGCAGTAATACCAACCCTGGTCTTCTCCGAGAACCAGGAACGGTCGAGATCACCCACATCCTCGATCAAATAAGCAGGCAAGCCGCTGTGTTCACCTACCTCTCGCAGGCGATTCGAATTAGAGCTGTTACGGGCCCCCACCACCAATAATAAATCGACGTCTTTTGCCAATTGCCGGACCGCGTTCTGCCGGCTTTGTGTGGCATAACAAATATCGCTTAACTCAGGACCTTGAATGTTGCACCAGTGCTTTTTTAGGGCATCGATCACTTCACGGGTATCGTCAAGACTGAGCGTCGTTTGAGTGACATAGGCGAGGCGGTTCGGATTTCTCACGTTTAGCCCTTCCACTTCCTCTTTCCTCGAAAGGACGTAAACCGGGCCCTCCACCCAGCCCCGGGTGGCCTCTACCTCCGGATGGCCGGGGTGGCCGATGATGATGACCTCGAAGCCTGACCGGCTGTACCGCTGGGCCTGGAGATGGACCTTGGTCACCAAGGGACAGGTGGCGTCGATGATCTTCAGCTTTCTCTTTTCCGCCTCTTTAACGACGGCGGTAGATACCCCGTGGGCGCTGAAGATGGTCACCGCACCGGCAGGAACGTCGTCGAGCATTTCGATAAAGGAGGCACCCTGGTTCTTCAAATCCTCGACGACACGGTGATTGTGGACGATCTCATGCAACACATGAACCGTTGTGCCGTAAATGTCGAGGGCACGCTCCACGATCTTGATGGCACGAACCACGCCTGCGCAGAATCCACGAGGTTGAGCGAGTGTCACTTGCATTGAGTCTTCCGATATTCTATTAACAAAAATACTTATAGCATATTTACTCAGCAAAATCACTGCCAGGCGCTGCGATTTTATCGGGATGGATAGAAGAATTCGATAAAAACATAAGGCAGAGTTTGACACGATGTTTTTCCGGAATCTTAGGATGATTTCAACCAGCCTATGACCTCAAAACTCTTTATTATTCAACCCTCTCATTACCGATCCAGGTCAGATCTGACCTTGCATAAAGTTAGGAAGAGAAGTTTGGTCGGCTTGACATTACCCTATCTTGCTGCTCTTACCCCACGCGAATGGGACGTACCATTGATCGACGAACAATTAATGGATATCGATTTCAAAGCTCCTGTAGATCTTGTTGCGATCACTTCCTGGACGATTAACTCTTTTCGGGCATACGAGATTGCTGACCAGTATGGAGAGCAGGGAGTCCCTGTGATCATGGGGGGCCCCCACACCTACTTTTATTCAGACGAGGCGGCTGAGCATTGCGATGCGGTGGGCATTGGAGAAGGGGAGAAGATTTGGGCGGTAATGCTTGAAGAGGTCGCCCGAGGCCGATCCAGGAAGATCTATCGAGCTGAGCACCTCCAAGACCTGAAGAACCTTCCGTCGCCACGTTACGATCTCTTGAATCTCCGGAAATATAGTTTGTTTAAGGCTTTTTCAGTCCAATCCTCCCGCGGGTGTCCCTTTAGATGTGAGTTTTGCTCAGGACGTTTTTATCTTGGCCCGAGTTATCGTTATCGTCCGGTTGAGGAAGTGATCGATGAAATTAAAAAAAGCAAAGCCAAGAACATCCTTTTTGCCGATAGCAATTTTGCTGGCAAAATGTCTCATACGATGGAACTAATGGAAGCCCTTATTCCACTGAAGGTACGGTGGTCAACGCTTTGGTCAGCCTATCTGTGCAACAACGAAAAGTTTATGGATCTTGCTAAAAAAAGTGGCCTCCTGCATGTCAATATAGGAATCGAGAGCATCGGCCAGGGTACCCTCTCCGGATTGAACAAGAGAATCAATCAGGTGAAAGATTATAAGAGGATTTTGCACAACTTGCGGAAGAGGGGGATCAGCTATTCTCTGAATTTCATTTTTGGTTGGGATACGGAAAAAGAGAGTGTCTTTGAGTCCAGGCTGGCATTCCTGAAAGAGGAGAAGGTACCTATCGCCTATTTTAATATTTTAACCCCTCATAAGAAGACCCCGCTTTATGAGCGCATGAAGGCGGAGAATGGAATCATCGATCTCGACCATATTTGTAGATGGCCTGGTCTCCATTGTTACATCAGACCAACATATTGCTCCGCACAGGAGCTGGAGCGGTATGTAAAAAAGATATGCCGGGAGTTTTATAGTTATCCTTCGATGTTCGCGCGCCTGCCTTGGCCTGTGACGAAAGCGAACATCGCTTCCTGGATGGTGAATCTTTCGGCAAGAAGCGTGTCCAGGGCAAATAAAGGGATGGAAGATTTCGATAATTATTAAGCGCGAGCAAAAGTACCCATCGGGGGTAGATTCAAATGAATTGAGGGGAAATATTGACAAGTACGCCAAGAAGTTAGATATTTATTAATTAAGTTCATTGTTTAAAAGGGGAAGCTGAAAAAAGATCAAGAATGAGAACCTTGTTGCTTAATCCTCCTTCTTTCGAGAACTTCGATGGCGGAGCTGGGTCGCGTTACCCGGCGAGACGGGAAATTCACTCCTTCTGGTATCCAACGTGGCTTGCCTATCCAGCCGGTTTGATTCGAGACAGTCGGCTTCTTGATGCCCCTTCTCATGGGGTCAAACCGGAAGAGACGGTACGTATTGCTGCCGATTATGATTTCGTGGTCCTCTTCACCTCTACTGCCGGATTTCAAAACGATGTCCGTCTCGCGGAGAAGATAAAGGAAGCCCAACCCTCGACCAAGATTGCTTTTGTCGGCCCGCATGTGACGGTCCTGCCAGAAGAGAGTCTCAATGCCTCATCGACGATCGACTTTGTTGTAAGAAAAGAATTTGACTATGCGGTTGCGGAATTTGCGTGGGGGAAAAGCCTCGAAGAAATTGACGGCATCAGTTTCCGAAAAAATGGTCACATTTTTCATAACCCCGACCGCCCCTTGGTTGAAAACCTTGACGCTTTGCCTTTCGCAGTGGAAATCTTTAGACGCGATCTCGATATTACGAGGTATAATATCCCTTTCTTGTATCACCCTTATCTCTCCTTTTATACTTCTCGGGGGTGCCCAGCGCTCTGCACCTTTTGCCTCTTGCCGCAAACCATGTGTAGCCATCGTTGGCGTACGCGCAGCAGCGATCATGTGGTTGCGGAGGTGATACGAGCCCAGGAGTTGTTCCCCGAGGTCAAGGAAATATTTTTTGATGATGACACCTTTACCATAGGCAAATCCCGGGTTCTTGAGCTTTGCCAGAAACTGAAGCCCCTCAAGCTCACCTGGTCCTGTAATGCGAGGGTGACCACCGACTTTGAAACCCTCAAGGCGATGAAGGAGGCGGGCTGCCGGCTTCTGATCGTTGGCTTTGAGTCCGGGGCCCCGGCCATTCTAAAAAATATCAAAAAAGGAGCTACGATCGAACATGCCCAGGCGTTCATGAAGCATTGCAAAGGTTTAGGCTTCAAGGTCCACGGAGATTTTCAAATGGGCCTTCCTGGCGAAACGCGTGAGACGATTGAAAGAACCATACAGTTTGCCATGAAATTGGACCCGGAAACGATTCAGGTCTCCATGTCTCACCCTTATCCGGGGACTGAGTTTTATCAATACTTGCAAGAGCGAGGATATTTGATTTCCCCGGAGATGACTGATGAGGAGGGCCACCAGCTGCCTAACTTCGAATATCCGGGTTTGAGCAAAGGGGAGATCCTGAAAGCCGTCGAAGACCTCTACGCCCGGTATTATTTCCGCCCCAGGATTATCTTTCGGATCATTCGCCGGGCTCTATTTGACGC
>Ga0187885_10000824_pt1 | contig 36494 bp, 30 predicted proteins | sample June2016WEW_20_1_3_FD_132970 | JGI IMG/M metagenome (GOLD analysis project Ga0187885, IMG submission 132970) | Peatland microbial communities from SPRUCE experiment site at the Marcell Experimental Forest, Minnesota, USA - June2016WEW_20_100 | ecosystem: Environmental > Terrestrial > Soil >...
CAGAGACCCAAACGAACCTCGCAGATCCCTGCGGATCAGCCCAAAACGGCCAGCGATCAGCTCGCCAGAGAACCGGAAAGCAAAAAACCAGCGTTTTTCCGCAGCCTGTTTAGCCCCGCCGTTACAAGGCCTTCTTGATTATTCCCCTGCTTCGCGCCCCGCGCAGCTTGCGGCCGCAAGCTGCGCGGGGCGCGGGACGAACAGAGAGCGGGAGCCGCGATTTCGGCGGGGCTGAAGCCCCGCCCTTCCGGCAGCCCCCCAAAAAGCGCTCCCGCATGGTGAGAAAACCGCGCTAGTCACCCGCAGGGCATCACCGAGAGCCTCTGAACGTGGTGAGAAATCAGGCATAGGTAAAACGAGCACTAAAGGGAAAACGGCGGCTGGTCAGGTTTGCGTCTTACGGTCCGGTGAGCGGGTGGCGAGCATCAATATGAATCCCAGCAGGCCGGCGATCATCAGCGTCAAAAGGGTGCGGTCAGGCGCGAAATGCGAAAGTGCCCCGGCTACCGCGCCACCCGCGAAGCTGCCCAGAAACTGCAGCGTGTTGTAAAGGCCCAGCGCCGTTCCGTAGGCGTTCCCGGGCGAAGCTTTACTGACCAAGCTGGGAAGGATGGGCTCCAGCCCCGTGAAGCCGATGTAGAAGAGCGTGCCGGCTAGAAGCACAGGAAGCAGCCGGTTCGGATCAAGACCCGCGGCCGAGGGCGCAAAGAGCAAGACGGAACTCGGAAGGAAAAGCAAATAGGCGATGGCGGCGAGCGGACGTGCCCAGCCATGGTCCGCCCCCTGCGAAAAGCCGAACATGGTGATGGCACTGATCACCATCATGGGTAGCAGCAGAAGGTAATACTGGGTCATTCTCAGGTGGTGCTGGCCCGTGGCGATGAGAGGAAAATAGAAGAAGAACGTCGCCATGAAGAAGTTCATCAGGAAGCCGCCGGCGGCGTAGGCGAGCAGGGGCGGATGCGCGAAAACTTCGGACATGGGCGTGGGCGCCTTGGCTTGGGGAGGCTCATCCTTCAGGTAGCGCATCAGCAGGAAATCCGTCGTGAAACCCAGGAATCCGGTAAGCCAAAACAGGAAAGCTGTGCCAAAGATCCCGGCCAGGATGGGTCCGCCGACCACTCCCAGGGCAAAGGCCAAGCCGATGGGGATCCCCAGCACCGCCATGGCGGTCGAGCGGCGCTCGGGCTCGATGTAATCGGCCACGGTAGCAAAGGCGACGGAGACGATCGCGCCGCAGCCCTGTACCAGCCGCCCGAAAATCAGCTCCCAGATTTGCCAGGAAGGGGGGAACAGATGGGGCAAGCCGCAGAGAAATGATCCCAGGCTGAACAGCGTCATGCCCAGCATCAGCACCTTGCGGCGGCCGATGCGGTCGGAAAGCCTGCCCAACGGAATCTGCAGGATGGCCATGGTCAAGCCGTAGGCGCCGAAGGCGAAACCCACCAGGAATCGGGACGTGGTGAATTGCAGCCCATAGAGTGTGAAGACCGGCAGAACCAGGAACAGCCCCAGCATGCGCAGTCCCACAACGCTCGCGAGGGCCAATAGCATTTTCTTTTGTGTGGAGGTAAAAGCGAGGCGGCGGCTGAGGGTGGTGGCCATGCGAGGGGAGTCTTTTGTCCGAGGTCCGCAGCCCGAGGTTGAGGTCTACGGCGGTTAGACTACGAACCCGCTTTCCCTAGTTTCGCAGCCCTTGCGCGACATGCACCAGGGCTTGCATTTTGGCGATAGCCTCGTCCACGGTGCGGGTCTTGAGGCCACAATCGGGATCGACCCAAATGGCTTCCTTGGGCAAGGTCTCAAGCGCCTGCCGCAGCCGCTGCTCAACCAGCGATTCTGCCTCGACCAGGTGCGAGTGGACGTCCACCACGCCAAAGCTAATGTCCTTCGTGTAGGGCTGCTTCTTGAACAGCGCCAGCATGTCCAGGCCACTGTTGGACATCTCGAGGTCGAAGTTATCCACCGGCAACTTGAGCATTTCCGGATAAATGTGCTCAAACGCGCCGTAGCAGATGTGTGTGATGAAGTACGCCGCGAGGCCGTCCGTCACGACGTGCATGGCCTCGATCGCTACCGGCAACTCCTCCGGCCGCACGGAGACGGCAGGCTCATCAATCTGGATGATCTTGGCGCCGGCCTGGATAAGCGCTTCCACTTCCTTGCGGATTTCGCGTGCCAAGGCCAGCGTGGCTGCGCGCCGGTCGGGGTAGGATTCGATAAAGGACCAATCCATCACCGTATAGGCCCCGGTCAGCATGCCCTTGACGGGCTTGCGTGTAAGGCTCTGCGCGTACTTCCACCAATCGACCGTAATCGGCCCCTTCCAGCGTACTTCCCGGTTGATGATGGGCTTGTGGTAGTAACGGTTGCCATAGGAGCGCACCAAGCCGCCGATCTCGAAGCCCTCCAGATTCTCAGCGAAGTAAGCGACCATGTCACCGCGATACATTTCGCCGTCCACGAGCACATCGACGCCCAGTTTTTCCTGCTGGCGAATCCAGAACTCCGTCGCCTGGCGCTCGACCCTCTCCAGGTCAGCGCGGCTGATCAACTTCTTGGCGAAGTCGCCACGCGCCTTCATCAGGAAATCGGGCTTGGGAAAACTCCCCACCGAGGTGGTCGGGAACAGGGGCAACTCGATACCCAGTTGTTCGAGCTTGGCTCGGCTCATGCAGCACTCCCGAGAAAGGTTTTCTTGATGGCCACCAGGTGGTGCAACTTTTGTTGGGCGCGATCGCGCGGCAGGTACTCCAGGCCACAAGAGGGAGTCAGCCAGGCGCGGCCGGACTTCGCCCCCGTGGCAATCTTCTCAAGTTGCCGGACAACGCGCGCGGGGTCTTCCAGCCGCGTATTGCGCCCATCGATCAAGCCCAGGCCCAGCGTTTTGGCCGTGCCGCGCGTAGCCACGGTCTCCACCAGGTGCGGGCTGTAGGTGAAGTCCAGCACCAACAGATCCACGGGCAACGTCTGCAGCCGGTCGTAAATGGGCGCCGGGTCGCCAAAGTAAACGGCCAGCGCCAACTGCGCTGAACCTTGGCGCGCGGCGAGCGCCTGCAAACTCCGCTCGACCATGGAAAAGTCTCCGGGCTGTTTGAGCAGCGAGGGCTCATCCACCTGGATCCAACCAGCTCCGGCGGCGGCCAGCGCGCCGACTTCCTCGGCGAGCGCCGCCGTGTAGGCCTCCAGCACTTTCGCGAATCCGCCCGCACCGCCGCTTTCTTCCATGGAATGACGCGCCAGCGTGTACGGACCGGTCAGCACCATTTTCACCGGCTGAGACGACCGGGCCTGAGCGAACTTGAATTCGTCCAGCAGCAGAGGCTTCGTGCGCTGGGGCCGAGCCTGCACAATGGGCTGCCGGAAATAGGTGTTCGTGTCGAAGAATCGCAGGAGTCCGTTGATGCGCACGCCCGCGAGCTTTCCCGTCAGATGCGAGATGGGATCGTACCAGCGAATCAGGCCGTCGGTAACCACGTCGAGCCCGGCGGCGGACTGTTCCGCGAGCGCCTGTTCGGTCAAGCGGTCTTCGGCGGCGCGCACGTCGGCATCATCTTTTTCGCCCTTATCGCGCTGGGTGATGGTCCGGCGCAGGAGCTGCTGCTCAGTGTCGTCTCCAATGCGCGGGTAGCTGCTGTGATTGGCGAGGAGCAATTCCATGTGAGCTTCGGTTCTCCCTGTCAAGCTGGATTACAGCCGTTCCGTTCCGGGTGTATCGCCGGTTGCGAGTTGCCCGCAGTCAGTTGTCCCAAACCGGCAGTTCACCGCCCGCCTGGTGTGTGGTTGCGAATCGTATGAAAAGGTGTGTGCAGCGCCCTAACTAACCAAACCTAACACTCGACCCTGGCAAACAGCCCACTGCCCAATGCACGGTGTCTGCTTCCCACCCGTGACTTCTTCACAGCTCCACAAATTCCGCTTGCACATGCCGCGGCAGCAGCCCGTTTTGGTAGCCGCGATCGAGGAGGGCCTGCACCGCCTGGCGGCCCCGCTCGCCATAGTCGAGTGTCCATTCATTCACGTACATGGCCACAAACCGGTCGGCCGTGGGCGTATCCAGCCCACGCGCGAACTGCGCAGCATAATTCAGGGCTTCTTCACGATGATCCAGGGAGTACTGAATGCTTTCCTTCAGCAGTTTCGCCACGGCGCACAAGGTATGGCGGTCCAGCGAGCGTTGGATGACATTCCCACCCAACGGCAACGGCAAGCCTGTTTCCTGATGCCACCACTCACCGAGGTCCAAAATCTTCATCAGGCCGGATTCCGAGTAGGTCAATTGGCCTTCGTGGATGACGACGCCGGCGTCCACCGTGCCCCGCGTGACGGCCTCCAGCACCTCATCGAAAGGCATGAAAACGGGCTCGAAGTCGCGCTCATGGAGTTGCAGCACCAGGTACGCCGTCGTCATCTTTCCTGGCACCGCCACACGCTTACCGCGCAATCCTTCCGGCCCCAAGGGGCCGCGTGCTACCACCAAGGGCCCATAGCGCTCGCCAAAACTCGCGCCGGAGGGAAGCAGTAAGTAGCGGTCAGCGAGATACGGATAAGCGTGAAAGGATATCGCGGTGATATCGTAAACACCCTTCAGCGCTTTCTGGTTCAACGATTCGATGTCCTCGAGAACGTGCGAGAAGACCAGGTCGCCAGTCCCCAGTTTCCTGGTCGCCAACCCATAGAACATGAAAGCGTCGTCGGAGTCCGGGCTGTGAGCGAGCTTGAGCTCGACCACGTGAGGTTTAGGCATGACGGCCTTCTGGGCAAAAGATGCCATGGTTGAACTTAGTCCCTGGTTCTCCGAGGAGGCGGATGAAGAATTATAGCACAGGAGTTGTATGGCCACAACGGGGGGGAGACCATATTCGAAACGTGTATATTATTGTTCTTGTACGCTTTACATATTATCAATATAGGGAAGCACACACTCTTGCCCACCCCCTGTGGCCCGGAGGCCCCGCCCTTTTAATCCGTGGTGACAAGTTCGGGTCAGCTCCGGCAGACTCAACGAACCGTTTCTTCAGGGCGCAGCAGGCGGCGCCTGGGCTCCGAAGCGCAGGCGAATGGCGCGCTTGGCACGCAGGGCCTCCGCCGTCACGTCGCCGTCGGGATCATGCCCGAGCCGGTCGAGCGGCTCCAGACTGCTTTGATCGCCGCTGTACATCAGCACCGCGCACAGCCGCTTCCTCACGCCGGCGTCCTGGCTCTCGAGGTAGGGGTAGAGCTTGGGGAGGAAGGAGGGATCCCGCGCCAGTTCAGTCAGGTAAGAACGGGCCACGTCGCCACGAGTTTTGGAACCGAGATCGCTTGCCATGGAGCTTAGGTAGTCCTGCTTGCCGAGGGCGGTGAGGGCGAATTCCATGGCCAGTTTCACCTCGGCGTCTTTCTCGACGCTGAGGGCTTTCTCCAGTTCGCCCTGACTCGGGGGGTCGGCGGCGCGCGCCAGCCCTTCCGCCGCCGCCTGGCGGATCTCCTTGTTCTCGTTCCAAAGCGCCTTGGTAAACAGCGGCACGGAAACTCTATCACCCAGATAGGCCAATCCCTGGACGGCCCCGACTTTGTCTTTTGGATCGGCCGCGTTTTCGAAAATCGATTGCAACTTGGGCAGGGCCGCGTTCGTCCGCAGGATGCCGATGGTGACGCAGGCGTCGTGCTTCACGTCCTTGTTGGGTGAGTCAAGCAGATCGACCAGTTGGGGGCCGGCAGTCCGGTCCTTGATCTTGGCCAGAGCATTGAGCGCCTCCCGCGCCAGGTCCGCGTCGGAGGAGTGGGCGGCGGTGATCAGATCCGGCAAGGCGGGCGCCGCCAGCAGTGTACCCAGCCCCTTGGCGGCTTCCCGCGCCGCCTGGATTGAACGGGTGTCCTTAAGCGTCGCGGCGAGCGCCGTCGTGACCGCCGGGTCCACCGTTACACCCGGATCAATCCTGGTGTTGTCCACTTCGAAATGACCCCGGACGCGCTGCACGTTTTTCTTCATAAACCGCGTCAGGCCCGAATTCGGCGTGGCGCCGGAATAGTGGCCCACCAGCGACTGCACGGCCAGCACGCGCAGGTCGCCGTCCTGGTCCTTCGTAGCCTGCATGAGGGGCGGCAGAACCTCCGCCTGGTGGAACTGACCGAGCGCCAGCACCACTTCACGCCGGACTTTGGCGCTGGGGTCGGAAAGCGCTGCGCCCAAGGCGGGGATGGTAGACGGGTTTGCGTCCCTGCCCAAATCATGCGCCGCCTTGGCACGCACGCCGTCGCTGTGGCCTTCTTTCAGGAGTATGACCGACGAGTTGTTTTCAGGCTTGGGTGGCTTGGATGCCTGTCCCCGCAGCGCCGGGACGCTCCCGGACGTTAGGGCCAGAAGGAACAGGCCTGTGAACCAGGAAGAGTGCTTCATGTTTTCCCTCACGCATCTACAGGCTGCGGAAAAACCGCCGATGCTGTCATCCTGAGCGCATTAGCCGTGTCATCCTGAGCGCAGCGAAGGACCTCGGCAGTTGGTTCGCGCTCGCAGAAAAGTGAACTGCTGAGGTTCTTCGCTTCGCTCAGAATGACAGCGAACGGGCTCAGGATGACAGCGAAGGTCCCACTACTTTCCGATGCGGGTAATACTGAACTTGGTTTTCCCCGCGCTGTCGTCGCGGAAGACGGTGATGTTGGTCAGGCCGGCCGATCCCACCAGTTGCAACACCGCCTTGCCTTCGCTTTGCTGCACGGTCAGGCTCGAGCCCAGCTTGTCCTTGTAGAAGCTCACAACTTTATCCACCGCATCGTCGGTAACATACTGCTGGACCTTGACAACGCCTGCACCCATCGACATGTCACCACCGGCTTCCGTAGGTGTGGCGCCGGGATAGATGGGTACATCCATATTGACGGCTTCGGTGGTGGGTTTGGCCCCGGGCTCGGTGCGAACTTCCCGCGTCCCCGCCTCCGTGGGAAACGTGATGTGGGCCTCCTTCTTGAACTCGTTCACCTTTTGTTTGGCTCGATAAATAAAGTACACGCATCCCCCCACAATCAGCAGGCTGAAGAAGATGAGCACGGCCAGCACAGCGAGAATGATTTTGAGCACGGGGCTGCCGGATTTCGCTGCCGCGGCCACAGGCGCCGGGGCAGCCGCCGCGGGAGCCACGCCGGGGGACGGGGTGGTTGGGGGCGCTGGAGTTGCCGCCGCCGGGGGTTGGGCAGCACGTGCCGCGGGAGCAGCCGCAGTTGCCCCGCAGTTTGTGCAGAAAGTCATCCCTTCTCCCATCGGGGTGCCGCACTTCGTACAGAACTGAGCCATAGGATGTTCCTCCTCGCAGGATTCACGCTCCCCGGCAGCCGCGGGCAAGACCGCTGCCGCCTGAGGCGCCGAGCGTCAGGCTGGTTCACGCCCGAGAAATGCTTTCCGGGTAATGCGCGGAGCATAGCACTTTTCGCCGCCGGAGTCGAGGTGGGGTAGTGACAGGTGGGGTAGTGGGTGGTGTCGTGGATGGGGTAGTGGGAGACAGGATGCCGTCAAAGTCCAATGGGGTTGAAAAGGACCCTTCACCCCCGGCGCTCGGGGCCCCCTCCCTCCTCCGTCGGGCACCCTCTCCCCTCGGAGAGGGCTGGAAATCAAAATCTCATCCCTCTCCCCAGGGGAGAGGGTGGACCGCGACCGGCGCTTTCATCAGCCGGCGCGGGACGGGTGAGGGGTCTCTTCGCGGGTGATGAATGCATAGCCCTGGAGGTATGCGTCATCCGCCACTTTGACGGAGCCGTGAAGTTGGACCCGCTCGCCCTCAGAACTTTGGTTGCTGCACGGCCCGCCTTGCGATAACTTATAGGTAATCGCAGGGACGAGGGAGTCCTCTCCACGGTGGGGAGGGATGCCCCGCATTCTTATGCTAAAAGAAACCCCGGAATTGGCGACAGTATCCCCTCCCGGGAAACCGGGCAAAACCACGCGCTCACGGGACGCCGAACACGACCTCTTGAAGGAGATCCCCTCACCCTCCCGGCGCTTATGGTTCGGCCTGTGCGTTACACTCGCCATCTTCATCATCTTTGCTTCCTACACCATCCACGAAATCCGTTGGCTGCAGGACTTCCAGGTCAACGTGGTGCAGAAGAACCGCAAGGCCTCGCTGCAGCTCTTGGGCTTGCAGGACGATACCTACCAACTTGCTGTGTCGCTTCGCGACATGACCCTTCCGGAGAGCCGTTACCCCATCTTCTACTGGAAAGGCAAATTCTCGGGGCTGCACGAGGACATGAACAAGCGGCTGGCTCTGGAGGCGCAATACGCCGCGAACACTCCTGCCGGTGATGAGCTGCGGCGACAACTGCGCGACATCCTCGACAACTTCTGGCTGCTCGCCGACGAAGCCTTCAATCTGGCGGACCAGGGCCACGAGGATTCCGCGCGCTACCTCATCCGCTCCCAGCTCGAAGAGCAGCGCGAAACGATTTCCCGTGTGGTCTCGCAATTGCTCAACCTGAATGACCAGGCGCAACAAGAGGCCGGCCAGCGCGTCAGCCTGGTCTACGGCCAAGTCTCGAAGGACATCCTGCTGCTGATTGCTGTGCTCTTCCTGGTCGCGCTGGGGACGGGGCTCTACACCCTGCAAGCCAACCGCAAGACCTTCGAGCGCCTGCACCACCTGGCGGAAAGACTGCAAGCGCAGTCTGAGCAACTGCGCATGCTTTCCTGGAAACTGATCGAAGTCCAGGAACAAACCCTGCGCCATGTGGCGCGCGATCTCCACGACCATTTCGGGCAGATCCTCACGGCCATCGGCGTCATGCTGGGACGGGCCGGGCAGAAAGCTCTGGACAGGGACCCCGTCTTCGTCCAGGATGTTGAAGCCGTCAAGAAAATTGTGGCAGACACCTTGCAGAGCGTCCGGGACGAGTCCCAGATCTTTCGCCCCGCCATCCTGGACGACTTCGGCCTGCAACAAACGCTGGAATGGTTTGTGGAACAATTCGCGCGCCAGACGGGCGTCCAGGTGCACTACCGAGGAGAGCTCTCCGACGGTTTCTTCCCTCCCGAGGCGGCCATCCATGTCTACCGCATCGTGCAGGAGGCGTTGAACAACGTGGCGCGCCATTCCGGGGCGCGGGAAGCCTGGGTAATCCTGGAAGAGAAAGAAAACCAACTAAACCTGGAAATCCGCGATAATGGCGCCGGCTTCGAGATCGGTGCGGAAGTCAAAAGGGCGGCAGGTCAAGGCATTGGGCTGATGGGAATGCGCGAGCGCGCCGAGCACCTGAACGGCTCCTTCGCCATTCGCTCGGCGCCCCAAAAGGGCACGACGGTCAGCGTGCGCGTTCCGCACCCCCGGCCCGCCCTGCACCCCATTTCCGAGGAAGCGAGTTAAACCGTGGCTGCCAACGAACCTGAAAAGAAAATTCGAGTCTTGCTGGCCGAAGATCACACCCTGGTCCGGCAGGGGTTCCGCCGCATCCTGGAAGACGATCCCAAGGTCACCGTGGTGGGAGAGGCACGCACCGGCCTGGAAGCGATTGAGCAGTGCCGGACGCTCCGGCCCGATGTCGTCGTCATGGACCTTTCCATGCCCGACCTCGGTGGCTTGGAGGCAACGGCGGAAATCCTCAAGGCCGATCCGGAAGTCAAAATCCTTATCCTCAGCATGTACTCGAATGATGCCTACATCCGCAAAGCCTTCGAGCTGGGCGCCAAGGGCTACATGCTGAAGAATGCGCTGGAGTTGGACCTGAACCGCGCCGTGAAAGCACTGGCCGAGGGCGAAGCCTATTTCAGCCCGGCCATCTCCCACATCGTTCTGGAAAGCATGAAGGCCGGATCTTTCCGGGATTCCACGCAAGAACCCTACGAACGCCTCACCCTCCGCGAAAAGGAAGTCCTGCAACTCATCGCGCAAGGGAAATCCAACAAAGAAATCGCCGTTCTCTTGAACATCAGCGTCAATACCGTGGCGGTGCACCGCGCCCGCCTCATGGAAACCCTCGGCCTTCACCGCACCGCGGAATTGGTGCTCTACGCCGTGAAAAAGGGCCTCGTCCAGGCCGAGTAGCGCCGACGCCGCCCGGCGGGACCGCCACGTTCGAACTGGTAGCCACGACGAGCGCTCTCCTCGTCGTGGGCCTTTATCTGCCGAATCATCCTCAATATGAGGGGTAGCCACGACGAGCGCTCTTCTCGTCGTGGGCTTTCATCCGCCGAATTATCCTCGATACGACTCCGGCAGCAGCACGTAGTCAATCTGAACCGGGCAGGCGGCTCGCACCGACTCCTCCAAGCTGAAATTCTGATAACTCGACCACCGCCACTCCTCCGGCCTTTCCACCAGACCTCTACGCACCGGGTTGAAATGCATATACGTCAGCCGATCGTTGAACTCCTTGGCGTGGCGCACAAAACGGTCCCAAAACTGGTGCTGCCAAAGGGAGCCCTTCGTGCCCCCAGCCCACGACGAGAAGAACACTCGTCGTGGCTACCGGCTCTAACAGGCTGCGGAAAAACTCGCAGGCGCTGTCATTCTGAGGAGCCGCAGGCGACGAAGAATCTCGCCCTGGGTTGAAAATACACAGAGCGAGATTCTTCGCGCAGTTTATCCTGAGCGCAGCGAACGGACTCAGAATGACAGGCGAAGGGCTCAGGATGATACCGTAATCAGGCTTTTTCCGCAGCCTGTCTAAGCGGCAAGGTTTGCCGTCTTCCAGGCGGCCAGGTAGTGCACCGCTGCCTAGTGGGCCGGAGACTCCCCGGCAGTTGACAACCCCGACACGTTAACTTTTTGTTTTTTCAGCCCTTTAGTCAAAACCGCTGAATGGATAATTCGGCCCTTGGGTTGCTCCTCGCGGGCATGCGGGCAGAGTTCAGCCTGGGGGGCGTCCTACTGGCAGGGTTTGGGAAATCCCCGGCCAGTTTCCGAAGACCTGTTCTTCGAACAGGTTGGAGTCAGGACTTATGTTCTCCCCCCAATTGCCGATGTCCGCCTTATCTGGAAGTATATGCAGCAGACGCACCCAGTCCGGTACGCTTTGTTGCGCAGATAACTCGGGCACGGCATATCGGTATGCAGTCGCTGATAGGCTGGATTCTTGCTCAAATTCAATCACAGGAGGTGAACCGTGTCTGTATCGGGAATTTCCTCAAGTAGTTCCCTTATGCAGGGCCTGGAAGAATGGGCCTCCATGATGCAAAAGGTTCAGTCCGAATTCAAACAAGTGGGGCAGGACCTGGCGTCCGGCAACGTGACCCAAGCAGAGTCAGACTTCACCACGTTGAGCCAGTACTTCTCCAACCTGGCCTCAAGCAGCACCGCGAGCACAAGCAGCGACAGCACCACAAGCACCGACAGCGCGTCCCTGGCGAGCGCCTTCAGCGCCCTGGGAACTGATCTGTCGTCCGGAAATCTGTCGGCTGCGCAGAGTGACTACGCAACCCTGCAGAAAGACCTGGGGCAGACGGCCAACCAAGCCCCTCCGCCGCCTCCCCCCCCGCCGCCCAGCACGAACAACTCGAAAAGTGGCGACTCCACCCTGTTGAGCACCCTCTTACAGGAGTTCAGCACCCTAGGGACCGCTCTCTCGTCTGGCGACCTCACGTCCGCCCAGACGGCCTATACGACGATTCAGCAGGATCTCCTGCAACTCGGCTCGAACTCGACTTCGAGCTCAAGCAGCTCGTATAGCGTAAGCGGCTGATCGGTCACTCACCGGAGAATCGGTCTGCCCTCGACAATCCGTGGTGGGTCGCAGGCCCCCTAAACAAATCCACATCGGGGTCTGCGATCCCAGAATTAGCCTTCCCAACCCACAGAAACACTCCTTTCCGCTTCGGTCGCCCCTTGCCGCGCGGCGCCTGCGCCACACCCCTTGGCTTGCCCTGTAGCGGCGAGTCTAAGCGCTGGTAGCCACGACGAGAGCTTCTCGTCGTGGGCCTGTATCCGCCAAATCACCCTCGATATGAGGGGTAGCCACGACGAGCGCTCTCCTCGTCGTGGGCCTTTATCTGCCGAATCATCCTCAATACGAGGGGTAGCCACGACGAGCGTTCTTCTGGTCGTGGGCTCTCATCTGTCCATTCATCCTCGATACGACTCCGGCAACAGCACGCAGTCAATCTGAACCGGGCAGGCCGCTCGCACCGCCTCCTCCAAGCTGAAATTCTGATAACTCGACCACCGCCACTCCTCCGGCCTTTCCACCAGACCTCTACGCACTGGGTTGAGATGCATATACGTCAGCCGATCGTTGAACTCCTTGGCGTGGCGCACAAAACGGTCCCAAAACTGGTGCTGCCAAAGGGAGCCCTTCGTGCCCCGTTGGCGGTTCAGGCGGCGTGAAGAGACGTACTTGATGTCCTGGACGAGGCGGGAGACGCTCAGCGGATAGTGTGGCCAGAAGAGCGCGTGCCAATGGTCGGGCATGAGAACGTATCCGCACAGCAGGAAGCCCAACCGTAGGCGCGATTCCTCGATGCTTTCGAGGATCAGAGCATATTCCGCAGCGGTAAGGGGTGTGAGCGATCGGCGAAGATTCACCGTAACGAAGAAAATGCGATCGGCGGCCCGCAGACGATGAACTCGCGACATGCGGCAGAGGATATCAAAACAAAAAGCCCACGACGAGAAAAACGCTCGTCGTGGCTACCAACTAGACAAGTCCAGATGGCACTAAAGTGCCATTTGGGTCGGCACAGTATGCCGACAAATCGGCATATTCGGGCCATTGCGCAATTCTATGAAGCTGCTAGTGTCACATGCGGGACTTACACCGTTCAATGTGGCCACGCACCAGACGAGCAAGTTTGAACATTGAAGCTGGAATGAGCTGGGCGGACCAAATAGGGAGGACTTGTGAAAAAGACATTCGTACTATGTCTGCTTTGTCTTGCGCTCGGGATCGGTAACGCCTGGGCAGGCGTTATTGGTAGTACTACCAACCCGGCTCAGTTCAACGACCTGGTCGATTGGTGTGTTCAGTACGGTTGCGCGAATGATTACACACAATTTCCGACGCCGCAGTCTTGGACCTCGGCTGGCGGCAACACCGGCCAGGTCGGACTCGTCGGAACCATGCAGAGTTTTTACAATCTTCAGCAGGGCGGCACCTGGAACGGCAACTTTCCTTCCGGCATGGGCCTGATCTATAATGGCGCGAGTTTCGGCAACACGCCGGCAGACATCGCCGCCACCTTCGATCAGGGCCTCTATGGGGCCGGCGCCTGGATTCAGGCCAACTATTATGGTCCGTTTACGGCCTCGATTACGCTGTTCGATGTGAACGATCAATCCCTGGGCACTTTCACCACGACCGGCACCTCTAAGTACGGTCCCGGCACCGCGTTGTTCATCGGCGGCTACATTTACACCCCGGACGTGTGGGCTGTGCAGTTCGACGCGACGGGAAGCGGCGGCAACGAGCCCGACTTCGCGATCGGGACCATGGGTCTACAGACGACGGTTACACCGGAGCCGACCACGCTGCTTCTGATGGGCACTCTGCTCGGATTGCATGGTATCGTCCGCCGTCGGATGGCACGTAAGCACAAGGAGGTGCTCTAATGATTTTGCGTAAACTGTTTCTGACATTTGCGGCAGGTCTGCTGCTTGCCGGTCAACTCGGTTGGGCGCAGTCGTCCGTCCGGCTGACGGCAGCGGATATTCATGCGCTTGCCAGTAAGGCGGCGCAAACCGGGAAACCGCTTCCTGTGGTCCCCGAGAGCGCGAACCCCGTCGGGAACTACCGTCCGCACATCTGGGTGGCCCGCCAGTTGGCGAAGCCACAGTCCGGCGGCGGCCTGCCGGGGTTCTGCAACGCCCCATGGGGCTCTTACTACATTTTCTGCCCGAACGGCCTGCAAACCGCTTACTCGACGAGCAAGATCGTGGGTGGGGGCGGCGGAGCCGGCATCGTCATCGGCATCGTCGATGCGTTCCACTACGCCGGGGCCGAGGCCGATCTGAATTATTTTAGTGCCAGAATGGGTCTGCCCGCATGCACGATTGCCAGCACTTGTTTCACCCAAATTAACCAGGATGGTGGAGCGCCTCGCGCGCCCGCCGATTCTGGCTGGGAGCTCGAAACCATGCTCGATCTCGAGTATGCGCACGCCATGGCTCCCAACGCAAAGCTCGTGCTGGTGGAATCAGACGACAATTACCTCGACAATATGGGGATCGCAGTTACAAGAGCGGTTGGGCTGGCGGACGTGATCTCCAACAGCTACGGCACGAACGAATTTGGCGACGAGACCAGCTTCGACATCCTCTACTACAACAACAACGTGAACAAGCCGCTCCTCTTCTCGTCGGGCGATGCTGGCGCGCCCTCGATCTATCCTTGCACATCTCCGTATGTCACGTGCGTCGGCGGGACAACTCTGACCGTCAACGCTTCCCTCCAACGGACGAGTGAGACCGGTTGGACCTACAGCGGCGGCGGATGCAGCACGGTCGAGCCTTCCCAAGGCTACCAACTGGTTAATGGCGTTGTAGTCTGCCCATATTATCGCGCCACGCCCGATATCGCTGCTGACGGAGACCCTAACACGGGAGTTGCGGTGTACGACAGTGGCAACGGCGGGTACCACCTCGTCGGCGGGACCAGCTTGTCCACTCCGCTTATGGCGGGTATTCTCGCGGACATCGACGCGGCTCGCGTCAGCTTCGGAAAAGCCAAGTTCGGTGGCCCGAACGGCGGAATCTCTCTGGACCCGGAGCTGTACGACGCTTACAGTGCCAACCTCCCCTATTTCTATTTCGACGTGCTGACGGGTAATAACGGCTATGCAGCGGGAACCGGCTTTGACCTGGTCACGGGCATGGGTGTCTCGAAGGCCCCGGCCATGGCGAACCGTTTCTTCGGTCTTCCCTGAAGCGCGAACCGGCTACTGGATTACTGAATCTGTTCGATGAATGATCTGCACTCTGCCCCACCCAAGCTCTGCTTGGGTGGGGATTCTTTTTTTGGTGCAGCGGGTAGCCACGACGAGCGCTCTCCTCGTCGTGGGCTCTTATCTGGCAAATCATCCTCGGTACGAATCGGGCAACAGCGGTAGCCACGACGAGCGCTCTCCTCGTCGTGGGCCTTTCCATTTCCCACCCTGACGAACCCACGGCAAATCTGAAAAACGGATTTGCCGTGGCTACCACTGCCTCGAGACGATGCAAGAATCGCAGGCTGATACACACGGCGCGGCTTTCGGGTCGTGTGGCGGCATAGTCGCGGGACGTGGCCCGGCAACAGCACGGCGGTGAGGACACCGCCGCTACAACGACGATGCCGCGTTGCGGGCTGGGTGGCGCGGGAGGAGCCTGACTCGGCAAATCATTCTAGGCTCCGAGCCTGGTTTATTTGTCTTGACAACGGTATCATTGTGATATAGACTAGCACGGTGTTGGATGTAGAGTACTGCCATGTCTCTGCGTAAGTCCCCCACCTTAACGCCCGCTCGGTTGGCCGCTAACCGCCGCAACGCCCGGAAATCCACCGGCCCGCGCACGGCGCGGGGGAAAGGCTGGTCGCGGCTGAACAGCCTGCGGAGCGGAGCGCGTTCGAGCCTCTACCATGGCCTATGGCGCGCCATGTGTGACGCGCCGCCCTGCCAGATGGCGAGTACGGCGCGCGCCACCCTTACCCCCCAGCTTGCCTCCCACCCCCTGTTTGCCGAGGCAGTTGATATGTTTGTGAAGGCGGAAATCGCGGTCGTGGAGGAGAGCCGATGGCACCGCGAGGCGACGGAGTCCCGCAGAAGAAAAAGATGTTAAACATGTACGAACGAAGCCTGAATGTCCTTTAGAATCAACAAATGGCCTGGAACATCCGGCTATGTTATTGACGGATAACGACTTACATAAACAACGATAAAGGCTATTAATTCAGCATGTTATGGAAAAGAACCGGTTTACCTGCTTTGTTTCCGACGATTTTGCTGACGGATAAGGGCTTATCGTGATCAATCGTGACCGCCTGGGGGTTCAAAGGGTCATGCATGGGGAAGGGATCGGCGGAGAGCGCCCCTTCGGGAAGCAGCGGGTTGCGTGAGAAGACGGGGCGAGGGAGAGGTTCGCTACTTGATCCCCAGCACTTCGCGCCGGCCGGAGCGCGTGAGGAAGGTTTTAACGTTACCGCCGGGGAAGAGTCGTTCCATCTCGCGGTTCGTCAGGGCGGGATAGGGATAGGGTTTCTGCATGCTGCTGTCGGATCCGAGCACCGTCAGGCTTTCGAACCACCAGCGCGCCTCGGCGCCCGCCGCAAGCTGCGGTTCGCGCAGGATACAGAAGAGCGTCCCGCCCGGCTGCAGGCAGGAGTGAAAGCGCTCCAGCAACGACGGCAGCGCCTCATGGGGAAGCAAGTCCAGCAGACCCCAGCAGCAGATGGCGGAAAGCGACTCCGGGGGAATGGCCGGGAGCTGAGCCAGGAAATCCGCGCTCAGGAAAACTGGCTTCTTCCCCTGGCGGGACCAGAAGACCGCATCGTTCTGCTGCACGGGAGTTATGAGGTCCGCAACGTAAAGCTTAACCCCACGCGACAACAGGACGTGCAATGTGGGTTGCTGGACGGGGCCACACTCCAAGATGTGGGGGTGGCGGTCATGCACAAGGTGTTGCCAGAGCCACTGCAGGCCGTGACTCAGCCCCGGCGGGGCGAGGGAATTGCGGGGGGTGTCTTCCCGGCTGTGGGTTAGCGCCATGGCAAGCCGCCGGCTTCGGCCGGACCTGCCCCTTTCCAGTCCGGGGCAAGGCAGCGGCAAAACGGGGCGTGTGGTTCGCGCCCTCTGGGGCTTGCCCGTGTCTCGGGCCGAACGCGTGATTCCTAGACGCCGGGCTTCAAGGTGTTGGGAGCCGTCACACTTCGCGAGTTCTCAGGCTCGCCTTCGCGCGTGATGTCAATACTGCCCTTGAAGTAAGCGCCCTCTTCAATGGCCACCGAAGCAGCCTGCAGATCCCCCACCACGTGTCCCGTGCGGCGGATCTCAATCTTCTCGCGAGCTGCGAGGTTGCCGGTCACCGAACCCAGAACCACTACTTGCCGGGCCCGGACTTCCGCCTTGACGTGGCCCTCGGTGCCAACCGTCAAGCAATGGTCATCGAGCGTTATGTTCCCTTGGAACTGCCCCTCAATCAGCAAATCCTCATTGGCGGTCAGTTGCCCTTGCGCCACCACCGTGCGGCCAAGGAGCGTGCGCGGGGTCCCGGGCGCCGTTGGAGTCATCACCTTCGGTGTCAATTCACTCATAGCAGGTTCCACTTCTGGAGGCGCCAGCGGAGCCTCTTGCGGGCTCACGCTGAGGGGCGGCACCACCGGCCGGGTTTTCTTTTCCCACCACATCGCAGACTCAATCCGAAGTCGCCGGCCGATAACTGATGCCCTTACTGACACCGGCAGCTTCTCGCAGGGCCAAATCTTACCTTTTCTGCGTGCAGAGTTCAATCTTTCATCTGCTGTGGGAGACGCAACCGCCCCCTGGCCCCCTCCTGATCAAGGAGAGGAATTACCGTTCAGCCTGATAGACGATCTTCCCGCCCACGATCGTCATGACCACGCGTGCGTCCTTGATTTTCGCGGGCGGAATAGTAAAGAGGTCGTCCGAAAACACCACGACGTCGCCCAGTTTCCCCGGCGCGATACTTCCCTTCTCGTTTTCCTCGAAGGCCGCATAGGCGGAGCCCTGCGTGTAGGCGCGCAGAGTTTCTTCCACGGTAAGGCGTTGCTCGGGAAACCAGCCCTCCGGGTGTTTGCCGTCGAGCGTCGAGCGCGTGACCGCGGCGTAGATGCCCAGAATCGGGCTGAGGGGCGCCACGGGCCAGTCGGAGCCAAACGCCAGGGGCGCGCCGGCGTCGAGCATCGACCGCCACGCGTAACTCCACCGCGCGCGCTCGTGCCCCAGGCGCTTTTCGGCCCAGCGGCCGTCGTCGATGGCGTGATAGGGCTGCATGCTGGCGACGATGCCCAACTTCCCGAAGCGCGCGAAATCCTGCTCGCGCAGGTGCTGAGCGTGCTCCACGCGGAAGCGGTGGGCGGGCGCCTGCCCGGCCCCCAGCCGCGCGTACAAGTCGAGGATTTCCGCAATCGCGCGATCGCCGATGGCGTGAATGCAGAGTTGAATTTGCGCCCGGTCGGCCCCGCCCGCCAGGGCCTCCATCTTCGCGGGTGGGGTCATCAGCGCCAGTGGGATGCCGCGGTTGGCGGGATCGTCCGCAAAGGGCTCGTACATCCAGGCCGTGGCAGATCCGAGCGAGCCATCCGCGAAGGCCTTTACCGCACCCAGCTTGATGAAGTCGTCACCCATGCCGTGGGCGAGGCCCGCTTCGCGCAACTTCTCCCAGCGCGTAATGGGGACGATTTCGTAAAAGCGGCAGGTGAGCCAGCCTTCCAGCTCCGCGCGCCGCAGGAGCTGGATCTCGCCCGTGAAGCTCCCGTTCCAGGAGTCTTCATCGACCGTGATGGACTGAACCGAGGTCAACCCCACCCGCGCCGCTTCGCCCAGCGCGGCGCGGAAGGCTTCCGTCATCTCGGCTTCGGTGGGGGGCGGAATAACCTTGGCCATCAAATCCTGCGCGGCATCTTTGAGCACTCCCGTGGGCTCGCCCGTCTGCGTGTCGCGCACCAGGATGCCCCCTACCGGGTCCGGCGTGTCACGCGTGACCCCGGCCAGCTTCAGAGCCAGCGAGTTCACCAGCGCGGCATGTCCGTCGTAGCGGCTGAGAAAGACCGGGTTTCTGGCGGTCACGGCGTCGATCATGGCGCGCGTCGGCAGTTTGGCCCCCGCCCACGCCTGCTCATCCCAATCCCCGCCCAGAAGCCAGCGGCCCGGCGCGAGCGTCTTCGCCTTTTCACCGATACGGCGAATGAATTCTTCCTCGCTGCGCGCATCCTTCAGGTCAATCTCCAGGAGCTGGAAGCCCCCGCCGATAAAGTGCGCGTGGCTGTCAATCAGCCCCGGCGCAGCCAGCCTGCCCTGCAGGTCAACGACTTTGGTGTTGGGGCCGACATACGCTTGCATCTCGGTGTCGCTCCCCACCGCCAGGATGCGGCCGTTCGCAATCGCCACGGCCTCGGCGAATTCAGCTGGCGCGGGTTTGAAGCCCGGCCCGGAAGCCGGCTCGCCCGTCCAGATTTTTCCATGCATCAGAACCAAATCCGCACCCCGCAGAGTCTCGCGGTCCCGCCCTGCGGCTGGCCCGACCGAGGGATGGCTTCCCTCACCTTTCGCTGGCGACGACATGAACAGCCCCACCACCATGATGAAGATTACGTTTCGCAAGAACATTCATTTCTCCGGCCGGCATTATTCCGGATTCAGCCGCGGAAGGCAACCCGGAATGGGTGATCGGGTGAATGCGTAACTATACGGGCTGCGGGAAAACTCGTTGGCGCTGTCATTCTGAGGAGGTCGCCGCGGCGACCGACGAAGAATCTCGCATTGCCATGAAAATACACAGAGCGAGATTCTTCGCGGGGTTTATCCTGAGTGGGCAGGGCGAGATTCTTCGCTTCGCTCAGAATGACAGGGCGAAGGACTCAGAATGACAGCGAAGGGCGCAGAATGGCCGCATGGATTAAGCGGATTCGGGCGTGGCCGGCGCCGGGCTCCCCAACACCACCCCAACTTCCACGCCCCGGTTCACATTCAGGATCTTCGCCGCAGACCCCCGGTTGGTGCAGATTTCGATGTAACCGGAACTTCCTACAATCGCGAAAACTTCCGCGGGCTTGCCCATCGAATAGGCCAGGTTCAGGCGTGTGACTTCCTGCTCGTTGATCATGATCTTGAACGGCGGGGGATTCTCCGCAAACAACTGGGGAACGTCTTCGGGAGTGAGATTGGTAATGATATTTCCGAACTTGTCAATTCTCAGGGCGACACCCTTGATCAAACTGTCCCCCACGTGCTTGGGTTTAGGTGAGGCGAATTTGGTGTACTCGGTGATGGGGTCACCGAACTTATCCACGTCCACCCCTTTGCTCAGCCAGCCGACCACCGGAGCGAAGACGTCGCGTCCCTGAAAGGTATTGCTGACGGGATTGAGGAAGTAGTGATCAGCCGTGATGTGGCGGACCTCCACATTCTCTTCCCGCTCGTAAATCAAGGAGAGTACGCCGTTATCGGGGGCGACGAACTTGTACGCCAGGGTGCGCACCAGCAACGGCCGGCGCGCTGTGCCGACGCCCGGGTCAACCACCACCAGGTGAATGGTGTCGGGAGGGAAAAACCGGTAGCTCTGGGCCAAGGTGAACGCGGCGTCGAAAATATCGTAGGAAGCCACCTTGTGGCAAATGTCCACAATATCGACGTCGGGGTTGATGTTCATGATGACACCCTTCATCGTGCCGACGAAGTGGTCAGTGGTGTCGAAATCCGTGATGAGCGTAATGAGGGGATGGCGAGACAAGTTCTTCACCTCTTTCTTGAATCCTCGGGCACAAGCTTAAGGCAAACTTACGGAAACCTGCGAAGCTTGTCAAGCGGGCGCGGAATCCTCCCGGCGGCGGGCGCTCCCCGGCCCGCGCGGGCGGCGCGCCGGAAACGCCCACCTCATTTGCTGAGCATAGCGCGAAACTGTTCCCGGGTGAGCGGAGGCAGCGCGGCCGTAGCGAGATTCTCACTCACGTGATCGCGATGGCTCATCCCGATGAGCGCGCAGGTAATGCCCGGGGCGGAGCGCACAAACTGAATGGCCCGCTGCGCGTCGGTCCGTAACCCCGGGAACCACTTGCGGAGGTCCTCCGGCAGGCCCTCCGCCAATTTCCGTTGCAGAAGGCTGGCGCTGGCGAAGACCAGCATGCCCTTCGCGTGGGCCACCTGCAGGAGGGGAACGACTTTGCCGTCGAAGCGCTGGGTCGAGGCCGCCAGGGCTTCCGGCATGGCGAAGTTGAAGGGGAGTTGCAAGGCCCGAAAATGGTGGCCCTTGCCGCCCACTTCCTCGGCCATCCCGAGAAGATCCGCGAGCGACAGAGCTTCGGGCGACTCCGGCCCGACGCGATAGGCATTCCAGGTGGCGGTTCCGTACACGCGAATCTTGCCGTCACTCACGGCTTTTTCCAGAGCCGCGAAGGCCGCCCGCATGCGCCGGTCAAATTCCTCGCGCGTAACGTGGGGAATTTGCGTCTCCGGGTTGTGCAAATAGTAAATATCCAGTGTCTCGACACCGAGATTGCGCCGGCTCACTTCGATCTGGTTCTCGAGATACTTCGGTGACATCACGTGGCAGCCGGCGGCCACTTCCTCCGGCCGCACCAGGCCGGTATCGATCAGGGTCTCCTGAAAATACGCGGAGGGGTCTTCGGGTTCGTTCTGGTCGAAGGTCAGGAAACCGCCCTTGGTGGCGATCAAAACCTCGTCGCGGCGCAGCTTGCCCTCGGAGATCGCTGCGGCCAGCCCTTGCGCGATGGCGCGCTCGCTGCGCTGGTGGCGGTAGTTGCTGGCCGTATCGACAACGTTGATCCCGCTCTCCAGGGCCTGCCCCACGGCCTCGCGATAGAGTGCGTCACACGCAGCCGTGGGCTCCCCCAGGTAAGTCCCGATCCCGAGGGAGGATACCCAGAGGCCTTGGACTTCCCGGAAATTTCCCGGGAGCCGCGGCTCGTAGCGCCGCGCATAGCGTGCCGTTCCTTCGGGCGTAGCGTAACCGGGGATCAACATGGGGGCGGGTTCTCCCGGAACCCAGAAATTCTTTTATCCTTAATTCCCGAGCATCGCAAGGGAATCCTGCTCAGACCATTTCCGCTCTCACCAGGAAGAGCGGAATGGGGCTCTCATGCCGCACCTTGGTGATGGTGGTGCCGTGAATCAAGTCGGAAATCAACCGGTGCCCGTGCGTCGCCATGGCAATCAGGTCGCAGTGCTCGGTTGCGGCCGTCTTCAGGATGGCGCGCGCGGGCTCCCCGCTGGCGTGGTGCGTCGCAACCTGAAAATTCTCGCTGCGCAGTTCACTCGCGACCTTCTCCAGATATTCGCGATCTTCTTTCATCTCCTGGGAATCGGAGAGATTCAAGTTATCCTGCCAGTGTGCCGCCCAACCGGTAGAAACGTGCAGCAGGAGAATCTCCGCCCCGGTCAGGCGCGCCAGCTCCTTCACGCTTGGCAGGAGGGAAGAGTCAGCTTGACTGTGATCGAGAGCAACAAGAATCTTCTTGAACATCGTTCGCCTCGTTTAGCGGAACCAGCCAACCACGATCTGGACCAGAAGATAAGCGTTCAGGACAGCAATGATTCCCGCCGTGATCCAGGCCAGCAGTTGCAGCCAGCGTGGGTTTGCGAATTCCCCCATCTTCCGCCGGTCGCCCGTGAATAGCACCAGGGGAATGACGGCGAAGGAGAGCTGCAGGCTCAGGATAACCTGGCTCAAGATCAGGAGCTTCGCGGTGCCCGCATGGCCGAAGAGAATGACCGTGATCACCGCGGGAATAATGGCCAGGAGACGCGTGATGAGGCGGCGCAGCCACGGGGCGAGACGCAGGTTGAGAAATCCCTCCATCACAATCTGGCCCGCCAGGGTTCCCGTCAAGGTGGAGTTCTGCCCGGAGCAGAGCAGGGCCACCGCAAACAGGATGCCGGCCAGTTGCGTTCCGAGCAGAGGAGCCAGGGTGTGGTAAGCGTCCTGGATTTCCGCCACCTGGGTGTACCCGGCCCGATAAAAGGTTCCTGCTGCCATAATGAGAATGGCGGCATTAATCAGAAAGGCAAAGTTGAGGGCGAGAAAGGAATCCAGAAAGTTGTAACGCAGCGCGGTCTTCACGCCCGCCGGCGTGCGGTCGATGGCGCGCGTTTGCACGAGCGAGGAATGGAGGTAAAGGTTATGCGGCATGACCGTGGCGCCCAGAATGCCAATGCCGATGTAGAGCATCTCCCGGTTGGTGAAGAGTTCCGGCGTGGGGATAAAGCCTTTCGCAATTTCCACGACGTTGGGCCGCACCAGGAGCAGTTCGACAAGGTAGCACCCGCCGATGAGTGCGATCAGCGTAACCACCACTGCTTCCAGATAACGGAAACCCTTGTGCTGGAGATAGAGAATGGCCAGCACATCCAGCGCGGTCAGGCAGACCCCCACCAGCAGGGGAATGTGAAAAAGCAGGTTGAGGGCGATGGCGGACCCGATCACCTCCGCCAGGTCGCACGCCGCGATCGCGATCTCGCAAAGAACCCAGAGGGCGAGGGTCGTCCGCCGCGAATAATAGGCCTTGCAGGCTTGGGCGAGGTCCAATTGCGTGACAATGCCCAGCCGCACCGCCAGGGCCTGAACCAGGATAGCGATCAGGTTCGACATCATCAAAACGAAGATCAGTTGGTAGGCAAAACGCGACCCGCCGGCGATGTCCGTGGCCCAGTTGCCGGGGTCCATGTACCCGACCGCCACCAGAAAGCCCGGCCCGGAGAAAGCCAGAGCCTTTCGCCAGAAGCCGGCCCCGGGAGGAACAATCACGGTCCGGTGCACTTCCGGCAAAGAAGGAGTGGCAGGCGGGCGGTCAGGGGATGTGGTCGGGGTCAGACTCATCAGCTTGCCAGTATAAGTGACTTTCTGCGCACGGATTCAGCTTTCAGGAGCTGGGGCGACTGTTTTTTGCGCCGCGGGCTATCGATATCTCCCGCCCCGCCGGAAGCCACACCCGGGTTCCTGAGTCACCCCGTCTGCAGCGCCTGGAGCCGCGCTTCGATGCCGCGCAGCCAGGCTTCGTCTCGAACGCTGGGCAGATTGGCGCGCACGTTCTCAATTCCTCCGAGTCGAGCCGTCTCCGCGAGGCTGGCAGCTACGCGCAGGTCCGAAGCGGCTTGCGGAATGGTAATTCCGGAAAGGCCTGCGACCTCGCGCCCGACCGCCGCCGCCATTTCCGCCGTCTCCAAAGGTACGGCAGCAGCCTCCTTGCTGGCCGCCTCCACGGCATGGTTGCGAGCGGCCTGCTCGGGGTCCGAGGACTTGGGCAATCGGTAGGCGCACAGGACGGCTTCGTAACTCTGGGCGTCACGATCGATGTTTTCCATCAGGCGCGCGCGCCACCCCGCCAGGCGCGTCCGGGTGGCGGCGAGTGCGCCGTGCTGCGCCTGGAGTGATTTCCTTTCGAGCGAAACGCCGCAAACCATTTCGCCCAAGGCTGCCGCCAGCGCTCCGGCCAGTGCTGCCGCGCTGCCCCCGCCGGGGGTGGGCGTTGGCGCGGCCAGCGCGTCCACAAACTCCTGAGCCAGCGCCGCAAGCGGCGTCGCGGCGCCGCGGCCTCCGGCCGCCGGCTCGCTCAGGACCTGCTCCAAACGGTTTTCGACAATCAATGCCGGCCGAAAATTCTCGACCTCGAGGTAATGCACAGCGGCGTCGACGAGCGCGCGGCGGGGAACCAAACCCACGATCTCGCTGCCGGCGACCTCGACACCCTGCGCCGCCGCTTCCTGCTTGACCGCATCGAAAACCGTTCCGAGGGAGGTGGTTTCAAAATCCGTCAGGTTGATTGAAACCTGGGCCAGGTTGCGCGCTTTCAATTCCACGCCCATGGCTTTGACGCACGGAAACCCGCCGCTCGAGGCGCGAATCTTCTTGGCGATGGCTTGGGCCAGCGCAACGGCAGGTGTGCCCAAGTTGATGTTGTATGCAATCAGGAATTTGCGCGCTCCCACAACCGTGGCGCCGGCCGTAGGATGCAGCGCGGCCTCGCCGAAGTCCGGACGGCGGTCAGGATTGGTGCGAACCTCCTCGCGCACTCCTTCAAACTGGCCGCGCCGGATATTTTCCAGGTTCTTGCGCTCCGGCCGCCGCGCCGCCGCCTCGTAGAGGTAGGTGGGAATCTTGAAACGCCGCCACGCCTCCTCTGCCACCCACTCGGCGATGCGCACGCAGTCATCGAGCGTGACACCGGCTATAGGGACGAAGGGAACGACGTCGGTCGCTCCCAGGCGCGGGTGCGCCCCTTGGTGATGGTTCAAGTCGATCAGTTCCGCAGCTTCGCCGATGGCGCGCAGCGCTGCCTTGCCCACGCTTTCCTGCGTTCCGACCATGGTAATCACCGAGCGGTTGTGGTCGGCATCCATTTCCTTGTCGAGCAGGTAAACGTCCGGCCCCGCCAGCAGCGCCCGAATGATCGCCTCCACGACGGCGGGATCACGCCCTTCACTGAAGTTGGGAACACATTCGACAATAGTTTGCATGGAGGAAATGTATCACGAGATTCGAGAACCGTCCCTGCTCAGTGGTCCGTTCAAAGCGGTCACCTATCGGCGGTCAGCGCTCAGCGATCAACGAGTAACCATGGCCGGGTTTTCCCTGACAACTCACAACGGCCTACGGACGCGAATAGATAATCCGCCCGCGTTTTACGGTCAGCAGGCAATGATTCACTGCAAAGTAATAAGGAATTTCACGATAATCATTTACGTCCAGCACAATCAGGTCGGCCTGTTTGCCGGTTTCGATTGAACCAACCCGCGCGGAGCGGCGCAGGGCAAAAGCGCCATTGGTGGTGGCGGCCGCGATGGCTTCTGCGGGCGTCATGCGCATCTGGGCACAGGCCAAAGAAAGAATGAATTGCATATTCAGGGTCGGACTGCTTCCCGGATTGAAATCTGTGGCCAGCGCCACAACGGCCCCGGCCGAAATTAGTTGCCGTGCCGCGGGATAAAACGGCAATCCCAGATGGAAATTGGATCCCGGCAGGAGCGTGGCGACCACGTTCGAGCGCGCCAAGGCGCGGATGTCCGCGCCCGAGATTTGGTCGAGATGGTCTGCCGAAGCTGCGCCCAGCTCGACGGCCAGGCGCGCGGCGCCCGTGCGGCTGAGTTGTTCAGCGTGCAGGCGCGGCAGGAGGCCCAACTCCCGGCCGGCGGTCAGCACGTAGCGGCAATCTCCCACACTGAAGGCGGCGCGGTCGCAGAAACAGTCAATGAACTCCGCCAGCTTCTCCCGCGCCGTGGCGGGGATCAGCCGCTCGACAAGGGCCTTCACATACTCGGCGCGCCGGCCTCGAAAGCTCGCGGGAAGTGCGTGCGCGGCCAGCAGCGTGGGCGCCAAATCCAGAGCCGACTCCGCCTGCAGAGACCGAATGACGCGCAGGATCTTCAATTCCTGCGCGATCTCAAGCCCGTAGCCGCTCTTCACTTCGAGGGTGGTGGTGCCATGCGCGGCGAATTCGTTGAGAAACCAACGCGCCTGTTGAGCCAGAGAATGGGCGCTGGCTTTCCGAACCTTCTGCGCGGAAGACTGAATCCCCCCTCCGCCTAGCGTGATTTCCTCATAGGTCTTGCCGCGCAGGCGGAGTTCGTAATCGTTCACGCGGCTGCCCGCGAAGACCAAGTGGGTGTGGGAATCGACGAAGCCCGGCATGACGACGCGCCCGGCGCAGTCGATGGGTTCGGCGCGCCGCCGCAACGCCTCGCGCTCGAGCGAGCGCGTGCGGCCGACGCGCAGGATGACCTCGCCCTCGGTCAGCAGACCGCCGTGGGGCAGGATTCCGAGCTCCCCCAGCGCCGGGCCGCGGCGCGGAACCGGAGGGCCCGCCAGGGTGAGAAGTTGCGCGGCGTTCCGGAAGAACAGTGACGGTGGAGAAGAGCGTGGCATTGGATGAGGCCAGGCTTTCTGCTAGAATAGCTCCGACCGCAGTCAGGAGGTTTCTGCTTATGCCCACCTACGACTATCTTTGCAAAGCGTGCAAGAAAACGTTCACCTTAACCATGACCATGGCGGGCCACGATAAAGCCCGCGTCGCCTGCCCCAAGTGCAAGAGCAGGAAGGTCGAGCAACAGTTTGGCGCTTTCTTTGCGGTCACGTCAAAGAAAAGCTGAACACGCCTGTGACGAGTGGGCCTTAACGCGTGAGCGGCAAAAAAAGCGTCCGCGCCGGGGCGTCTCACTCGTCCCGCCGCGGCGAGCCACTCGTCACTTTCGCATGGGGATTTTCACTCCCGCCTTTTTCGCGAAGTTGATCGCTTCTTCGTAACCGGCGTCCGCATGACGCGCCACGCCGATGCCCGGGTCGTTTGTAAGCACCCGATTCAGACGCTTCGCCATTTCCGCTGTGCCATCTGCAACGATGACTTGTCCCGCATGCAGTGAATATCCAATCCCTACACCACCGCCGTGATGAAATGAGACCCAGCTTGCGCCCGAAGCCGTGTTGAGCAACGCGTTCAGCACCGGCCAATCGGCGATGGCATCGCTCCCGTCCTTCATCCCTTCCGTTTCCCGAAAGGGCGAAGCCACGGAGCCGCAGTCAAGGTGGTCGCGTCCGATGACAATGGGCGCCTTCAACTCGCCCTTGGCCACCAGATCGTTTATCCGCTCGCCGAAGCGGGCGCGCTCGCCGTAACCCAGCCAGCAGATGCGCGCCGGCAATCCCTGAAACTTCACGTGCTTACGCGCCAGGCGAATCCAGCGGTTCAAAATCGCATTGTCCGGGAAAAGGTCCAGCGCCAGGTCATCCGTGCGGTAGATATCAGCCGGGTCCCCGGACAGCGCCACCCAGCGGAACGGCCCGCGGCCTTCGCAGAACAGCGGCCGAATGTAGGCGGGAACGAAGCCGGGAAAGTTGTACGCGTCTTTCACCCCGCCGTGCTCGAAAGCCATGGTGCGGATATTGTTCCCGTAATCGAAGGTAGCCGCGCCGAGCTTCTGCAAATCCAGCATTCCGGTTACGTGCCGCGCGATGGATTCATAGGAGCGCGCCAGGTAGTCATCAGGATTCTTGCGGCGGAGGTCGGCGGCCTCCTCCAGGCTCAGCCCGGTGGGGATGTAACCCTCGAGCGGATCGTGCGCACTGGTCTGGTCAGTGAGCAGATCGGGGACGATGCCGCGCCGCGCCAGCTCCGGGATGACATCGGCGCAGTTACCCACCAGTCCCACGGAAACGGCTTGCTTCTGGCGCACCGCGTTCTTGAGGATGCGGACCGCTTCGTCCAGCGAGTTGACGCAGATGTCGCAGTAGCCGGAGCGGATGCGGCGCTTGATGCGCTCGGCGTCAACTTCGATGCCGAGAAACGCCGCGCCGTTCATGGTGGCGGCAAGCGGCTGCGCTCCGCCCATGCCCCCCATGCCACCCGTGACCACCAGCTTGCCGGCCAAGTCGCTCCCGAAGTGCTTCTGCGCCGCGGCCGCGAAAGTCTCGAAGGTGCCTTGCAGGATTCCTTGCGTGCCGATGTAGATCCAGCTTCCCGCCGTCATCTGGCCGTACATGATCAAGCCCAGGCGCTCGAGTTCGCGGAACTTTTCCCAGTTGGCCCAGTGTCCCACCAGATTGGCATTGGCAATGAGCACGCGCGGAGCGGCTTCGTGCGTCCGGAAAACCCCGACCGGTTTTCCGGATTGCACCAGCAGTGTTTCATCATTCCCGAGGCCCTTCAGCGCCTCGACTATGGCGTGATAGCACGCCCAGTTGCGCGCGGCCTTGCCGGTGCCACCGTAAATGATCAAGTCCTGCGGGCGCTCGGCGACTTCCTCATCCAGGTTGTTCATGAGCATGCGCAGGGCGGCTTCCTGCTGCCACCCTTTGCAGGTGAGAGTTGTGCCCCGCGGCGCGCGGACGGGTTGGTAGGATTCACTGGAAGGCAGGGTGCTAGTCGGTCCCGGCTGTGCCATGTTGATCTTCCCCCCGGAAATCTTAGCCCATCGTTCGGGGAAGTGAAAGGACGCAGGCTTAGGAGAGCGTCAGGCGAGTGACCTGCAAGCTCGGCTCCCTATCTCACGTTTCAGCTTTTAGCCCGCCTCCAAAGGAGCCTGACCCAGTCGCGATCGGCAGAGTTCTTGTCATCGTGATAGATGATTCCACGCCCGCTCCAGGGATTGGACCCGGCCATCGGCCAGTTGCTGACCAGGACGTTGATGAACTCCTGATCCTCCACAATCAGCGGTTTTACCCACACACCGTGGAAAGCTTCACGGAAGGAGGCCAGGAGATTGTTCGCAAAAGCTGAGGCCAGGGTCCCGTCCATAATGACGTTTACAACCGTTCGGTCGGATATCGCGTTGACGCCGGAAAAGAATTCCACGGTGAGCAACTCAGGAGGTATGCCTTTGCCGTAGTAGGCGTCCACAAACGCAAATCCATAGTGATTGCCGTCTTGGCGCAACTTATGCAGCGCATAGCGGGCGGACATTGGCAGGAAGCGGATTTTGGGGTCCAAAGGCTCCCCGAGGAATTCGGTTTCCGCAATCCGCTTGACGGCCGGGTCGAGGTCGACGGCATCAACCCGTTGCACAGTGGGCACCCGCGCGGCGTCGCGCGGAAAGGTAAATCCCGCGGCGCCGATCACCAGGACATCCGAGGCGCGCGTTTCGCTTAGCGCCTTTTCCGTTTCCCGCACATACGCAAAGGATGTCTCGCCGTCGTCGAGGTAAACGCCCGAGGCACGACCTCCACCCAGCAGTAGTACCCTCTCGGCCCGTCCCTCCGCGTCTTCGTCGGTCACGACGCGGAAGGATTGATACGCGCTGTCAAACGCGAAGCCCGGCTCCCGGGGTGAAAGAACGATGTGCGCGGCCACCACAAGTGCCAGCACCGTCACGCCTGACGCGGCCGAGAGTGCAAAACGAGATCGCCCCAGGGCAGCGCACCCCGCAATCACCAGCAAAGCACACACACCATAAGTCGTGCGTTGCACTCCCAGGCGGGGGAACAGCAAAACCGGTGTAAGAATCCCGCCCACGACGGAACCCAGAGTGGAGAAAAAGAGAATCCTGCCGGAAGCCTTTCCCGCCTTTCCCTCGTTATTCGTCAACTCGGCCAGCATGGGTACCGTCTGCGACGCCAGATATACGGGCAGGAGGAACAACCCCAAAGCCGTAAGGCCGATGGCGAGGGTCACATCCAGGCCGGCGTCCAGAGTCTTCTCCAGGAGATTAGCTTCCAGGGGGAAGGAGACAACGCCGTAGATCCCCGCCGCCAGCAGAAGGTTGCGCCCCAGCGCAGTCTGGGTGCGGCGGCTGTCCCAGCGTGCGGAGAGCATGCCACCCCGCCAATACCCGGCGCTCAGGGCAAGCAGAACCACGGCCAGGGTGACGCCGGTCAAGGTGGCGCTGGAACCTACCACCGGCACGGCCAGACGAATGGCGATGACTTCGACGGCAAGCGTCGAAGCCCCCTCGAGGAATGCGATGAACCAAGCCATAGCAGAAACTCCACAGACAGTGTTTTGGTCAAGCCAGGGTCTGAACTCCCGGGGCCTCTAGTATCATAAAACCCCCTGCCCGGCAATCGGATGCGGATGAGCGTCGCTCCGGCAGCGCCGCCCCCGCCCGGCGCGAAACGAATATGCTAAGATGGCGCTGGACTTCTGCAAACAAAAAGGTAGACTCTCTCGATTCCATGGGCTCGAGCGAATTCAAGACGCTCAACGAATTGTTCCTGCAAGCGGTCGCCCAGCACTCCAAGCCGGACTGTCTCCTATCCAAAAGCGGCGGGCGATACCAGGGGCTTTCCTCCCAGGAGGCGCTGCGCAAAGTGGCGGCGCTGGCGGCGGTGCTAGCTCGCCTTGAGGTCGGGCGCGGCGACCGCGTGGCCATCCTCGCGGAGAATCGGGTGGAGTGGGCGCTCACGGATTACGCGCTGCTGGGCCTGGGCGCCGCCCCGGTGCCAATCTACACAACCCTGCTCGAACCCGACATCGAATACATCCTGCGCGATTCCGGAGCGAAAGGAATTGTGGTCGCCACGGATTTGCAGCTTCAGAAAATCGTGAACGTCCGGCCGCAGTTGCCGGATCTGAAATTTGTCCTGACCCTGGATTGCGCTCGGCGGGAAGAGGCCGGCGCAGAATGCTGGCAGAGCAGCGTCGCGCTCGAACTCGGCAAGGCGGGCAATTGGGTGGAGTCGTTCAGGGCTCAGGCGCTGGCCGCACAACCCGAGGACATCGCCACGATTCTTTACACCTCCGGCACGATGGGCCGGCCCAAGGGTGTCATCCTGACCCACGCCAATATTGTTTCCAACGTCCTGGAGTGCCAAAAGCTTTTTCGGCTGACTCCCCAGGATGCCAGCATATCGCTGCTGCCGCTCAGCCACATTCTCGAACGCACCCTCGACTATTTATGTTTCTCGGCGGGCGTATCCATTGCCTACGCGGAAAACCTGGACTCCCTGCCGTTGAATTTGCGCGAGGTCCGACCCACCCTTATGGGCGTCGTCCCGCGCGTGCTCGAGAAGATTCATGACCGCGTCATGGAAGTCGTGCGCAGCGCGCCGCGGGCAAGACAGAAGATTTTTTACTGGGCGTTGGGGGTGGGAAAGCAGGCATTTCCCTATCGACTTAAGGGGCGACCCCTGCCCCTGGCGCTGCGGGTTAAGCACGCCATCGCCGACGCGCTGATTTTCTCCAAGGTGCGCGAGCAACTGGGTGGGCGTGTCGCCATTCTGGCCTCCGGTGCTGCCCCGCTGGCGCGGGAACTGGCGGAATTCTTCTACGCCATGGGGCTGCCGGTGTACGAGGGCTACGGGCTGACGGAAACCTCGCCCGTGATCGCCATTACCTATCCGGGCCACGTCAAGCTGGGAACCGTGGGCCCCGTCATAGCGGGAACCGAAGTCAAGTTCGGCGAAGAGAGCCCCGATCCCGACGGGGGAACCGGGCGTGAGATCCTGGTCAGAGGGCCGAACGTCTCGCCCGGCTACTACCACCTGGAGGAGGAGAATCGCGCGGCCTTTACGGACGGCTGGTTCCATACGGGCGACCTGGGAGCACTAGACGAAGAGGGAAACCTGCGCATCACCGGCCGCAAGAAAAACCTCTTCAAAACCTCGGGCGGCAAGTACGTTTCCCCGGAGAGACTGGAGAACCTCTTCCAGAGTCATCCCTATGTCCACCAGATCGTGGTCCTGGGCGACGGACGCAAGTTCGTGGGCGCGCTGATGGCGCCGAACTACGCGCGGCTGGAAGCCCACGCGCGCGCCCGTAACCTGGCGTTCCAGAGCCGCGAGGAGCTGGTCGCGCACCCCGAAATCCACTCCTTCATGCAGCAGCTTGTGGACGAAACCACGCGCTGGCTTCCGCCCCACGAGAGGATTCGCCAGATTGTTCTCTTGCCCCACGAACTGACCATGGCAGCCGGCGAACTTTCCCCAACCTTGAAGGTGAAGCGGCGGGTGGTGGAAGAGAAATATCGCGATGCGATTGAAGAGATGTTTTCGCGGCATGCCCCGCATCCGGCCGCCGCGCAGGACGCGGCCCCGCGGCGGCCGGTGTAGGCACCGTTACGAACTAAAACTTAAGCTGCTTTCATGCAGATACTACTGCCGACGCGAAGCATTAGGTTAGGTTGGTGCCTGTCCCCACCCCCTCACCCGGCCTCCTTCGTCGGCCACCCTCGCCCCCTTGGGGGAGAGGGTGGACCGCGACCGGCGCTTTCACCAGCCGGCGCGGGCCGGGTAAGGGGGTCGCCTACCAGCCGGAGGGCGAGGTTGCTTCGTAACACCCCCCTCAGCCCTTGCGCTTGGCCTGGTCCGCGACGGCCTGCGTGGCGAGCGCCACGGCCTTGGGATCTCCCAGGTAGTAGTGCCGCAGCGGCTTCAGATCATAGTCCAACTCGTACACCAAGGGAATTCCTGTAGGAATATTCAACCCAACGATATCTGATTCTGAAACGTTATCCAGATACTTCACGAGCCCGCGCAGGCTGTTGCCGTGCGCGGCGATGATGACGCGCTGGCCGGAGCGCACCACCGGCGCGATGGTTTCGTGCCAGTAAGGCAGGGTGCGCGCCACCGTGTCTTTCAGGCACTCGGTAAGCGGCAATTCTTCGCGGGTCAAACCCGCATACCGGGGGTCCTTGCCCGGGTAGCGATCATCGTCGGGCGTGAGCACAGGCGGCTGGATGTCGTAGCTGCGCCGCCAGATTTTTACCTGGGCTTCACCGTACTTCTCGGCGGTCTGCGCCTTGTTCAACCCTTGCAGCGCGCCGTAGTGGCGCTCGTTCAGCCGCCAGGTGTTGTAAACCGGAATCCACATCTGATCCAATTCTTCCAGCGCCACCCACAGGGTCTTGATGGCGCGCTTCAACACTGAGGTATAGGCCACGTCGAAAATGAAGCCGTCTTCGCGGAGCTGGCGCCCGCCTTCCAGGGCTTCCTCGAGGCCCTTTTCGCTCAGCCCCACGTCCGTCCAGCCCGTAAATAGGTTTTCCTTGTTCCAGATGCTTTCCCCGTGCCGCAAGAGCACCAACTTGTGCATGAATCCGCCTCCGTAGAAGATCGTGCTCGGAAAAATCCGAGCCCGTCATTATATGCGGAATCGGGACTCGATGGTGAGTAGTGATGAATGAGGGTATTGTTCGGATTTACTTGTAGTGGGTCAGTTTCCTACTTACAGGCTGAACCATTTCCAGCGCCGGAACTATCTGAGCCGCCGTAAGTTGCAGTGAGACGAGCGACATGATTCCTCTAAGACAAACCGGAAGGTAACTTCCGAGTGCGCGACCATATGGCCAGAAACCGTCCACGGCGCGGCATCGTGGTGGTAAACGACGCTGGGTCGCCAATTCTACGGTCCGGGCGTTATACGGCCAAGTGGGTTGTTGTGGGTTACCTGCGCCGTGGGCCAGCACAAGCAGCGAGGAGTCGCCCCGCACGACGCACCCTCCGGTTGACACTCGTTGTCAAATATGACAACATACTATGGGAGCATGGACAGTGAGGAGCGATGATACCGAGAACCCGGCCCGTTTCTTGGATCAGAGGAGCGCTGAAGGACTTCGAGGGATTCCCGGAGGGCGCTCGGTCGATTTGCCTCGCGGCGCTGACCATCGTGGCGGAAGGTGGGAAGCCGGACATCGCTAAGCCCCTGCACGGGATGGGCTCTGGGGTGTTCGAGATTGCGCTGCCGTTTCGCGGAGATGCGTTCCGCGTGGTCTACGCGGTGCAACTCGACCAGGACATCTGGGTCGTCCATGCATTTCAGAAGAAATCCAAGCAGGGGATTAAGACGCCCCAGCCTGAGGTGAATCTGATCAGAGACCGTCTGAAGAGGCTGAAGGAGATGTTGCGATGAAGAACGAAAAGCTGGAGGTGGTGCGCGGGAGTGGAAATGTTTTCCGCGACCTTGGGCGCAAAAGCGCGGATGCCGAGCAATTCAAGGCGGTCCTCGCCGCCGAAATCATCAAGGCGCTCGATCGGGAAGGCCTGAGCGTGCGCGCCGCGCACGCACGCACAGGGATTGCGGCGGCTGACTTCTCGCGCATCCGCAACGCGAACCTCGGGCGGTTTACCGTCGATCGCCTCATGTCGATCATCAACCGGCTCGGGGCGCAGGTGGAGGTCAATGTCCGCGTGCGGCCTGCGGCAACCGCCGGGCGCGAGGCGACGGCGTAAGGGCACAGGAGTCGATGCCTCGACCCGCAATCAGGTAGGGCCCGACCCGCAACCCTCGGAAGATCTGCCCAAGGAACCGACAGCTCACGCCCTGGCTAATCCGTCGCGCCTGTTACTTCCGCGGCTTGGCCGTTAAAAGTGCCCCGAACTTAAAGCTCCATCATCATCACCATTCATCTGTCGGGGCACTTCCGATAGAGACCTAGCGTTATACGTCCAACTGAAGAGGAGCGTAGATCCAGACTTCCCAGAACCCCGTATCTCGGGAGTTTGAATGCGCGAGCCACTTCAACGGTTTAAACCCATGACAGGTTGTTTACGCCTCGCACACCCGATATACTGGCGCCATGGGATTACGGGTCGTAGAGGCTGAATACGAGAAGGGCATGCTCAAACCGAGCACCCCGTTGACGCTTCGTGGCGTGTCCATCGGATCGTGATGCGGCAGCCGGATCCGAAGCGATGGGACCTGTCCCGTCTGGCCGAGAGCCCCGCGGCCGATGAAGCGGTTCTCGCCGAGCAGGGCCTGGAGGGCTGGGCGGCGAACCTCGATGCAGAGGATCGCCGGTCAGTTACGTGCAATTCCCCAGTCGGCTCTCCAGAAAAAAATCCGGGAATTAACCGAAGAGGAAACGGCTGAACTCGAACTGGCCACCGACGAGGCTCTCGGTAGGGTCGAGCCACCGCCCAAGCAGCAGCACCTAAACCCCGGGGGAGGAGAAAGGATACCTGACACCGTTTCCCCCCCTGACACCGTTTCCCCGGTAGGGTCGAGCCGCCGCCCAAGTGGCAGCACCTAAACCCCGGGGAGGAGAAAGGGTACCTGACACCGTTTCCCCCCCCGGAATGCTGGGAGTGTTTGTGCTCATACTTGCAGTCTGCCAGACCTCGGTTACTCCCGTTATGCATTCTTGTTAATTTCTTCACACGTTCCAGACACCATTTCCCCCCAAATTAAACCGCCGAAATGGGCCAAAAGAAGTTGCCAAACGCAAGCGTAGTATCTTATGATCAACGGTGAACTTGCACAGTTGACTTCAAGAAGGGAAAGCACCATGACCTTTTGGGAGAAGATGTTCGGTGGTGGAAAGCAGTCGGCAGGTCTCCAGACATTAAATCTCCGCCCTGCGACGCCAACAGAAAAAAGGTCCGAGGTGCGGCCCACAAGCGAAGTTAAAAAAACGACTCCACCACCGGCAATGCGGCCCGTGCCCCCGCTAGCATCGACCGAGGCGATGGAAGAAAAATTCGTTAAGGACATTATGGTAGCGCACAAGCTAAAGATGTTCATAGACACCGGGGATCAAAATGCCTATAGAATGTCCGGATTGGATATGGCATACGCGGCTGCGTGGTTTAGATTCATGATGGGCCAGCTCCAAGGGTGGTCGATCCGTGACGCTGTAGCGCCTGGGCGGAGACTAGACGGCACAATCCGAACCAACGTCGAATTGTTGACGCAGACGATTCTGCGCATCTTCGACAAGGCCGGGCAACTCGGGAAACTTAAACAGCAACAAGGTGAACTGAACGATTTGGCCTTGGCGGCGGCCAACGAGATTTACCGTGTGGACCCATCTGAAATGGCGTCCATTATTCGGGCTCAATTGCGAGCGTTCACGAAATGAAACCCGGTACTCGATTGGGCTTCCCAAACTGAACGGGGCCACCGTTTCGATACCGACCAACTTCCCAGCGCGTCTCATAAAGGGTAGGTTGTGAAACAAAAGGCGGTGCGCCACAGATTGCGCACCGGCCAGAATTTGGCGCTTGCAACGGCATGGACGCATATTGCGGGGGGCGAAAGGGTACCTGGAACGTGTGAAAAAATCGACTTTACCAACTTTGCCATTATGATTTTTCAATGGGTTACATTGTGAATAACATGCCCAAAATCGATTTTTTCACACGTTCCAGGAACCATTTCTCGGGCGCCTACTCGCCTCGCTCTGCCCATAACCGAAAATAAAATGGTTCCTGGCACCATTTCCACCCGAAGGAAAAGGAATCTGACACCTTTTCCCTCTATCACCTTTCCCCTCCCGATTGTTGTTCCCTACCGGCGTTTGGCATCCATGTCAAGATGATACCGATAATACTCCTCCAGCCCATCCCTTATCCGTAGGAGATTTGGGATTGACGTGTAGGGAATTGACCTGCCCCCCGAAAACTGTACCAGTGTAAAGGAGAGTTCTCCCAGGGTATAAAAGCCTGAAGGAGGACAGGAGATGAGGCAGAGCCGTTACACGGAGGAGCAGATTATTGGGGTATTGA
>Ga0187885_10000825_pt1 | contig 36453 bp, 38 predicted proteins | sample June2016WEW_20_1_3_FD_132970 | JGI IMG/M metagenome (GOLD analysis project Ga0187885, IMG submission 132970) | Peatland microbial communities from SPRUCE experiment site at the Marcell Experimental Forest, Minnesota, USA - June2016WEW_20_100 | ecosystem: Environmental > Terrestrial > Soil >...
AAATAAAAATAAAATCAATAATAATGAGCACGATCATAAAAACCGCAGAGTTCGTTTCGCCAAAACATCCGGACAAGGCCTGCGACCAGATCGCAGATGCGCTCCTGGACGCCTACCTCGCAGGCGACAAGCCGGGCAGACCGCGGAGCCGCGTGGCGGTTGAGGTGATGGGCGGCCACGGGCACATCACGATCTCGGGCGAGGTGACGAGCGGGACGCAGGTAGACATCCCGAAAGTGGTGAAGGGCCTCGTGGGAGAGGAATATGCCGTGCACCCGTACCTCACGAGGCAAAGCCCGCAGATCGCGCATGGCGTGGACACGGGCGGTGCGGGAGACCAGGGGATTATGATGGGCTACGCGACGCGCGAAACGGAAAATTTCATGCCGGTGGAATACGAACTTGCGCGGAAATTGTGCCGGCAGATTTACGAAAAATATCCGTACGACGGGAAAACGCAGGTGACGGTGGAATGGCCGAACGGCGCGGGGAACGGAAAGCCAAAGGTGAGCACGGTCGTCGCGAGCTTCCAAAACACGAAATCGCCCGAGCTTGAAAAGTTCGTGCGTGGGATCGTTGCCGCGGACGAATATTTGATAAATCCCGCGGGCGAGTGGACGCTTGGCAGCTTTGATGCGGACTCTGGGCTTTCCGGCCGGAAGATCGTAATAGACAACTACGGGCCGGAGATTGGCGTGGGCGGCGGTTCGTTCTCAGGGAAGGATTACACGAAGGTGGACCGGTCGGGCGCGTACATGACGCGGCGAATCGCGGTGGATTATCTAAAGAGCCATCCCGCGGCGAAGACCGCGCGCGCGAAGCTCGCCTACGCGATCGGAAAGGCTGAGCCCGTGATGGCGGTCGTAGAGGTGAATGGCGAAGAGTTCCCGATAGAAGGATACGATCTTACGCCGAAAGGAATTTTCGCGTTCCTGAAATTGAGCGAAGTGAAATGGATAGAGACGGCCGCATGGGGCCACTTCGGGCGGGAATTCAGCTGGGGGTAGGAACCGCGCGCTAGTTCAGCGTCCAGACGGCGTAATTCAGATATCCGGCAAAGCTGACCCAGAGGATATAGGGCAGAAGAAGATATGCGGCCGCGGGAGAGATTTTATAGAACGTAATAATAGTGGCGAGGATCGCGAGCCAGAGAAGAACGATGTCCGCGAATGCACCCGCGGGATTGTGGGCGCCGAAAAATATCACTGACCACGCCACATTCAAGAGCAGTTGAATGCCGAAAATGATGAGCGCAGTCCGCACATCTTTTTGCGAAAGGCCCTTTCGCCACACAAGGAACGCCGCGATGCCCATTAAAAAATAGAGCGTTGTCCAGACGGGACCAAAGATCCAGTTCGGCGGATTGAGCGCGGGCTTTATAAGCCCCGCGTACCAGCCGGGAATGGCGGAGAGGGTGAAGAGCGCGCCCGCGCCGCCCGCGAGTTCGCAGATGATGATTGCGAGAACCAAGAGGGGGATTTCGCTTGTTGCCATATCACAATTGTAATCCAAAGCCCGTTGGCCAGCATCTTTCTGGGCGGCAGCTTGACAATTTGATGAAAATATAATACGATTCTGGTCGGAATTCAGCACTACAATTCAATTGTCTGGAGCCCTAAGCTCTGAGACCGAAAGGACGTACGTATGAACTATGGTTACCAGTGGTACAGTCTACCCCGCGATGATGACGCCGATGCCATCTATGGTGGGCTCTGCAGCTTGTTCCTCATCGCGGTGATTGCCAGCGCTGCCAAGTATGGTCCGTGGCCCATGAATCTTGGGTGTGGGCTTTATTTAGCAGGGATGGTCGGCTACGTAGCGTTCGTAATGTGGATCGGGCCCCGCCGCGATCCGGAGACCACCATGTTCCGGGAGTTCGCATATTTCTGGCGGAACGCGGGATTGTTGAAATTAACCGGTTGGCCGGCTTTTCTTCTCGGAGATTTGATTTCGCCGCAATCCGAGCGGGGCGTTTTCATCTCGATGACCGCCAGTGGTTTGCGGAGAAAAAGCCACACCATCCACGCGAATACGGCATATGAAATCGGCTGCGACGACGCACGGAGGTTCGACGGGCATTGCGATTCCGTCGCGCTCGCCGCGAATCGCATTTCCGACACCGCTGTGGATCTTTCCGCGGCGGCATGCCGGACGACGGCGCTCACTGCAGCCCTCGCCGGTGCCACGAATGCGGCGCTCGCGCAAACCCCTGGCGGCACCACGGTCGTTGTCACCACCAAGTTTCTGAACGGCTACGACCGAAAGAACGACAACATGGTGCACGACGGCCCCGTGGTCCAATCGGACGTTCTCGTGACCTTCGGGAACGGCGCCTTCTTCGATCTCTGGGGTTCGACCGGCCTGGACTTCAGGCCGAACGGAGGAAGGGAGATCGATTGGACGGTCGGCTGGGGAGGAAAGCACATCTCCGCCGGGCTCACATACTTCGATCTCGCACCGCTGTTCTCGCGCGGAGGGAACGGAGATATGTTCTTTCCGTTCTTCGAGACGAGAAAGAAGTATTCCTTCCGCGATTCGCACCACGCACTCACCCCGTTCTTCATCGCGGAGGGGGTAATACTAACAAAAGGCACGTCCCGCAACTCCGGCGCTTTCATCTCCGGCGGGTTACGCCACCGATGGACGATCTCAAAGCGGGTCGCGTTCGGCGAGGAGTGGAAGACGCTCCTTGATACGGGCGTATTCAGACGGAACCGCGGATTGGTGCCGAGCTGGTCCGCCAGCCTGGACGTGAAGCTCGGGAAGCGCATCACACTCACGCCGGCGAGTGTCCGGCTGATCGGTCCGGGACCCTGGATCCATGACCAACGAAAGTTTCATGCCGTACTTGGCTTCGGCATGAGCACCCGTTTTGGTCCCTAGCAGTTCGACACAGTACAAGCCAAAAGTGGAGGCCCAAGCTCAATTAATGCAAGCGAGCGAGGGCCTCTATATTTTTGTTGTATACTGACCATATGAAAAAGCTCGCCATTTTTGACATTGACGGGACGATCTTCCGGTCCAGTCTGCTCATTGAACTTGTGGACGCGTTGATTCACGAGGGGATTTTCAAGCCAAGCGTGATGCGGATCTACGAGCGGGATAAACGCGCATGGCTTGACCGGAAGGGGGACTACGACGCCTATATTGAAAGCGTCATCAGGGCGTTCCTCAAAAATATCAAAGGCGTGCCGTATGCCCGTTTCGCGCGCGTGGCGAAAAAAGTGGTCGCGCTCCACAAGAACCGCGTGTACCGCTATACCCGCGATCTCGTTCGCGCTTTAAGGCGCAGGGGATATTGGCTCGTCGCGATCTCGCACTCGCCGCGCGGCGTTGTGGGACCGTTCGCCGCGCAGATGGGATTCAATAAAGTGTACGGGCTGCTGTACGAACTCGGCCCCACGAGGCGGTTCAACGGGAAGGTGATGTTTGAGGATCTGATTTTTGACAAGGCGAAGATCGTGGCGCGCGTGCTTGCGAAAGAGGGCGTCACGCTCAGCGGTTCCGTGGGCGTGGGGGATACGGAGAGCGACATTCCTTTTTTGAAGCTCGTCACCCGGGCGATCTGCTTCAATCCGAACGGAAAGCTTTACCGCGCGGCACGCCGCCACGGTTGGGAGATTGTCGTGGAGCGGAAGGACGTGGTGTATCGGATGTAGATTTGATTTGGATTCTTAACGCTGGAAGCAACCAGGAGGACTGGGTTAAGGCCTTACCTGGAACTTAGCGCGGTGTGGTACTGCCCCTTTTTCGATTGTAAGTCGTGTAGGAGTTGCGCCTCGCACTCTCCCTCCTCCTGCCTCAGGCACTTGCCCGTCGGCTTAGACGGCGGCGTTTCAGCCACCGGCGTCAGGCGTTCGGAATCACCCTACTTGCCACGGGGGAGATGCTTTATCCCATACCACGAGGATTATTCAGCCACTACTTCCAGCGTTAAGAATCCAATAAAGATAACGGCGGCTCATTGCCGATGGTTACTACTTTTTTAATATTTTTTTAATGCTCCGCGTGCAATGCTTGGCGGATGGTACATCGTTATCGCGTGGATGAGAAAGGAGCAAAAAAGCTTTATAAGAAGATAGGAAGCGTATCTTGCAGTCTATTCGGCGGGGAGGCAGTATATTTCAATAGCATCGGATTTCGTCATCTTATTCTGAAGCATGGTGTCCAGAGGTCATCGCGTGAAATAAAAAGGCGCTTTGCCCTATTGCCTTACGTGGCGGAGATCGTCGAGAAATCGGGCAGGCTTATTTCTCGCAAGGAAAAAATCACGAATCGGCCAATCCATCGCCATGGAAAGCGGACCTATTCGCCTTCAAGAGCGACCTTCTGGACGCTTCGAGCAGGAGTGGACGGCAGGGACGTGACGGTAATTGTCCGGCAATTTCAAGGCGGCAAAAAACATTTTCTCAGCGTATACGATAAGAAAAACAAAAAACTCCCTTCGTAGGGGAGCTTTTTGATATGCCCGCTTCAACGATATAGCCGAATGGGACTGACGCCCCGCGGGCATGGTTTTATTGTGGGCGATTTTTCACACAAGTCAAGTTTCTTTTAATAATTTTTTAATGTGTATGTTGTACCATGGATGCGGGCGTGATGCCTTTCACCATCGGCATGCCCCGAACTCCCGCAAGACCGCTCGCAAGAGCGGTTTTGTGCTGCTACAATAACCATATGAAGCCGCTGAACGCAGCCGACCATGTCTTCACGATTGGCGAATACATAGAGATCCTGAATACGTTCTTCAAGGCGCAGGCGGCGAGGATCAGGGGAGAGATCTCGGAGCTGCACCGTGACGCAAAGGGCCACGTCTACTTCGCGATTAAAGATAAAGATGACGGTAGTGTTTTAAGCTGCATCATCTGGAACCGCAATTACGATCTCTGCGGGGTAGTGCTTGAGGTGGGAATGGAGCTGATCCTCTCGGGGCACCCGAACATTTACGCGCCGAATGGGCGGCTGTCTTTCATTGCGGATACGGTGGAGCTCGTAGGCGAAGGAGCCTTGAAGAAAGCGTACGAAGCGCTTAAGCGAAAACTGGAAGCGGAGGGCGTGTTCGCGCCGGAGCGGAAGAGGCCGCTTCCGGAATATCCGACGCAGATCGGAGTTGTGACGTCCATGAAGGGCGCCGTGATCCACGATTTCCTGAATAACCTTGGGAAGTTCGGGTTCAGGGTGCGCGCGACGGATTCGCGCGTGGAGGGGCAGCAAGCGGTGGTACCTCTTTTGAACGCACTTGCCCTCATGCGGCGCGAGGCGCAGGCGGGGCGGCTGGACGTGCTCGTTTTGATCCGGGGCGGCGGGTCGCTCGAATCATTGCAGGCATTCAATAACGAAAAGCTTGTGCGCGAGATCGTGCATTTTCCGGTGCCCGTCGTCGCAGGGATCGGGCACGACAAGGATGTCCCCTTGTCGGCGCTCGCGGCGGATATTATGGTTTCCACGCCGACTGCCACGGCGCATCTTTTGAGCAAGCCATGGGAGGAGGCGTACGCGAAAGTGAGGGAGGCGGCGTATCTTTTTTCCCGGGTGGAATCGCGATTTGAACGGATTCGCGCGGATCTGGACGCTGCGTGGAGTTCGGTGATTGACCACACGGCGCAGGGGATAGCGCATGCAAAGGAGATTTTTGCGAACGCCGAACGGCTGATTGCGCTCCATGATCCGCGCAGGCAGCTGCGACTCGGCTATGCGATCGTGCGGCACGGCGGCGAAGGAGGCGAGGCCGGTAAGCTCGTGCGGAGCATGCGGGATGTGGCCGCGGGAGATGTTTTGAACACGGAACTTGCGGACGGGGTGGTGAAGTCAAGGGTGGAGGAGTAGAAGTCAAATTTATTTTAATAATTTTTTAATCTCTGCGTGCTATAATAATCGTGTGCTTGGGGGACTAACGTCCCGTTCGGCCACCAAGCTGAGCCCAAGCACATCAAAGTCACCGCGCACGCGGTGTTTTTGATATTTTTTAAATATTTTTAATGCTCTTTTTTATATGATGCGGCGATGGGCTACCGCGAAACAAAAAAGAAGGCAAGAACGTTCTACTCAAATATGAAACCAGCCATACCTCCCAGATTAGAGAAAACAGTTTTCTTCAACAACATAGGGTTTAGGCACCTCATTTGGAAAGGTGGAAAACATCGACCGAAAAGCGAGCAGACGAGGCGTTTCGCTCTGCTTCCTCACGTAGAAAAGATCATAAGCAATCCTGACGCAACGGTTCTTCGCAAGGTGAAGCACTACAGACCCGTCCGTGCGGAATTTTGGATCTTTAAAGAAAGGGTGGGGAAGATGATGATCACGGTGGTGATAAGGAGGATTGGGAACGGGAAAAGACATTTTTTCAGCGTTTATTAAGGGCATCAAAAATCCGCTCAGGATTGAGCGGTTCTTTGATATGCCCGTTACCAGCCATGTAACGCCGATTAGGGACTTCCGTCCCACGGGCATACTCCCATTTTAGGGCAATCTATTCTTGAAAGTCAACTTTCTTTTAATGATTTTTTAATCTTTCGGCGATAAGGAGTATAATAAACCCAATGGCTGCGAAACCCGCGAAAGACGATTTCAAACATCATTTGGAGGAGATCGGAAAGATCCTTTCCTGGTTTGATGCGCAGGAGGAGCTGGATGTGGAAGCCGCGCTTCTGAAGATAAAAAAGGCGGCGGAGCTTATTAAGGCGAGCCGGAAGAGGCTTAAGGAGATTGAGAATGAATTTGAGGAGATAAAGGGGGAGACGGAGTAGGGCGCATTAACGGTCAACAAGCGCGATCTGCTTATTGAACACGTGCGCGATCCTGTACAGGGTTGCGAGAGATACGGGGTGTTTTCCAGATTCTATCCGCGCAACGACTGATTGTGGCATAGATGCTTTCGCCGCCACTTGTTTCTGCGTCATGTTTTTCTTTTGCCGAAGCACCTTTATCTGATAGGCAAGGCGGAGGCGATTCACTTCTTCGGTGAACCCCTTTCTGAAGGCGGGGTTTTTAAGTTCTTCTTTTAGAACTTTCTCAAAGGGAATAAATTTCAGTTTTTCCATGGCAGCTGTTTGAATGTTTTATATATTGCTTCCGCTTTTCTTATGATGCGGAGCGGTGTCTTTTGGGATTGTTTTTTGAACAAGGAGACAAAATAGATTGCCTCGCCGCTTTTGAAGAAAATCAGGCGATAGCGATGAACGATGAGTTCCTGAATGCCGCCACGGAGGGTTTTTATCGTAAGCGCCCCCACTTCTCCTTCTCGCAATAGTGTGAGATGCGCATAGATTTTGTCCTTCTCGTGCACGGGGAGGTCGGATAGTGCCCTGTAGAAATCATGAAGGAAATGAAGGGTGGTCATCAAGCGCCCTTCTCCCGGATAGGAGTATAGCAAAATTGCTATACCATTGTCAACGGTCCATTCAGAGAGGCCGGGCGTGGCTGCATGGTATCAAATAAGGGATTAAAACAATCTAAAGGCGCCTGCTATCAATGCGGCTTAAACCGCCTTCACCGTGAGCTCGTTGCGATAGGGCTCAAGGAGCTCAAGCCGGCCATCGGGCGCGATCCATTCCTTTTCCCTGCCCGGCGGAAGGATGGCGGGCATCCGGTCGTGGATGGGGGACATGGTCTTGTTCGCGGGCACGGTGATGATGGAGAAGAACGGCCGCATGGCGTCGGAAAGCGTTTTGGTCCTCCATTCGTAGATCCCTGCGAAGGCCATCGGGCGGTGTTCCAGCGTGAAGCGGTACTTCTCTCTCGCGCCGCCGGTCCTCTTCCACTCGTAGAAGCCGTCCGCAAGGACAATGCAGCGATGGTTCTCCACGGCCTTGCGGAAGTAGGGCTTGCCGAGGATGCTTTCGGCCCTGATATTGATGAGCTCCTTCTTTCTGCCCTTGACCTCGGTGGGATAGCCCCAATGGCCGAGGATTATTTGGTTCGGCTCGCTCGCGAGCACGACGGGCAGGTTTTCGCTCGGGCGGGCGTCGTCCGTCACGAGATACGCCTCGTGGGGAGGGAGGACGCCGAAGTATTCGGCCAGATTCTTCACGGGGGTGGTGATGGCGTAGCGGCCGCACATGAGGTAACTATAGCGCTCGCCATCAATTTCGCCATTTTCCTGCGCTCCTCTCTGACGTCCATGCACCAGGCGTGGCCTCTCACGGTGATCACAAGTTCAAGGAATTCGGGGAGGTTTTTCTTGAGAGTTTTGTGGGGAGATTTTTGGTAGAGGGCGAGCTTTTTCTTGGCGCGGTAGTATTCGTCGGGAGACATAGGGTGATCTTTGATCGGGAGGGGAGGGTGAGTCAAGGGGGTAAGGCCCCAATTGAACATTAAGGAGGAAAGAGGTAGGGTTTTAATAAAGATTTAATGATTTTTTAATCTTTCCATGGAAAAGGTGGGGCAGCCTATGAACCATTCTTTGTTTGTGCTTACCGCCAGTAATCCTGAAGCGTATCAGCACTATATCGATACGATTGAGCGTGGCTTTCCTATTAACGATATTAAGGAGTTTCTGAGTGAAGATCAGTATATTGCCCTAAGGAATCTTTGCGGGGAAGAGCATCTTAAGGCTTGGGGTGCTACCCCGGGGAAGGGTAATATTGCCACTTGGAACAAGATGAATATCGGCGACCCGATCCTTATTTATAGACAAGGTAATTTTGAATATTACGCTTTTATTGCATTCAAGTTGCATAATGTTGAAATAGCAAAAAAGTTATGGCGGACGAACATAAAGGGAGAAACATGGGAATATGTCTACTTTTTAGATAAGCTGACAGAAATTTCGGTTCCGGTGAAAATATTTAACGAAAGCATTGGTTATAAAGACAACTTTACGCCACAGGGTTTTAGTTCTGTTGATAAGAAGAAAGTGGATTATTTGAAGGAGAAATTTGGATCGATTGAATCATTTCTTAATTATCTGGCAGAAGGGAAATGGATAGAGAGGGAAACCGCATATCCAAGGGAGGTTAAGGAGACCATTATTCAAGAAAGAGTTTCTCGACAGCTTGGACGCACCTCTTTACTTGAAGCGAACCTCGAAAATTATTTAGCGGATCGTGTTGCCCAGATTGAACCCGGTTTGAAATTAATTGGTCGACAGTTGGATACAAAAGAAGTCGGGCGGTTGGATCTGCTTTGTGAAGATAAGGATAAAAATTTGGTGGTCGTTGAATTGAAGCGGGGAACCGCAGGTTCATCAATTATTGATCAGATTCAGCGATACATGGGTTGGATGATCGCTCATAAGGCTCAGCCGAATCAAAAGGTGAGAGGCATTGTTATTGTGGCGTCCAAAGATACTGCGCTTGAATATGCGGTCAAAGCTAACCCGATGGTGCAGATAAAGACGTTTAATATCAGCGTGCAATAAGTTTCAGTAAGTGAAGCGTTAGGATGGTATTGTGAGTAAATAAAACCGTAGAAAGATAAGATGATTCATAATAAAAATATTTCTTGGTTGCCTCTAACGAGTTTCATCTGTCTACTTAGTCTTGTGTTTAGTGTCGGCACAATAATGAACCCTTATATTGGCATTTTCTTTGGTGCGTCGTTTACTATATTAGGCGCCGCAACAGCAGTTTTCCCTAAAGAGATAGCAGAACTTGGAAGAATGTGGTCGCAAAATATCGAAAGAGAGACACATATTTTCCTTATTGCATTTTCTGTTGCCTGTGCATTAATATTCTTTTGGGCGCGGTATATCGAAGGCTGGAGAATAAAGATCTATAACATTAATTATTCAAATGAATAAATATTTAAAAGCAATCATTCAGGGATTATTTATATTAGGGATTGCTGCATTTGCGATATGGTTTCTCAATCTTTTTATTCCAAAGAACCAAGGTGCAGATGTAGCTAACCGAGTTGCTGATCAAGTGAAGCAAATTATCTTAAAAAGGCCGACATGTGCTGGAACGTCCGCAGAATTTGAGCAGTTGAAAGAGCAGGGCGGTTATATCCCGCTTCTGCAGAGTTCAACTGGCATGTATGGAATAGCAGGCGGCGATTTCGTGAATGAGAAACAAGTTACCGTAAATCGTACAGGGAGTGGTTCAGAGGTTGCTTGTGGATATTTATATATCAATGCTGGCGTGGGGAAGAGAGCGCTAGATAATGAAGATGTCTACATAGTTCCGGGGGGATTCGGCGGACATCTACAATCTAGCGCCGCGATTATTAATCAAATCGTAAATTCGAGTACGGAAATGATTTTTTCCTTGGATAACATACAATACCGCAGCAATAAAAACATGTATACTGCAAACTGGGCTGCGTTACTAAACGTGTCAAACGAAATTAATTTTGAAATTGCATTGAACACCACTGACCCAAGGGGTTTCATTAATGAGGTCGGAATTGCATACAAATGTTGGAATCCTCAAACTGGCGATGTAACGACGGACTGTCGCTTAAGTGCTCAGCAATAGCATATTAAAAGATCTCGAGAAATCGTGGCTTTTGCACTTTTACGAGGAGAGTATAATGAAGCTCGTAGTAGTTCTTTAAAAGCTGGCGGAGAAAACCATCGGGGCCTTATTTAGTTATTCAGAGTTTTTCCCACTCCCCCTCGTTAGGGCGTTAGAGAGCTAGTGCCTTAACCGGGGGGGGTTGTAGTCGGAACTCTCCGAACAAATTAATCTAACCAACCCTAATGGTTACCTTAACTACGGGGCAGACGGTGGTTATTTCGGGCATCTACCAGGTGCGCGGAACCAACTACCAGGTTACTCTCTCGCGCGGAGATCGCGTGCCACCCTACAACGGGAGGGCAGCGACCTTCGTTCTGGTCGTTTCGGCCAGACACGAACAGTAATGTTCTGCCGTTCTTCGCCAGCTTTTAGAGAGATACTTTGATAAAAGAGTCAGCCGATCGGACTATTTTTCGGAGCTTCAATTTTTAACGACAACTCAGTCATCGCGTAGTGAACAAATTGTTGTCCGATGCCAGTTAATTCATATTGTTCCTCTTCGTCGAATGCAGATTTGGCAGTATGCGTCCCTGAACTTTTTGGTGTTCTCCCTGTAGCTCTTGATACAATTATATTTCCCGCATAATCTCTATCTTTATGTTGTCGAATTATGGCACCAGTGCTTAAGTCGCGGAAAAGAAGCTTGAACAAATCTGCTTCTGGGGAATCTTCTCTAACGGGTTGTTTGCCTAGCTGTCTCCAAACTTCTCCTCTGGTTATTCCATTTTTGTTATAAATTACTCCTATAACTTTGAAATGAAGTTCAGAATAATTTTTGAGCCAATCGAGAAAGAGCTTTATGACATCATCGCTCACTAGCGCGGTTGCCGCGGCATTAGAAAGAATATTTCTTATTAATTTCCTTTTCTCTTCACTTTCAGCTCCGGACCATTCCCGAAATGCTTTTTTAACAATGGACTGATATTCCGGACTCTTCATTCGTTCTCCGATCTTTGCATCGTGCATATCAAGGCGAGCCATGATCTCTACGATGGTTTGTTCTTTTTCCCGCATTTCATCAAAGAGCATTCGTAGCCAATGTTTAAAGAAGGCATTCGCTCTTTCCTGATCATGACCTTCCCACGCGCTCGCGGCCGCAGAGAAGATTCCGCCTATGACGGGAATTGCCCCTCCTGCAATTTCCATACCTGCTTGCAAGACTTTCTTGCCGAGTTTTGGTTTGTGGTCGGAAGCAATCGTCGCAATCACTTTGCCACAAAACGGACAATTTTCGGATAAGTAAGGTATTTCCTTGCCGCATTCGCCACACTTTATTGGTTCCATGTTTTCCATCCTATACCCCCGTCGGGGTTCGTCAATCCAAACGATTTACAAAACCGTTCTGAGGTGATACCATCCGGCCATGAGCACAAAGGAGCTTGTCGCGGAAATAGAGAAACGCTTTGAGATTATATTGCCCATATCAATCTTTTTTCCAGTTCTGATGGCCACGTATTTTGATATTGTTGGTGGACCGGACAAAGATTATCATACCGCGTTCATATTTTTTGCCCTGCCGGCGCTCTATATCGCAAGCTATGTTATCTTCGAGCTTCGTAAAATTTTACCACCTATCCCGCCGTTGGCGCTTCAAGTATTGGACTGGAGCCTGTTGCTGAACATTCTTTGTTTCGCTGCACCCGTCATATTCGTTGTCATGGCATATGCTCATGTGACGCTCTCGCGGTGGACTTATTTGGTTGATCTGTGGACTTTCATCGGCTCAGGGTGGGGAGTAGTTACTTTGCCGTTTGCCATTTTCCTTTTTGTTATCGCGAGTGAAGCGATTGCTATAGCAGCGAAAGTTATAGGTAAACAGTGGGCAAATAAAAAGATTTTCTAATTAAAGACAGGCTTGGACATGGATTCGTCGCGGGGCCGGTAAGACCGGCCCGCTCCTGCGGAACCTCTCGGTTCCGCACTGTGCCGCCGCAAAACGGTGCGAGCGGCACCTTCCTACACGGGGCACCTCCCGGTGCCCCGACCCCCTCCCCGCGTCTAGGTCTAGTGCGGTGTAGTATGGTTATGAGATGAGAATTGTTGCGCACATAGACCTAGACGCTTTCTTTGCGGCGATAGAAGAAAGAGACAGAACGCGGTTGAGGGGGTTGCCGATTGTGGTGGGCGCGGATCCGGAGGAGGGGCGGGGACGGGGGGTTGTGTCTACGGCGAATTATAAGGCGCGGGAATATGGGATCCGGTCTGCTTTGCCGATCGCGACGGCGTGGCGATATTCGGAGGCGGCACGGAGGAAGGGGCTCGCGCCTGCGGTCTTTCTTGGGGTTGATATGGAAAAATATGCGGAGGAGTCGCGGCGCGTGATGGGGATCGTGCGCGAGGTTTTGGGGGCCACGGCGCTTGTGGAAGAGGCGTCGGTGGACGAGGCGTTTATTGATCTATCCTTTGCGGGTACCTACCTGCGCGCGGAGGCGGTGGCGCGTGAGGTGAAGCGCGCGATCAAAGAAAGAACGGGACTCACGGCATCCGTGGGCGTGGGGCCGAACAAGCTTATTGCGAAGATCGCCTCGGACCGGGAGAAGCCGGACGGGTTCACGCTCGTGCGCGAAGAGGATGCGGAAAAATTCCTTGAGCCCTTGCCGATCCGCACGATCCCGGGCGTGGGACCGAAAACCGAGGCGCGGTTCAGGGAGCTCCGCGTGCGCACGGTGGGGGATGCAAAGCGCTTCTCGCGTGAGGAGCTTACGGAGATGCTGGGCAAGTGGGGCGCGGAACTTTATGAAAAACTGCGCGGGCGGGACGAGTCGCCGCTCGTTACGGAGTGGATCGCGAAGTCTGTGGGGGAGCAGGAGACCTTTCCGCACGACACGCACGATCCGAAGTTCCTGCGCGAGCGGCTGGCGGCGCTTGCGGCGGGGGTCTACGCGCGGTTCGCGGCCGAGGCCCGGGCGGGGCACTTTAAAAGCTTCCGCGGCGTCACGATCACCGTCCGCTTCGCGGATTTCACGACCGTCACGCGCGCGGCGACGCTTGATGAGCCCGTCGTGGCCCGCGACCCCGCGGCGCTTCAAACACTCCAGTTCCAGGCCTTGCGCCTCTTCATGCCCTTCCTTGACCGCCGCGAGAATCCCGCGCGCAAGGCCTTCCGGCTCCTCGGGGTGCGCGTGGAGAAGCTGGGTTAGGGTTGGTCCCAAAAATCGAAACCCCTCTCGGGGAGAGGGGTTTCTCGGAGGCCGAAGCCCATTGTGATTCCAGTATAGCAGAAATGGAGCAACCGTCAAATTTCTTTTAATAAAGATTTAATGACCGTTGTGCTATGGTTATTCGAGAAAATTATCCATGCCCGACGATCATATCTTTGAAATTGTTGATTACAGAGGGAAAGCGGTGGTTTTTTCTAAAGCAAAATGGGAGGAAAAACGATCCCGTCATCCGGAGTTGAATAATGCGGCTTTTCTGAAGCGTCTTCGGCGGGCAATCATTGACCCGGACGAGGTTTGGGAAGATTATGAAGATAGAGAAAACAGGGCGTGCTATTATAAGAAATATTCTGATGCTTCTTATGCAAAGATTGTCGTGTGGACGGGCGCTCGCGGTAGCAGGGTGGTGACGGCGTATGAAACCAGTCATATCAAGGAAGCGGAATATCCGGAGCTAAGGCGCATAAAATAATCGCATGAAAAAAGTATTGAACAAAAAAAAGATATTACACTTCATTTCCCACTTTCCAGAGATCGCCCAGCGGGAACGTTGGGTATCCGATTACGATACCGACGACGATTCGCTTGCGATCCGGACGCCGAAGCTTTCCGTGGATTCGCGCAAGCGATACATAAGCGACGATTTTGATTTTTATGTAAATCCCAAGAACGAGGTTGAAGGAGTGTTTATAGAATATTTTGTGAGCAATTTTGTTGCGCATCATGGGGATTTTAGGAAAATCGCACAAGGGCTGAGGCGTGAGCGATTGAAAGAAAAAAAAGGCCTGATCGCGCTCAATAAAAACGAGGTGAAAAAGATCGTACCTGAACTTCAGGAGGCAATCGTCAATTCGCTCATCTCGGATAGGAGTGTTAAAAAGGCGATATCATAGGCGCTTGGATTTTGCACGTAGAGAAAGCTACAAGATGCGAATCTTTGTGAAGGCAAAACCGGGCGCGAAGGTGGCGCGGGTCACGCGCGTGGATGCGCTGGATGGTTCGGCGCACTTTTTGGTTGCGGTCAAGGAACCCGCCATAGACGGCCGCGCGAACCGTGCAATAGAAAAAGCGCTTGCAGAGTATTTTAAAGTGCCGCCGTCGCGCGTGCGGATCACGCGTGGCCATTCCGCGAAGCAAAAAGTGGTGGAGATTGCAGAGTAGGTTGCCCGAGCGTTACACGTCCAATGTCCCGTTTGCGCGGAGCGGGTAGCGCTTTTTACGGAGATGCGCCATGTAGCCTGCGGCGCCTATCATGGCGGCATTGTCCAAGTTGTATTTGAAGTCGGGGACGAAAAAATTGCAGCCGATGAGTCCCGCGGTGCGTGCGAGGGCGCGCCGTAAGTGCTTGTTCGCCGCGACGCCGCCGCAGAGGAGGATTGATTCCGCCGCGCACTCTTGCGCCGCGCGGCGCGTTTTCGCAACGAGGACGTCCACGACGGCTTGTTCAAATCCGGCGGCGACATCGGCTTTGTTCACTTTTTGTTTCGCAAGCTTGGCATCGCGCAAGTAATAAAGTACGGAAGTTTTGAGCCCGGAAAAGCTGAAGTCGTAATTTTTTTGGTCCAGCATGGGGCGCGGGAAGGTAATGGCGAAGGAATTGCCGCGTGCGGCAAGCTTTTCTATTTCCGGTCCGCCGGGATAGGGGAGGTCAAGCAAGCGCGCCACTTTGTCAAACGCCTCGCCCGCCGCGTCGTCGCGCGTTTCGCCGAGCCGCCGCCATTTCACGAACGATTCCATGCGGAGAAGGATCGTATGGCCGCCGGAGACGATGAGCGCCACGGCGGGGAATATTTTTTTAGGGAGCAAGGCCGACGCATAGGCCTTGGAAGACCGCGATGGCAAAAGAAAGCTGTAAAGATGCCCTTCCAGATGATTCGCGCCCACGAGCGGGACTTTATATTCCTTTGCGAGTTCTTTCGCGAAGCCGATGCCGGTCCAAAGCGCGGGCTCAAGGCCGGGGCCGACCGTGACTGCGATAAGGTCCGGTTTCAGGGCGTGGTGTTCCGCGCGCAGCGCTTTTTTTAGTCTTTCAAAAAGGATCGGCAGATTTTTCAAATGCTCGCGCTTCGCGAGGTTCGGCACGACGCCGCCGAACGGCCGGTGGATCGGGATCTGCGACGCGACGAGATTTTCAATAACCTCAAAGCGTGGTGCACGGAGGCCGCCGGTCACCCGGAGCAACGCGATCCCCGTTTCGTCGCACGAGGTTTCAATGGCAAGGATGTTCATGGCGCGTGGTTATATCATGCGGCAGAAAGGCGGCTGACCGCAACCCGCGCCGCCCTGCACCAAGCGGCACTTGACAGCCGTACTATAATATAAGAATGGTTATCCAAAGGTCGTTGTTTTTCTAAAGATTCTACAAAGAACATGGACAATAAAGACAATCAAAGCGGTCACCCGGAGGGATGCAAGTGCTCTGCGTGCCGCTGCGAGCAGTGCAATTGCGGGCAGTGCGGTTGCGGGCATTGGGGAGGCAGGTTTTCCTGGCTCCGGATCCTCATCGCGATTATCATCCTTATCTTCGTATTTGGGGTCGGTTTCAAGCTCGGCGAGCTCAAGGGTTCGCTTGGATACGGTCGGCACAACGGTTACTACATGATGGGAGCGCCGTACTACACGGGTTCTCCGGCCGGCATGATGGGAGGGCGCTACTATAACAATGTGGGCGGTACAGCCAGTTCAACGCCAGTCACGAAATAAGAGTTGGAATGAAAATTTTAGGCATCGTAGGGAGTTTGCGGAAAGGGTCGCTGAACCGCATGCTCATGCAGGCTATCCAAGAGCTCGCGCCCGAGGGGATGACGGTTGAAATAGCAGAGATCGGAAACTTGCCGCTCTTCAATCAGGACCTTGAAGCGAGTTTTCCGAAGGAGGCAGAGGAGATGAAGGATAAGATCCGTGCGGCAGACGGCGTGATCATCGCGACACCGGAATATGACCGTTCCATTCCCGGCGTTTTGAAAAACGCGCTTGATTGGACCTCGCGGCCGTACGGCCAAAGCGCATGGCCGGGAAAGGTGGTCGCCGTCGTCGGCGCCTCGGGCGGCGCCATCGGCACCGCGGTCGCGCAGTCGCATTTGAAGCAGATCCTGCTTTATCTTGATGCCCGCGTGGTCGGCCAGCCGGAGTTCTACCTCGGCGGTGCCGTGGCAAAGTTTGATAAGGACGGGAAGCTCACCGACGAAGCGACGAAGGAACACATTGCGAAGCTCCTCGGCGTGCTCGGGGAGAAAATTCGTCAAAAGTAGTGCGCTGGGCCGTGTAACCGTTTTTCCTTGCGGCGTTTTTCCTTGCGGCGTTTTCCTTGCAGGGGTGGCTTGGTTCTGCTAGTATGACCCCTATGGATTTGTTGGTGCAAAAAAGGGAAAAATTCGGGAAGCAGGTGAAGGCACTCCGGAGGGAGGGCCTTATTCCCGCCGAGCTCTACGGTCACGGCCTTGCGAACGTCCATCTTGCAGTGCCGGCGCGGGACTTTGGAAAAGCGTTCAAGGAGGCGGGTACAAATACGGTGATCACGCTCGTTATTGATAAGGAGAAAAAACCGGCGCTCATTTATGACGTTGTACGCGACGCGTTGACGGACGAGGTGGCGCACGTTGATTTTTATCAGGTGAGGATGGATGAGAAAATTAAGGCGAAGGTGCCGCTTACGTTTGTGGGTGAGTCGGCGGCGGTGAAGGAGAAGGGGGCGATTCTCAACAAATCAGTGTCCGAAATTGAGGTGGAGGCGCTGCCGCAGGATCTGCCACACAGTTTTGCTGTCAACCTTTCGCTCCTTGATGATATCGGGAAGAGCGTGTACGTGCGCGACCTTGCAGTGCCGGAAACAGTGAAGCTTCTTATTGACGGGAATATGGCGATCGCGACGGCGACGCCGCCCGCGCCGAAGGAGGAGGAAAAAGTGGTGGAGGAAGTGGTGCCGGACGTGTCTGAGGTGAAGGTGGAGACGGAGGAGAAAAAAGCGGAACGGGTTGCGGAGAAGGGGGAGAAAACGGAGAAGTCGGAGAAAGCCGAAAAGGCGGAAAAGGCAGGCAAAGAAGGAAAAACCGAAGTGAAAACGGGGAAGCCCGATACCAAATAGCCCCCGTTTCCGTTATAATGTGAATGATGCAAAGACCTTTGCGGCCAAGAGTTTTAGGTGACGTTACGCCGCGGCAGGGAACGCGCGGAGGGCGATGGAACGCATTCGCCGGGGTGCCCGCGCGGATCAATTTGTCTTACAAAAAGACGCTGCAGCTTCCCGTCGTGAAACTGTTCAAAACGGCGGTCATTTTCTGCGGGGCGATTTTTCTGGTCGTGGGATCGGTCGTGGCGCCCGCTATTTTCACCCGTGCCTCGGGCGACGCGGCGACAACGACTGACACAACGGCGGAGCGCGCCCAGCTGCAGGACCAGCTTCAGCAGCTTGAGTCGCAGATCAACCAATATGAGGGACAGATTCAGAGTTACGAGAAGCAGGGGAATACGCTGAACGGCGAGATCGCCACATTGAACGCCAAAATCGCGAAATTAAATTTACAAATCCAGGCGACCAACCTGACCATCTCCCAATTGAACGGTCAGATCGCGAACACCCAAACGCAGATTGCGACTACGCAGGCGGACATCGTGGGCAAGAAAACGGCGATCGGAGGGCTCATGCAAGGTTTGTACGAGAACGACCAGGTGAACCTGCTCCAAATGTTTTTAAAGAACCCGCACCTTTCGGATTTTTGGAACGACACCGAGAATATCACGCTTGCGCAGGATAGTCTGCGCGTGACCGTGCAGCAGATTACGGATCTTCAAAGCCAACTGCAAGACCAAGAGCAGCAATTCCAAGCGTCCAAGGCGGACGCGGCGAGCGCGGCGGCGTACCAGCAGGCGCAGGCGAGCGAAGTGGCGGGTACGAAGAGTGAGAAGTCGGAGCTTCTCGCGGAAACCAAAGGACAGGAATCAAAATATCAGACGCTCCTCGCGCAAACGAAGGCCACGGCGGCGGATATCAGGAACCGGATCTTCCAATTGCTGGGCGGGGGACAGCTTACCTTTGAGCAGGCGTATCAGTACGCCAAGCTTGCCTCAAGCGCGACGGGGATAGATCCCGCTTTTATCCTTGCGATTTTGGACCGCGAGTCGGCGTTGGGCGAGAACGTGGGGAAATGCAGTTACCAGACGGCGATGCGGCCCTCGGACATTCCCATTTTTCTTCAAATTACCCAGTCGCTCAATCTTGACCCGAATACAATGACGGTATCCTGCCCGAACGCGGATGGTGCGTACGGCGGCGCCATGGGACCGGCGCAATTCGTCCCTTCCACGTGGATGTTGTATACGAACGAGGTGCAGAGTATCACGAACGACAATCCTCCGTCGCCGTGGAACAATGCGGATGCGTTCGCGGCGACCGCGCTCTACTTGCAGGATGCGATGACCGGCTGCAAATCGGTCTACAGTTCCGCCGTGAGCCAGGAGCGGTGCACGGCGGCGAAGTATTACGCGGGGAGCCGCTGGAAGAACTATTTATGGACTTATGGTGAGGCCGTCGTGGAGCGCGCGCAGAGCTTCGCGGGCGACATTCAGACGATCACGTCATGAGGCCCGCGAAAAAGATCGTTCTTAAAAACGGTTTGCGCCTGATCCTTGTGCCGCAGCCCTCGGGGCTCGCGGCAAGCGTTTTGATACTGGTCACCGCCGGGTCGGAATACGAGACGAAAGACAAGAACGGCATCTCGCATTTTTTGGAGCATATGACCTTTAAGGGTACGGCTCGCCGGCCGCAGCCCGGGATGATCGCCGAGGAAATTGCGGCCTTGGGCGCCCAGGCCAATGCGTTTACGACACAGGAGTTCACGGGCTATTGGGCAAAAGCGGAAGCGCGGAAGCTCCCCCAAATTTTTGACATCGTGACCGATCTCTATTTGCATCCGCTTTTTTCGCCTCCGGAGATAGAGAAAGAACGGGGAGTGATCATTGAGGAAATGAACATGTATGAGGATATACCCATGCGGAGGGTAGAGGATGTGCTGCGCTCCCTCCTCTATGGCGACCAGCCGGCCGGATGGAAGGTGGATGGCGAGAAGGAAATTGTGAAAAAGCTTTCGCGGGAAGATTTTGTCGCGTACCGCAACGAACGATACGTAATGCCGGGAACGGTGGTGGTCGTTGCCGGAAAGTTCAACGAGAAGAAGGTGGTGGGCGATGTGCGCCGCGCGTTCGGCGGGACTCCGCGGCACCACGTTCGGAGGAAAACGGAGACCCGCGAGCGCCAATCGGGGCCGCGGCTTGCGGTGAAGTTCAAAAAATCCGACCAGGGGCACCTTGCGTTCGGGTTCCGGGCGTTCAATATCTACGACCCACGGCGCTACGCGCTCCAGGTGCTCGCGGACGTTCTTGGAGGGGGTACGAGCTCGCGGCTTTGGAAGCGCGTGCGCGAGGAGCTTGGCGCGGCGTATTACGTGCAGGCAGAGGCCGATCTTTCCCTTGACCACGGCATGCTCGGAATATCCGCCGGCGCGGATCGCACGAGAATCGGGGCCGTCGTAGAAGCCATTCTTGCGGAATGCCGGAAACTCGCCAGGGAATCGATTCCCAAAAAAGAACTTCAGAAATCAAAAGACCATCTTATAGGGAGCCTTATCCTTGGCCTTGAGACCTCGGATGAGCTCGGCAGCTTTTACGGGGGGCAGGAGATCCTCACGAAGGCCCTTTTGCCGCCGGAGCGGATTATAGATAGAATAAAGGCGACGACGGCGGAGGAAGTGCGGGCGGTCGCCCGGACCATCTTCAAAAATCAAGGGCTCAATCTTGCCGTCATCGGTCCCTACCGCAACCGGGCCATGTTCAAAAAAATTCTCACGTTACCACGATGATGGAAAACCGCCTCTCTGAAATTTCCTGGGCAAGCTTGTGGCGGATACTTCTCTTCGTCGTTTTAATCGCGATTTTGTACGAGGGAAGGCAGATCGTCCTCGGGCTTTTCCTTGCCATCATCATTTCATCCGGCCTTGAGTGGTTCGTGGACCTCTTAGAGCGAGTAGGGCTCCCGCGCAGCGTGGGGGTAATCCTCATATTTCTCGCTGCGGTATTTCTGCTTGTCTTTATCATTTATTCCCTTGCGCCCGTCATCATCGTGGAATTGAACACGATTTTCTCCGGCAGCGGGCAGGGGGCGGCTGGCAGCTGGGGGACGCTCATAAGTTTAAAGGCATCGCAGTCCGTGAGCGGATTTGTGAGCAAGTTTTCCTCATCGCTCTTTTCGGGCAGTGCCTCGCCCTTGGATCTCTTTTCCAATGCCGTAGGGAGCGTAGGGCTCGTCGTGGCCGTCATTCTCTGCTCGTTTTATCTGAGTTTGAGCAAAGACGGGGTGGAGCGTTTCCTCCGGGTGGTCGTTCCGCCGACGTATGAGGCAACGGCCCTCACCATCTACGAACGCTCGCGAAAGCTCATCAGTAACTGGTTCCGCATGCAGATCCTTTTGAGCTTCATCTTCGGATTTACGGTATGGGCCGGCCTCGCCCTCCTCGGCGTGAAGTATAGTTTCCTTATCGCATTCCTCGCGGGCATTTTTGAGCTCGTGCCGTTCGTGGGGCCGTTTCTTTCCGGCGCGCTTGCCGTGATCTCGGCGCTCTCCACGTCTACGACGCTCGCGATCTACACGCTGATATTCTTCGTCATTGCCGAACAGTTTGAGGCAAACGTTCTTGTGCCGCTCCTGAACCAGCAGATCGTGAGCATCCATCCGGTCATCGTGATCGTCGCGTTGCTCATCGGCGCCGAGGTGGGCGGCATTTTGGGCATCATCATTTCGGTTCCTGCCGCAGGCATCTTCCAAGAGGTCATTCGGGAGTGGTCAACCAAGCGGCGCAGCGTGGCGACATAGCATGGACCGATTTTACGTTACGACCCCAATTTACTATGTGAACGACAAACCGCATATTGGCACTGCGTATACGACGATCGTCGCGGACATGCTTGCGCGATGGCGGCGTACGTACGACGAGGATGTGCGCTTCCTTACCGGCACCGACGAGTTCGCGCAGAAGACCGTAGATGCGGCGAAGAAGGCAGGAGAAGAAACGCAGGCGTACGCCGACCGGATGGCCGCAGTATGGCGCTCCACGTGGAAAAAACTCGGCATCTCCAATACGGATTTCATCCGCACGACCGAGCCGAGGCACATTGAGGTCGTGCAAGAGATTTGGAGGCGCGTGCAGGCGGCCGGGGATATCTACAAAGGGCAATACCAAGGGCTCTATTGCGAAGGCTGCGAGGCTTTCAAGAACGAGGACGAATTGGTGAATGGCCTCTGTCCGGATCACAAAACAAAACCGGAATTCGTATCCGAAGAGAATTATTTTTTCAGACTTTCCAATTATCAAAAGAGACTTTTGGATTTCTACGATACGCAGAGCGATTTCGTGGTTCCCTCATATCGCTTGAATGAGGTGAAGAGTTTCGTTGCGGCGGGCCTTGAGGATATCAGTATTTCCCGCGCGAAACGCTCGTGGGGGATCCCGGTGCCGGACGATCCGGGACAAGTGATCTACGTTTGGTTTGACGCACTCGTCAATTACATTTCGGCGGTCGGCATTGAGGGATGGGAAGCGCATCCGGCTGACGTCCACGTGATGGCAAAAGATATCATCCGATTCCACGCAGTCATATGGCCCGCGATGCTCATGTCTGCAGGGCTGCCGCTTCCGGGACAAATCGTCGCGCACGGGTTCCTTACCATGAATGGCGTGAAGATTTCCAAATCGCTGGGCAACGTGATCAATCCTTTGGACATCACGGAAAAATATGGCGTGGACGCCCTCCGCTATTTCCTGCTCCGTGAGATACCGTTCGGAGAGGACGGTGATTTTTCGGAAGCGAAGGCGGGGGAGCGATATCGAAGCGACCTTGCGAACGGGCTGGGCAATTTTGCCGCGCGCGTGCTCACGCTCGCGGAAAAGGAGAAGGAACTCGCCTGCGCGTTGCCGAGCCACGAATTTGAGCAGCGGATCGCGGAGATGAAGCGCCTCGTGCACGAAAAGATGGGCGAGTACAAGTTTTCGGAGGCGCTTGCGGCCGTTTGGGCGGCGGTCGCGTTCGGCGACCGCTACATGGAAGAAAAGAAGGCCTGGGGGATAAAGGACGAGGCGAAGCGGAGGCTGGTGCTCTGCAATCTCACGCTCCTCCTGGAGGGCGTTGCCGAGGCGCTCGTGCCGTTCCTGCCGGACGCGGCCGCAAAGATACGCCAGGCGATCGTGCGGGAGGGGGAGGTTCTCAACGTGAAGAAGACGGAGATCCTTTTTCCGCGGCTCAAAATCCCGCAGCTCAAAAAATAGCATGGAGTTCTTTGACGCGCATGCGCATACGCAGTTTTCCGCTTACGACGCCGACCGCGAGGCGGTGATCCGTCGCGCGGAGGATGCCAGTGTTCGCGTGGTAAACGTGGGCACCCAGCGCGACACCTCCGCGCGCGCCGTCGCACTTGCGGAACAGCACGCCGGTTTCTATGCCGCCGTAGGACTTCATCCTATTCATACGAGCAGGTCCTATCATGATACGGACGAGCTTGGCGGAGGAGAAACGGCGAAGGGCTTCGTTTCTCGCGACGAGGTGTTTGATCCCGACCGTTACAAAGCGCTCGCCCTCCATCCAAAGACCGTTGCGATCGGGGAATGCGGACTGGATTACTTCCGCTTCAACAAGGACGAGAGCCGCGAGGAGCAAATAGAAAGGCAGAAAGCGGCGTTCCTCGCGCAGATAGCATTCGCGCGCGAAGTGAAAAAACCGCTCATGATCCACTGCCGCGACGCCTTCGCGGACCTCATTCAATTATTGAAAGAGAATACATTTGGATTTCCCGCCGGCGGCCCCGGCGTCATCCACTTTTTTACCGGTACCGCCGTGGACGCAAAACAACTGCTTGACCTCGGATTTTATTTCACATTCGGCGGCGCGGTCACATTTCCGCCGCGGAAAGGAAAAACCGAAGGCGACTACGATGCGATCGTAAAAATGATTCCGGCGGACCGCTTGCTTTCTGAGACCGACGCGCCCTATGTCGCGCCCGCGCCCTATCGCGGCAAGCGCAACGAGCCCGCGTACGTCGTGGAAGTGGTGAAAAAACTCGCCGAGCTGAAAAATGTTTCGCCCGATGCGATGAAAGAACGTATTTATCAAAACGCAGTGAAAGTGTTCAATCTATTGCAAAATTAGAGCTGATCCAGTAGGCTATCCTTGGTTGTTAATCCGTCGCGAAGGGGTTACGATGAGACCACTATTAGTAGGGCTTGAAAGGATAGCGGAGAAGGAACTTGTAGCAAAGGCGCAGCAGGGCGATGAACGAGCATTCGAAGAACTGCACGCCCTGTATGGTGCGCGTATCTATTGTCTCTGCTACAGGATGGTGAAGAACCGTCATGATGCAGAAGACCTTACTCAAGAAGTCTTTCTGCTACTTCACAGAAGGGTCAAAACCTTTCGTGGCAAGTCGGCTTTCGGGACGTGGTTCTACCGGCTCGCGGCGAATGTGGCACTGATGTGCCTTCGCGAAAAGCGTAGGCGGGAGAGAATATTGCCCACGTCGTCGCTGGACGAATTCATGGCCGGGGATGACGGCGACGAATTTTCGCACAAGATCGGAGCACCTGACCCTCGGCTGAAGTTTGTTGGAGAGCGCCTCGACCTTCGGGAGGCGGTTGCGCAACTCCCGCCTGGATATCGTGCCGCTTTTTACTTGCGGTACGTAGAAGGGTACAAATACAGAGAGGTCGCCAAGATTCTCGGCGTCACCGTGGGCACTGTCAAATCCCAATCGCACAGGGCGAGACTGAGACTCCGTGAAAAACTCTCGCAATCAAAAAAACGGAGGGAACAGAAAGGGGAACGGTTCGTGATGGGGCGTGCAGGTCAACGCTACGTTGATCACCTGTACGCCCCATTTGTCTTTTGGGAAATATGTCATTCATCAGGTTGAGAAAACGCGGAAATCGCCTTAGAATGGGAATATCTATACTATGCCTGCATATGACCATAATGAGGTTGAGGCGAAGTGGCAGAAGAAATGGCGTGAAGAGGGAATTTACGAACCAGATTTAGACAGGGCGAAAAAACCGTTCTACAACTTGATGATGTTCCCGTACCCCTCGGCGGAGGGGTTGCACGTGGGGAACATGTACGCGTTCACGGGTGCGGACATCTACGGGCGGATGAAGCGCATGCAGGGCAACGACGTGTTTGAGCCGATCGGCCTGGACGGCTTCGGCATCCACTCGGAAAATTATGCGTTGAAGATCGGCGCGCATCCGATGGACCGGGCAAAGGTTTCGGAGGAGCGTTTTTACAAGCAGCTCGCCGCCATCGGCAACGGGTTCGCGTGGAACGAGCGATTGGAGACCTATGACCCCGAATACTACCGCTGGACGCAGTGGATTTTCGTCCAAATGTGGAAACACGGCCTTGCGTACCGAAAGAAACAGTCAGTCAATTGGTGTCCGAAAGATCAAACCGTGCTTGCTGATGAGCAAGTGGTCGCGGGCGCGTGCGAGCGTTGCGGGACGCAGGTTATTCAAAAGGACCTTGAGCAGTGGTTTTTCAAAATTACCGAGTATGCCGACCATCTGCTCAAGAATCTGGAAACGTTGGATTGGTCGGAAAAGGTGAAGATCGCGCAGAAGAATTGGATTGGAAAATCGGAGGGGGCACTCCTCAAATTCCCGATTTCTCATGAAAGAATTTCTAATGACAAGTTGTCCATCGAGGTGTTTACAACGCGGCCGGATACGCTCTTCGGCGCGACCTACATGGTGCTCGCGCCCGAGCATCCGCTTGTGAAAGAACTCGAACCGCGCATTACAAATTTCACGGAAGTAAAAAAGTATCAAAAAAGCGCGAAGGATAAAACCGACGCCGAGCGCATCGCGGAAGGAAAGGAGAAAACTGGCGTTGAGTTGAAAGGCATCAAGGCCATCAATCCTGCCACTAAAGAAGAAATACCGATTTGGGTCGCCGATTACGTTTTGGCGAGCTACGGCACCGGCGCCATCATGGCCGTCCCGGCGCACGACGAGCGCGACTTTGAGTTCGCAAAGAAATTCAAGCTGCCCATGAGGGAGGTGGTGGCGCAGGAAACCGGAGTTGCGCATCCCGGCGAAGAGCGCCGCGACGGCGGATGCGGCGTGATATTTGATCCGGAAGCCCAGCGCTATGCAGTCGCGCTTCATACCGACGATATTGTGCGCCTGTTTGCCGGAGGCGTGGAGGACGGCGAGGATCAGGAACAAGGCGTGCTCCGCGAGATCACGGAAGAAAGCGGTCTCTATGATTTCGGCCACACAGAAAAGGTGAAAACATGTTCCGCGCATTATTACAACCGAAGAAAGAAAATATACCGGTCGGCGCTCGCGAGCTGCTTCCTTGTGGTGCTCAAAAGCAGGAAAGAGAAAGAAAGAAAATTGGAACCGCACGAGGCAAACCTGCGTCTCGCGTGGATGACGCCGAAGGAGATCATTGGGAATTGGGAGGCGCAGAACAAGGATGGGGGATTGAGCCATTGGCTTATCTTCCTGCGAGAGGCCGTTGCGCGGGCGATTGAACTTGGTCACGACACGACGAACGATCGCGGTCAGTTCCTCTCGTCAGCATACAGCGGCGAAGGGATTTTGATTGATTCGGCTAGGTTCAGCGGCACGGACTCCGAGAAGGCGAAATGGGAAATCACGAAATTCGTGGGCGGCGAGCGGGTGACAAAGTTCCGATTACGCGACTGGCTCATCTCGCGCCAGCGCTATTGGGGGCCGCCGATCCCGATGGTGCACTGCGAAGTGTGCGCGCGTGCGAAAAAAGGCGAGCATGCGGATATGCCCGGCTGGTATGCCGTGCCGGAGGAAGAATTGCCTGTGAAACTTCCCTATGTGAAAGATTTCCGCCCAACGGGGACCGGCGTTTCGCCTCTCGCCGCGGTAAAGGAATTTTATGAAACCAAGTGTCCGGCGTGCGGCGGCACGGCACGTCGGGAGACGGATGTCTCGGATACATTTCTGGATTCGGCGTGGTACTATCTCCGCTATCTTGATCCGCAGAATACAAAAGGGGCGTTCAATCACAAACGATTGGAGAAATGGTTGCCCGTAGAAAAAGAAACTACCACGCGGCTCTACACGGGCGGCGCGGAGCACTCGGTCCTTCACTTGCTCTATGTCCGGTTCGTGGCAATGGCGCTCTCGGAATGGGGATTCGTCGTCTCGCCGGAACCGTTCAAAAAATTCCGCGCGCACGGGTTGCTCATTAAAGAAGGCGCCAAAATGTCCAAATCCAAGGGCAACGTCATCAATCCTGACGAATATATCCAGAAGTTCGGCGCGGACACGCTACGGATGTATCTCATGTTCCTTGCGCCGTTTGAGGACGGCGGCGATTTCCGGGACCAGGCGATCCCCGGCATCCTCCGCTTTTTGGAACGCGTTTGGAAACTGGGCGAGGTGGTCTCCTCCGGGAAACGGACAGAAGGCATCCCCGCGAACGCAAAAAGAAAAGGAAGCAGGGCGGTCGCCATTGCAGTGAAAAAAGTGTCCGAGGACATTGAGCGGCTGCACTATAATACCGCCGTGAGCGCGCTCATGGTGTGCCTGCGCGCGCTTGAGGAGGAACGCGAGGAGGGACGTGTCGCCCGCGGGGATTTCGCAACATTCCTGAAACTGATCGCGCCGTTCGCGCCGTACATCACGGAGGAACTTTGGCGCAGCGCCTTCGGCGAGGTTGCCTCAATCCATCGCGCCGCATGGCCCACATACGATCCGGCGCTCATTGCCGAGGAAACGATCACGCTCGTGATCCAAGTGAACGGCAAGGTGCGCGACGTGATTGCGACGGACGCGTCCCTCACCGAGGCAGTCGCGAAGGAACTCGCGCTCCGGAGCAAAAAGGTGCAAAATGTTCTGGGGGGCCGGACGCCCGCAAAGGTCATCTATGTAGATAAAAAACTGGTGAATATCGTACTTCCATAATGACGCGCGTTATCTTTGTGGTAGTGGCCATCTTCATCCTCGGCGCATTAGTCTATGTCTTCAGCACGAGCCATACCAACTTCAAGCTGTTCCCTCTTCTTCCTCCGGCGCCTTCGTCTTCATACCAAGCCGCTTCTTCGACGCAGTCGTACGCGGTTTCCAATCCCGCTTCCACCACCATAACGGCGACGCCCACTTCCTCTTCTTATCAGGGGAACGTTCCCGCAGGGTTTACGGCGGACGAACTCTCGCCGTACTATGGGCAAGTTAGCTTCGGCGGCGTATCCCCCGCGTATTCTTATTACGACGGTTCCTACGGTGAGATTTCGCTCGATGCGTATTCTAACGACCAGTCATCAAGCATTGACGTGACGGGATGGGAGATCAAAGGGAACGAGGGCGGCGAATACATTCCCCAAGCCGTCAATATTTACGACCCGCTGGGGTTAAATCCCTCCACGGACATTTTTTTGAAGAGCGGCGACTATCTGAATCTTTACTCGGGCTCCGCGCCAGTGAATCTCCGGCTCAACGAATGTGTCGGCTATCTTCCGAATCAGAGCCAGTTCAATCCAGCGTTGCCAGAGAATTGTCCCTCCATTGACCAGTCGGAGATCCAGACGTTCAGCGGCGCATGCCAGAATTACATTCTTTCGCTCGGCAGCTGTGAGAGCCCCGACTTCAACAGTTTTTCCATTCCGCAAAACGATTCTGCCTGCCTGAATTATTTAAATACCCACTTCAACTATCTTTCGTGCTTCAACGCGCACTACAGCGATTCCAACTTTCTTTCCAATGAAGTGCGCGTATGGATGGGGTCCAGCCCCATTGACCAGTTCCACGACCGCGTGGAGCTATTGGATAGGAACGGCCTCCTCGTGGACCTTTACACCTACTAACGAGGCCTCCTGTCGTTATTTTCTTTCCGCAAGCGAGACCTTCGTCACGAGTTCCTTACCGTCGCGGAGTATGGCGAGCGTCACCTCGTCGCCCACGTTCAAATTTTCCAGAAAGTCCTGGATGGGGTGGTCGCGGTCAAGTTTTGCGCCGTTCAAAGTGAGCACGATGTCTTTTTCTTTAAGGCCCGCCTTTTCCGCAGGGCTTTCGGGGACCACGGCGCTATCGTGCTCGCTCTCGCGCACAACAAGTGCGCCGTAGTTCACGGGCAGGTTCATTTTCGCCTTCGTGTCGTCGTCAATCATCATATAGCGGAGACCGAGAAGCGGCCGGCGGATGCGGCCATATTTTTTGATGTCGTCCAGGTCCCGCTTCGCAGCGTTCACGGGGATTGCAAATCCGATGCTCTGCGCGCCCGAGACGATCGCGGCATTCACGGCGACGACGTTCCCATCCGCGTCTACGAGCGGTCCGCCGGAATTACCCGGATTGATCGCGGCGTCGGTCTGGATAAGGCCCCGCATCTCCTGTGGCGGCGCATCCGGCTCCGCCTGTGCGGTGATCGCGCGCGAGAGGCCGGAAACGATGCCTACCGATACCGTGTTTTTGAAAACGCCGAGCGCGTTCCCGATCGCGATCAAGCTCTGGCCGAGCTGTAACTTCGTCGCATCGCCAAGTTTCAGACAGGGGAGCCCCTCCGCTTTTATTTTCAAAATCGCGACGTCATTGATCGGGTCGCGGCTCAAAATCTCCGAGGGGAAACGCCGCCCGTCGTTCAGGATCACCGTGTATTCCGCTTTCGGGTCGCTTATCACATGCTTGTTCGTAAGGATAAGACCATTCGCGTCCACGATAAATCCCGATCCGCCGCCCACCTGCACCATGCCACGCTTGTCAATCAAATCCTCTGGGATCTGCAGCTTCTCGCCGCTCGGACTGCTCGGAATGAACGGATACAACTCTTTCGGCAGCTCTTTCTCTAAATCCTCCAGATGCTTCGCAATAGCGATGGAGACCACCGCCGGCATCACCTTCTTCACCGTCGCAATCACGCGCTTGTCGTCCATGGGTTTATTGTAACACGCTGGCGGAAGCGGGAGGATTCCGTCGCTCGCTGCGCTCGCTCCTAGAACCTTACGCGCCGCCCCGACCCCCGTTTCGGAAACCCTCGGTTTCCGACCCGCCCAGCACCACTCGCCGCGAGTGGTGCTGGGCTCCTTCCTACACGGGGCGGCGCTACGGTTCGCATCCCTCATTTCAAAAAACAAAAATGGACGAGACAAGCCCGTCCATTTTTGTTTTGCGGAAGCGGGAGGATTCGAACCTCCGATGCCCTTTCGGGCATACCGCATTTCGAGTGCGGCCCATTCGGCCTCTCTGGCACGCTTCCATGAAAAATATTCCTGGGAGAAACTGGTTAAAAAAAACAAGAAAATTAGAGAGGGGCGCCTGGAGGTAATTTCCAGAACGCCCCAGCTCACGTTCGATACCGCAACTTAGTGCTGCTCGCCGGTCCTTTCCAGCCGACGCAATTCTTGAACAACCGCCCTCCCGATCACGAACCTGATAAGGGTAGGCAGGGGTTCGTAGGGGAGCATGTAGGCCAACTCGTCATACCGAAGGTGGCATAATCGGCAGGTTTGGAGATGTGCCCGTCCGCGTGCTATTTCCCCGCTCAAGGTTGATACCAACCTAAGTTGGGATTCGCGACGGGCTACTTCCTTCCTCCTCTGGAGGTCACCGTTGGCTAGGGCCACGGCGATCTTGATGATCTCCGGAGAACAGAGAGTCGGTGGTTCTCCCGAGACGTCGACTTCCGTAAGTTCCTCGTTGACCTTGAATCGGGGAAACCACCGATCATCCCGTTCGAGGACGGAGTAAAGGTGGTGTCTTATGAACCCTATCTGGCGCGAGTTCAGGGGGATCCGCAACCCACTTCCCTCAAACGCCAAGTGATCCCTGGCCGCTTCAGTCAGCGGCAACAGGGGTATTATAATTCCCGTAACCCTGCTTAGCCGTTCTTGCGAACAAAGAACGACTCGTCCTGTCAAATAAAACATCGGCTGGACGAAGGTGGTTGAAGTTGAAGTTAGCCCGGGAGTTGTTGACATCCCAGACCGTGGAAGGGCAGCAGCATAATTTTTCGTTTGCAATCAGCACTCTCCTTGTTTGGTGGCGATGGCCACGATTTTCTTGCGGTCTTGCTGTCGTTTATTCTACCACAATTGGGCCAAAAAAGAAAGGACATTTTGGTTATGTGTGCATGGGTGCCCTCGGGAGGGAATTTCACTGCTCGGCCGATAAGATCGGCCTGCGCTTTCGGCACCCACGGTGCCGAACTGCCGCCGAAGACGGCGGCCCTCCTCCACGGAGGGGACGACGCGTCCCCTCCGACCCACCCCTCCGTTCGATTCCTCCCAAAGAAACAAGGAAGCTTCTCCTTTGCGTTTCAAGGGCATCTCGGAGGCACTTCCACGAAGTGCCGAGAGCGAGCGGGCGCGCGGAGCACCGCGCGAACCGCGTCCCTTGAAACGCAAAGGAGAAGCTTTTGTGCCCTTCCTCGGTCTCCAACCTTCGTGGGTCAAGCCCCACAAGCATTCTTGAGGGCTCCTTTCGTCTTCTCATTGAAGGACCTCGGTTGGAGCATTTTAATTGCCCGACGGAGTGGTGCTCGCGCCGATTACAACCATCTGACCGTTCTCCAACTGCTTTACGATTTTTGTGGTCGAAGTCAGCGAAGAAGTGACGTCCGTTTCTTGATACAGAATAAGATTATCGCCGCTCACTTGATAAACCTGCCAAACGGAATCCGACGCTCCGAGGGCGTCCCACGTGGTAATGGTTTTCGAAGCGGTATCGAACGACGGGTTCATCAGGGAGCAATTCCGATAATTCCCTCCGGGACAATAAAATTGTCGGGTGCCCGTATTGAACAGCCAGTAAGCGACGGAGGTTCCCCCTGAACCGTAATCGCTGTCCACCATGAAATCGGGGTGTCCGTCAAAATTGATATCCTGACTTTGCGGTCTCGGACAAACGCTACTTCCAGGCGTAAGGTTAGTGTCAATTGATTGCACCGTCGAGCTTCCCTCCAATATATCGATCCGCTTCACCGCAGCGATGCCGTCTTGCGAGATGGTGACGCAATTATCTACCACGGTAAACGCTCCGACTTGTGCTGAGGAACTGGAGGTGAAAAGTGTAGTAGTTGCGACGGGAGCGCTCGTCGTCGATGGGGTTGAAGTCGCAGCTAAAACCAAAGTGCTGCTAACCACATTGTTTGGATCATAATTTAGGGAATAAGTAACTGTTTGTTCGTTATTGATATTTCCAGTAAGGTCCTGAACGTTAGGGACTGGATTCTGGTTGCCGCCAATCCACGCTTGGAGAGCATAGCCGCTATACCAAAGCGACTTTGCGGTAAGGGTTATCGTGTATTTACCCGCCATCGAATCGGGAATGAGTACATGTGTTGTTTGATGAGCCGTAGAATACGATGCACTAGAAATTTCGTTGTAGGTGGCACTCGCGACCTCATCTCTTCCGACTCGATTGCCGGAAGGGTCGGTCGCGAAGGTACCTGGCAGATTAGTCTGAAGCAGGATATAAGGACTGTTGTGGAATTGTGGCGATGACGATGCGACAGGACAAATCGGTTGATAATTTGGAGTAATCTGGGAAAGCGGGACGATGTCGCTTGCAAACACGATAAGCTTGTTCGGCTCCGTCGACCTGGAGGTATAATCGTTAACCGTTACTGCCCTCAGGTAACCATTTGCCACCTTAACGTAACCGTCTATTTCATCGTGATAGCCGCTAGCTATCAGTCCCCATATGTCGTAACCATCGACCACCGCTTCTCTTGACCACCCCTGTTGAGTCAATATCGGATAATAGTAATTTATATCCCACCCACCTAGCCCGTTGCCGTCAGCGGACCACTCCTCTCCGCTCAAAGTACCGCTTGTAGATGAGGGCCGCGGCCAAATGCTAAACGCATCAGGATTCACAAGTTCGCCAACGCTCGAAGTTGATTGAATCCAGTCGGAACCAACAGGCGGTAATGGCGGAACAGCAAAATCACTTGTATTTGGATTGCAGGGCGTACTCGTTGGAGCGGCCAAGTTTGATGCCGTCGTGGAGGTATTTATCGCAACCTGCGGTGAAGGATTTCCGACGGGACTTGCGTGATGAGATTGGTAGTACCAAGCACCGCCAGCAATCGCCAAGACAGCTATGACAGCGAGGATTAGAAAAATCGGGACAAATCCTTTCCTATTCACAATTTAATTATACACTGGAAAATCGGCGAGGACTTCTCCTGAGAGATAACCCACAATCGCCATAGCGAAGCAGGGACCAACATCCTTCCAACCATGCCCTAAGTGGTGCCCTCGGGAGGAATTGAACCCCCATCTCTTCCTTAGGACGGAATAGCTCTGTCCGTTGAGCTACGAGGGCATGGCGTCCGGCCAGCAAGCCGGCCTTTTGTGGTACAGTATAGTGAATTAGACCAAAGGTCGCAATAGCCGGGTTACTATAAAGTATGTATCCTCAAAGTTACGGTTCCTGGGCACCGGTGGGTCTTGGTTGGTCTGCGGGCGTAGGTGGATTGATCCTCATTCTTCTCATCATCTGGTCGCTCATTTGGAAGGGTCTCGCACTCTGGAAGTCCGCGCGGGAGGGGAGCAAGGTGTGGTTCGTCGTGTTCCTTGTCGTGAACACGATCGGCATCCTGGAGATACTCTACCTCTATGTATTTAGCAAGAAACGCCCGCCCGTTATGGAAACAAAAGAACCGCAGGCAAAGTAGCGAACACGGCCCCAGGGAAACTCGGGGCCGTTCCGTCGCTTGATATATTACCCCGGTTGATTTTAGAATCAGTGACGGAGGGCCTATAGTATAGTGGCAGAACGCCTCCATGGCATGGAGGAGGTGGGGGTTCGATTCCCCCTAGGTCCACCAGATATTTTTATCGGCTGCGCACTTCGTGCGTTTTAAAGATGAACGAACTTTCGCCCGGCGCTCTTCCGTAGCCGCACCGCTTGCAGGAAACATATCGTTGCGCGCTGTTATTTTTTAAAGTGTCCAGCCACGCACGGTGCTCATGTTTGTCATCGTCCGTGACGGCATACATTGTCTGGTCGCACCTTGCACACCTCATTTCCAGCACCCTCGGGATGTCATGCGTCTTTGCGAAGTCCAAAGCTTTCTCAAGGGAGACGGCGATCATGTCATTGATTACACAATTGATTATACAATGGTCGGCCATTGATGGCATCGAGGGGCGGGAGTTCAATTCTCCCTAGGTCCCACAATAAAATGTTTTGCTTGTAGAAGTAAGAATTCTCTGGTATGCTGGCTGGGTGATCGAGCATTATGAGAGAAATCCGAACACGGTTTGCAGGGTTTGTGGCAAGGCCATTTACAGAAGGCCAGTAGAAATAGAGCGGAGTGGAGGAAATGTCTTTTGTAATATGGCGTGCTATGGTATTTCTTGCAGAAAAGAATTTCCCTGCATAATCTGCGGGAAGCCGATACTAGCAGGTTTCAATAGGAAAACTTGCAGTAGGGCCTGTGCAAATAAGAATAGAATGGGCATTAAATATAAAGGTGACAGACTGAAAGATAAAGTATCATCACAGCGGGCTCTCAAAATCAGGCTGTTGGAAGCCAGGGGTGGAAAATGTGAACGTTGCGATTATAATAGATTTGAGATATTGCAGGTGCACCACAAAGACGGGAATCGGAGCAATAACGATCTAGGGAATTTAGCGTTGATTTGTCCTAATTGCCACTTTGAGCAGCATTATCTCGAGAAGAGCTGGTTAAAAAGATTAGTTACGGAGGGGTCGGATAGTGGTTCATTCCACCGCACTTGAAATGCGGCGCCCCGAAAGGGGCTCGTGAGTTCGAATCTCACCCCCTCCGCATAGTAATTCGATTTTTACTTTCCACCGCAATCGGCCACGCTTCGCGTGGCGTAAAATCTAGCACGCCGCCGCCGAGCCGGAAGTTCGAACCAATCTTTTCGGCAAATTCCCGTATGGATTTGTTATCATCGCTTTTTGCCAAAGTGGAGGCCGATTCCGCTTCTTTTATGAACTGTATGGCAGGTTCGAACCAACTAACGCCTTTCCGCTCAAAAGCCGTGATCTTGTCCTTGAGAAGCTGTTTCGCTGATACAATTTCGGACTTACTACTTTGGTAGTCTGCGAGCGCGATTGCGCCCGCAAGGTAGCCGTCCATCAGGCGGGACAGCTTCGTATCAAGGACTACCATTTTATCTTTCAGCTTTTGAGCAAAGGCGTCCGCAGATTGGGCGTTCGTGGCACGTTCGTTTTCAAGTTCGGCAATCATCGTTGCCGCCCAATCGGAGGGCAAAGAAACTTTTTGTATCTCGCATTTGAACAGGTCGCGCAAGGTTTCTTCACGAACATATTTTTGCGAGCAAGCCGTTTTCCGTTTGGTACAACGATAGTAGGTATGACCTTTTTGGATTTCAGCGGTGATGAGGCAACTGCACTCGGCGCAATGGATGAGGCCACGGAAAACGAAATACTTGGGAACTTTCTTGCTCGGCTTGCTCTTGCGCGACATGACCGCCTGCACCTCGTCAAAAAGTTTCTTGGATATGATGGGTTCGTGCCTGCCCTCGTATATCTCGCCACCATAACGGATAAGGCCGCAGTAGAACGGGTTTTTGAGAATATATTGATAGTTTGATACGGATAGCGTTTGGTTCCGGCGTCCCACAAGGCCAAGCGAATTAACTGTATTGCGAAGCAAGGCGAGGGAGTATCTGCCGGAGGCGTACAATTCGAATGACTTTTTAATGAGCAACGCCTTCGGCGGATCAACGACGATGGATTTTGCCGCACCATTCATGTAGCCCAACGGAGCCATGTTAGGCCACAAGCCATTCTTCAATTTTTGCCTCACCCCTCGCCGGATATTCTCGGAAAGATTATCAACATAGTATTTCGACTGGCCGAACGCTATCTGTAACATGAACTTGCCCTGTGGCGTGTTCTCAAACCAAAAAGTTGAAAATTTGAGCGCGTGGAGCTTGCCGATGTCGAGGAGCCAGATAATTTTCCCGCCATCCACGGAGTTGCGAGCCAACCTGTCGGGATGCCACGCGAGGATGCCATCGGCAACGCCATTCTCTATGTCCGCAAGCATCTCGTTGAAGATGGGACGACCCGGAGCTTTGGCGGTCTGCTTCTCGGTGAAGATTTTAACGATTTCAATGCTCTCACGCGCGGCCAACTCGTGAAGCTCCGCGATCTGGTCGTCAATGCTCCGCACCTGCCGCTCCTCGGTGTCGGTGCTCTTGCGGGCGTAGAGAAAAAACTTTTTGGGTTGAGTATCCATGGTTCTCAAAAACTCAAAAGGGCGACCCTGTTGCACCAACCTTGCCCGAAAGCAAAATTGAACAGAATCGCCCGTTTGGGTGTGTAACCCGTGTTATACAAAAAATTCGGGCTTCAAGATTGGTGCACTTCTAGTATACCACTTTGGCAAAAAGCGATGATAACAAATCCATACGGGAATTTGCCGAAAAGATTGGTGTGAGCGAACAGCGAACCGCCGTCTACGGCGTCGAACTTCCGGCTCGGCGGCGGCGTGCTAGATTTTACGCCACGCGAAGCGTGGCCGATTGCGGTGGAAAGTAAAAATCGAATTACTATGCGGTCGTTTTTGGATAAAATCCGAACGTATTTTCAGAGTATATCGTAGTCCGCTACCCCTTCAAATACCCCTTCAATTGCCCTGCGTCGAATTGAAGGGGTAGCGGATCGAGATTGGCCTGCAAACACTGGCCTTCCAGAGCGTTGCCCTCCAAAATCACAAGTCCTACTTCACTCTGCTAGACCCCCTCCGAAATGGTGTGCTCAGCCCCTCGGTCTGCTGACCTCGGGGCTTCGCGTATGGCGCGCCCAAATTCCTCCCCCAAC
>Ga0187885_10000837_pt1 | contig 36075 bp, 30 predicted proteins | sample June2016WEW_20_1_3_FD_132970 | JGI IMG/M metagenome (GOLD analysis project Ga0187885, IMG submission 132970) | Peatland microbial communities from SPRUCE experiment site at the Marcell Experimental Forest, Minnesota, USA - June2016WEW_20_100 | ecosystem: Environmental > Terrestrial > Soil >...
CCTGGTCTTGGTGGCGATCGGACCAAGCCTCTCCCGCGCCCTGGCCGAGCATCGCCACCCGGAGGCCCATCGAGCCTGGCCCCTATCGGTGACGCTCTTCGGGTCGGCCGTCTACGGCGGCTACTTCGGGGCCGGCCAGGGGATCATCATGATCGCCCTGCTGACGATCTTCCTGCCCGACGACATACAGCGCCTCAACGGTCTCAAGAACGTCCTGGCGGCGGTCGTCAACGGCGTCGCGGCCGTCCTCTTCGCCCTGATCGCTCCGGTTCACTGGGACGTGGCGCTGTTGATCGCGATCGGCTCTATCATGGGCGGTCAGATCGGGGCGCGGGTCGGCCGTCGCCTGCCGGCGCCACTGCTGCGGGCCGCGATCATCTGCGTCGGCCTGATCGCCGAGGCGAGGCTGCTCTTCGGCTGAAGCCCGGTCGCCGCGCCCCAGCGCCCCAGCGCCCCAGCGCCGTGAAGTCTCCCGGCGCGAGACTAGGGAAGCCGTTCGTGCGAGTCGCCGGCCGCCCAGCGGGCTATGCCCGGCTGCGGGGCTTCGACCTCCGGGCGGACCTCGTCTCCGGTCGCCTGGATGCCCTCGGAGGACGCCGCCCCTGCGGTGGCCGCCCTCCGCTCGGGCAGTCGCACCCAGAACCTGGCTCCCCCCTCTGTCCGGTTGGTGGCCTCGATCGTCCCGCCGTGCTGATCGACGATCCACTTCGCGATCGAGAGTCCGAGGCCGGTACCCCCGGGTGGCGCGTTGTCGGCCCGCCAGAACCGCTCCCAGAGCCTGGGCAGGTCCTCCGGCTTGATGCCGGGCCCCTGGTCCTCGACATACAGCAAGGCTGCCGCGGCATCCGGCCGAACGCCGACGGTGACAGTCGAGCCTTTCGGGCTGTGGCGAATGGCGTTGTCGACCAGTATCGTGACCAGCTGCCGCAGTCGCAGCGGGTCGCCGGTGAGCGGGGCCGGCAGCGGATCGAGCATGACCTGGACGCCCCGCTCCTGGCCCAACGCCGCCAGAGACGAAGTCGCCTCGGCGGCAACGTCGGCAAGATCGAGGGGCACCCGATCGACCTGGACCGCGCCGGAGTCCGTCCTGGCCAGCAGCAGCATGTCCTCTACAAGGGCGGTCATATGCCGGACTTCGGCGTCGATGTCGCCGATCGCCTCGCCGACGTCTTCGACCCGGCTGCGCCGGTTGCGTCTCAGGTCCTCGACGCTCGCCCTGATGACGGTGAGCGGCGTTCTCAGCTCATGGCTGGCGTTGGCCGCAAACTCGCGCTGACGCTGCAGGGCCACCTGTCGCCTTGCAACCGACTCACGTATCGGGACGAGCGCACGGCCGGCATACAGATAGCCGGCCAGCAGGGAAGCAAGCAGGGCGGCCGCCCCTCCGCCTACGAGCACCACCAGCAGCAGGTTGAGGAGGTTCACCTCCTGGGTCCGATCGGCCGCGGTCTGGATCGTGTAGACGTCGCCGTCGGCATCCTGGGCCGACTCGGTGAAAACCCTGAGCGGGACACCGGCGCTGGTGACCTCTCTGACGTCGGTGCCGCCGCCGGAGACGGCTTTGACGGCGACCTGCACGGGCACGCCCGGGGGGAGTGTGCTGGTCCGAAGAACCATGTTGCCAGAAGAATCGAGTACGACGATGAAGATGCCGGCGTATCGCGTCCCAAACTCGGGATCGAGCTGGCGAGGCCTCACCGCAGGCGGGTTGCCACCGATGGCTCTGGCGTAAACGTTCGCGAAATCCTCGAGGCGGCTGACGCTATCGTTGCTCACGAGATTGGAGACGGCCGAGTAGATCGCCACGCCCATCACCAGCAGGATCACCAGGGTGATGCCGCCGCTCCACGCCATCAGGCGCAGCCGCGTCCGCCGCAGGATGTGAACGTCCTCGTCCGCGGGCGGAGGAAGGAGCGACGGGCTCGCCTCGATCGGGGCGGTTCGGCGCGGCCGCCATCGCCACGGCCTAGGCAGGCTCGGTCGCCTCATCGATCAGCCCTCTCGAAGGCGATAGCCCACGCCGCGGACGGTCTCGATGTGAGATGCCGCGCTGTTGCCGACCTTCTCGCGAAGCAGGTGGATGTAGGCCTCGACCGTGTTCGGCGTCAGGGCGACGCCGTACGGCCAGGCATAGTCCAGCAGCTGGTCGCGAGACAGGACCTGGCCGGGCCGCCGCAGCAGGCATTCGAGGATCGAGAACTCGCGCTGGCTGAGGTCGACCGGCTTGCCCGCGACCGTGACCCGTCGGGTGGCTTCGTCCAGCTCGAACGGACCGGAGCGCAGGGCAATGGACTTGCGAGTGGGCGGCCGGCGGCCGAGCGCGCGCAGCCGGGCCAGCAGCTCCTCGTAGGCGAACGGCTTGACCAGGTAATCGTCCGCGCCGGCGTCGAGGCCTTCGACCCGATCGCTCACCGCGTCGCGCGCCGTGAGCATGAGGATGGGGACCTGCGAGCCTTGCCGCCGGAGTATGCGCGCGACCTCAAAGCCGGAGCGATCCGGCAGGCCGACGTCGAGGACGATGGCATCGAGCTCGGCGCTCGACGTAGCGATTTCGAGGCCGTCCTCCGCAGTGAGGGCGGCCTCGACCACGTGACGATCCTGCGTGAGCAGGCGCCGCAGCAGCCTGCTCAGGCGGGCGTCGTCTTCAACGACGAGCACGTGCAAGGAAGTCTCCTATGTCGTCTGTGGCGTCTCTATGGCGTTGTGATCAGGACGTCCTTGGCCGTGAGCGTCTGACCGCCCGAGGCTGCCGGGTTGGGAGAGGCGCTGGCCAGGGCGCTGGTGTCGATCTGAACCGTCACCGAGCTGCCGACCTGGACATCGCTCGAGCTTGCAGCCGTCTCATTGTGGTAGGTGGTGCTGCCCGTCAGGTCGACCGTAACCGTGCTCCCATTGGCGAGAGTTATCGTCATCGTAGAGCCTGAGATCGACGCGACCGTGCCCGAGACACCGCCGGCGAGTCCGCCGCGGGCAAAGGCGCCGCTGCCGCCGCCGAACTGGCCGACATTGAAGGTCTGGCCCGGCGCCAGAGATGGCCGGACGAAGCCAGAACGGGTGCCGCCGTTTGCTGCCGCCGCCGTCGAACCGCCTGTGAGATGGCCGATGGCGAAGCCGATCCCGCCGACCGCGACGAACGCAGCCACCAGAAGCAAGACCAGCGTCGTTCGATCCTGTCGCTTGGCCGGCTGGGCCGTTGCTGTCATGAGTTTTCCCCTTTCCTTTCCGCGATTTGCGATTTGCGATTTGCGATTGCGAACTGTCTACTCGTAGCGAAGGGCGACCACGGGATCGAGCCGGGCGGCCTGGCTGGCCGGCCAGACCCCGAACACGATCCCGACCATCAGGCTGAAGCCGAGAGCGACGACAACCGTGATCGGATTGAAGACGAAGCCCCAGCCGGCGTAGATGCCGATGCCGAGCGAGGCCACGACCCCGAGCCCGATGCCGATCGCGCCACCGGCCAGCGAGAGCGAGAGGGCTTCCACGAGGAACTGCGACAGGATGTCGCGGCCGCGGGCCCCGATTGCCTTGCGGATGCCGATCTCGCGCGTCCGTTCACGGACCGAGACGAGCATGATGTTCATGATCCCGATGCCGCCCACCAGAAGCGAGATCGAGGCGATGCCGGCCAGCAGCAGGGTCAGCACGTCGCTGACCGAGCTGACGGTTCCGAGCAGCTGGGCCTGGGTGGTGATCGAGAAGTCGGCCGAGGCACCGGCCGCGATGCCGTGGCGCTGATCGAGCAGCGCGGTGATCTCGCCCGAGACGGTGCTGATGTCATCCTGGCTGGTGGCGCTCAGGCCGATCGTCGAGACGCTGGCGCTGCCCACGAACAGCTCTCGCATGGTCGAGAGCGGCACGATGACCTCGTCGTCCTGGGTGCCGGTCCCGCCCTTGGACTGCATGATCCCGATCAGATCGAACGGCAGGCCGCCGATGTAGATGGTCGAGCCGATCGAGCTCTGGGTCAGGTTCAGGTTGTCGGCGGTCGTGCCGCCGATGACCGCCACCCGCAGGTTGTTGTCGACCGAGGCCTGGTTGAGAAAGGCGCCGGTCCACATGTCATAGGCGAAGACCGTCAGGTAGCCCGGCGTCGTGCCGATGATGCGGGCGGTCTCGTTCTGGGTGCCCGCGATCACGAGCTCCGAGGTGGTCAGCTCCGGGGCGACGGCCGCTACGCCGTCAAGACCGGCGATCGCGGACGCGTCGTCGATGGTCAGGGTGGTCGCCGAGCCGAAGGAGCCGCGCGTGACCGTGCCGCGGCTGAAGCCCGGGGTCACCGTCAGCAGGTTCGTGCCCAGGGCGTTGAGCTGTTCGCTGATGCCCTTGGTGGCGCCCTGGGCGACGCTGACCAGGGCCACGACCGAGGCCACGCCGATGATGATGCCCAGCATCGTGAGGGCCGTCCGCAGCTTGCCGGTGCCCAGGCGGCCGAGGGCCAGGCGCAGCAGGTCGATGAGCCTCATGCCAGCACCGCTTCCTGGATCTGGCCGTCGCGGATGTGGACGCCGCGATCCGCGGCGGTGGCGACGTCGATGTCGTGGGTGATGAGCACGATCGTTCGGCCGAGGGCGTGCAGGTCCTTGAAGATGGCGAGCACCTCGGCACCTGAATGGCTATCGAGGTTGCCGGTCGGCTCGTCGGCCAGGATCAGCGCCGGCTCGGTCACCAGGGCGCGGGCGATCCCGACGCGCTGCTGCTGGCCGCCCGAGAGCTCGGACGGCTCGTGGCTGAGCCGGTCGCCCAGGCCCAGGCGCTCGAGCGCCTCGCGGGCTCGCTTCAGGCGCTCCCTGCGGCCGATGCCCTGGTACATCAGAGGCGCGGCCACGTTCTCCAGGGCGCTGGTGCGCGGCAGCAGGTTGTAGCTCTGGAAGACGAAGCCGATGGAGCGGCTGCGGACGAAGGCCAGGCCGTCGTCGCTGAGCTCGTCGACCGGCTGGCCGTCGAGAACGTAGCGCCCCGAGGTGGGCCGGTCCAGGCAGCCGAGGATGTTCATCATCGTCGACTTGCCCGAGCCCGACGGGCCGATGATGGCCATGAACTCACCCTTGGCGACCGTCAGGTTGACGTCGACCAGGGCCGGCACCTGGACCCGGCCAGTGTCGTATATGCGGCTAACGCCTTCGAGCTCGATGATCGGTTCGACTGCGTGCCCGTTCATCGCCCACCGAACCCACCGGCGCCGCTGAACCCGCCGCCGCCAGTCAGCCCACCGAGGTTGACCCCGCCCGTGGTGGTAGTAGTGCTGTTGCGCGTGGTCGTCGTGCCGACGACCACCGACTGGCCCTCGCTGAGGCCGCTCGTGATCTGAACGTAGGAGGTGGTCACCAGGCCGACCTGCACCGACACGGTCTGGACGCTTCCGTCACTGCTCTCGACCTGGACGGTGTAGGCGCCGGACGATCTCCCCAGGGCCGTGGCGGGAACGCGCACCACGTTGGCGACCGAGGCCGTGGTCACCGTCACCGTGGCGCTCATGCCCGAGAGCACCGTGGCGGGCGGGTCGCTGAGGGTCACGTTCACGGCGTAGGTCACGACGCTGCTCGCGCCTCCGGTGGTGGATGCCACCGGGACGATCTGGGTAACGGTCCCTTGGACGGTCACGTCGGGCGCCGTCACGTTGACCGAGGCTGTCTGCCCGACCTTGATGTTGGAGATGTCGGACTCGGTGAAGCTGGCCGTGGCCACCATCGGGTCGACCGATTCCTCGATCGCGTAGCCGGTTGATGGGGCGTCAACCTCGGGCAGGATGTTGACCGCGACGATCAGCCCGTCCGCCGGAGCGACGAGCGTGGCGTCGGTCACCGCCATCTGCGCGGCATCGACAGCCGCCTGGGCCGAGGCCACCTGGGCCTGGTCGCTCAGGACGGTGGCACTGGAGGCGGGAGCGAGCTGGCTCTGGTACTGCAGCTTGGCCGAAGTCAGGCTGAGAGAGGCGTTCGTGACCTGCTGGGCGGCCTGCTGGTTCGACTGGTTGACCTTGAGCTGCGTCGAGGCCAGGTTCGACTGCGCCTGCGCCAGCGCGGCCTGGTCGGCATCGATGGTCGGCGCCGGCGCGCTGTCGGCCGTGTCCGTGTCGAGCTTGTCCTGCGCTGCCGTCACCGCTTGCTTGGCCTGGCTCAGGGTCAGGGCGTTCTGCTGGTTGGTGATCTTCTTATTCGAAACGGCCTGGCTATAGCTGTTCTCCGACTGGTCAAGCTGATTCTTGGCCTGGGCCTTGGTCAAGGCGGTGGGGCCGGCCGTGTCCGTTGTCAGCTTCGACTGGGCGGAATCCAGGGTCGCCTGCGCCGATGCCAGCTGCACCAGGGCCGCCGAGTCGTCCGCCACGGCCAGGACGTCGCCCTTGCTGACCGTCTGGCCCACCGTGGCCGTGACCGAATAGACCGGCCAGGTCAGCGAGCCGCCGGAGCTGCTGGAGCTGCTGGACCCGCTGGTGGAGCCGCCCGTGCCCGAGGTCGTGGCCGAGGTGCTGACGATATCCGGCGTGGCGCCGAACCTCAGGCCATACACGGTGCTGGCCGAGATCGTCCCGGTGGCCACCGAACTGGCAGTCACCGTGCCCACGGTGGCCGCCTGGACTATGTACTGGGAATTCGACGACCCGGCGAAGCTGGGACCGACAATGGCAAGCGCCACCGCCCCAACTCCGACCAGGATCAAGGCGATCGCCGCCAACCTTGTTTTCATATCGGGTCTACCTCAAGTCCTGTGGATAGCTGCAGCCAGCAAGTAACTACGAATCGGGGGACGCCGAGCCGAGGTATGGAGTCTGACCCTGAAACCTTCCTGAAACGATCGTCCGTTCCGGGTGGGTAGCACCGACACTACCGGGCAGGTCGGCCGGGTGCCCATCGAGGTAGTGATCACTTCGCGGCAGCGATCATCTGCTTGGCCTGGTTAATCGGGATGGCGAAGCCGATGTCCTGGGCGTTGCTGGAGGCCGCCGTCACGATCCCGATCACGTTGCCGCTGGCATCGAGGAGCGGGCCTCCGCTGTTGCCGGGGTTGATCGCGGCATCGGTCTGGATCAGCCCGCTGAGGTTCTCGGTGAAGTTGGATGTGGTGTCCCCGACGGAGATGCTCCGGTCGAGCCCGGAGACGATGCCCTGCGTCACGGAGTCGGTGAAAGTCCCGAGCGGGCTGCCGATGGCAATCGCCAGCTGGCCGACCTCGACGGTACTGGAGTCGCCGAGCGTCAGGGGCGTAAGCCCGGTGGCGCCAACCTTGACCAGCGCCAGGTCGTGCGTGGCATCGGTGCTGACGATCGTGGCCGGGAGCTCACGCCCGTCGCTGAGAGTCACGCTCAGCGTCGACGCATCCATGACCACGTGGTTGTTGGTCAGGATCAGCCCATCCGAGTTGACGATGAATCCGGATCCTGAGCCGCTGAAGGTCGCGGAACGCCGGCCGACGCTCTCGGAGCCGGTCGTCGAAATCGTGACGACCGACGGCCCGGCGATGTCCGCGACCCGAACGATCGCCTGGGACTCGGTCAGGCTGACTACCTGCGCCTGGGGCGCCGCGCTCCCCGACGCCGACTGAGTCACGGTTGCCGCGCGCGGCGCGAGCGTGAACGCGACGTAAGTGCCGCCGGCCGAAAGACCGGCCGACAGGAGCGCCGTGGCGAGGATGAGCGGGAGGATCCTGCGCCCTCTCCCATCGGCCCGGCCGGCCTGGCTGGGGGCGGCGATAGCCTCGTACATGGGCGGGGCGGTGAACGGCTGGGGCGTCCAGCCGGCCCACTGGCCCGAGGGCGGCATGGCGGGCGGCGGTGGCGGCGGAACAGCCGGCTGCACAGCCAGAGGCTGGTACCCGGCATCCTGGCCGGAACCGAACTGGGCGGCGGGCGGGCCGGACGAGGCGGCGGGCGCGCCAAGGTCCGGGCTCTGCTCCGGAGCCCATCGGATTTCCCGGTTCAACTCGAGCTCGCGCCCGCGGTCGTTGAGTGTCTCGCGGGCCTGGTCGTTCGTGTGGTCGTTCATTGATGACTCACTATGCGCCCGGTCTTCCCGTTCGGCGCAATCTCTCGGGACGCTCTGGTCTTGATGTCTGAGGTGGCCTCGTTCTATTCCGCAGCCCTGAATTGATCCTGAAGGTAGTTCCAACCCGCCCAGGCCCCGCTGACCCCTGATGGCGGGCTCCAGTCGCGGCAAGTGGGACGCCGCGCCCCCGACGCCAGCCCACCGCAGGTCGGATTCACCTAAATATTTAGGCCCATCCTGGCCCCCGGGATTGCGACCATTCGGGATCGCCTGCTAGGATCGCCCGACATCAGAAGCAGGTATGGAGCACACCCCAAATGGCTACAGTCACCTTTGAGAACGTAACCAAGCGCTTCGGCGACGTCGTTGCCGTGGACGACCTCAACCTCGACATCCGCGACGCAGAGTTCATGGTTCTCGTCGGGCCTTCCGGCTGTGGCAAGACGACCAGCCTGCGCATGGTCGCCGGCCTCGAGGAGATCACCTCAGGGACGCTGCGTATCGGCGAAAAGATCATCAACGACGTTCCGCCGAAGGATCGCGACATCGCGATGGTGTTCCAGAGCTACGCCCTCTATCCGCACATGAGCATCCGCGACAACCTCGCGTTCGGCCTCAAGCTGCGGCACGTGCCCAAGGTTCAGATCGAGGCCCGCGTCAAGGAAGCGGCCGCGATCCTCGACCTGACCCGGTATCTCGATCGCAAACCGCGCGAGCTCTCCGGCGGCCAGCGCCAGCGCGTCGCCCTCGGCCGGGCCATCGTGCGCGAGCCGGCGGTCTTCCTCATGGACGAGCCGCTCTCCAACCTCGATGCCAAGCTGCGCGTCGAGACCCGGGCCAACATCCTGCGGCTGCATCAGCGCCTGAACACCACTTTCGTTTACGTTACCCACGACCAGATCGAGGCCATGACGATGGGCTCGCGGATCGCGGTCATGAACGAGGGTCGCCTGCAGCAGGTCGGTACACCCCAGGAGCTGTACGACCGGCCGATCAACAGGTTCGTGGCCGGCTTCATCGGCAGCCCGGCGATGAACTTCACGCAGGTCGAGATCACCGGCAGCGGCGAGAACGCCCAGCTCACAGGCCCGAACATCACCATCCCGCTGCCGCCGCAGTTCGGCGAGTCCCTCGGCGGCTCCGGCCGCTCGCTTATCGCGGGCTACCGGCCCGAGCACCTCATGCTCGGCGCCGTCGGCGGCATCACCGCGGTCGTCAACGCCAAGGCCGAAGTGGTCGAGTACCTCGGCAACGAGGAGCTGATCCACGCCAGCGGCGCCGGCCGGGATATCGTCGCCATCGTCGACTCGGCGTTCCGGGTTCGCCCGGGCGACATGCTCGAGCTGCGCGTCCCGCTCGAGAAGGTCCAGCTCTTCGACCCCGACACCAACTTCTCCCTCCCCTTCGGACCCGTCACCGCCTGACACTCAGGTTCAAGGAGCCAGCGCCCCGGCATCTTCGGCCGGGGCGCTGTTCGTTGACGAGCCATGACCGACTCTCCCGCCCGCCGCAAGCCCCGCCGCGGCCTCACCGGCCGGCCCGCCCTCGACTCGATCCTGGCCGAACTGGCCAGGGCCGATCGCGAGCTCGAGGAGCGCATCGTCCGGCGCGAGCCCGTCTATCGGGGTCACTACATGACCCTGGAGAAGGACGCGATCGTGCGGCCGGACGGCTCGGACTCGTCGCGCGACATCGTGGTCCACCCGGGAGCGGTGGTCGTCGCCCCGCTCGACCCGCAGGGGCGACTGCTCCTGGTCGTCCAGTACCGCCTGGCCGCGGGCGGCGCCCTGCTGGAGCTGCCGGCCGGCACGCTGGATATCCACGACGGTATCCCGGAAGACCCCGAGGCCGCGGCCCATCGCGAGCTGGAGGAGGAGACCGGGTATCGAGCCGGCAGGATGGAGCTCCTGGGCGGCTACTACAGTGCCCCCGGCTTTGTGACTGAGTACCTGTCGCTCTTCCTGGCGACGGAGCTGCGGCCGGCCGGCGCCGACCGACTGAGACCGGACGAGGATGAACGCATTCGGACCGTCGCCCTGGACTGGCGCGAGGCCGTGACGGCCGTGCAGACCGGCGTCATCGAGGACGCCAAGTCGGTTGCCGCGATCCTGCTTCTGGCGAGACGCCTGGAGGCATCGGGGCACTGACGAGGACGGGCGTGGGGCCGCGCGCCTCAGCCCACCCTGGACTCGACTCGCTCCAGGGCTCGCCGGTACGTGGCGCTGGCTGGATTCATCGCGACCGCGAGCCGAAGGTGAGTTCGGGCCTCGCTCATGCGACCGAGTCGTTCCAGGCTCAGGCCCAGCCCCAGGTGACCGTAGTGAGCGGAGGGATCGACCTCCAGCAGCGCGGCGAACGTCTCGGCGGCGCGGGCGTGCTGGCCGCTGTTGTAGTAGGCCCGGGCGAGAGCCTCGAGGATCGAGCCCTTGCCGGGCTCCGCCAGCGCGGCGCGCTCCAGGACCACCGCGGCCTGGGCGTTGTGCCGCCCGTTCAACAGCTCGTGGCCCCGCCGCAGCAGCTCGTAGGCGGTCTCTCGCTGCTCGGCCGCATCGCCCGGTCCGACCGGGTCCGCTGGCTCAGGCATCCGGTCGCGCCTCGGTCGAGGCCGGCGGCTGGGTCCGGTCGTCCTCACGGCGGCGCCCCGACCTCGTCCACACGAACAGCGCCAGCAGGAGCAGCACTCCGGCGGTTCCAGCGGCAGTGCCCACGATCCGGATCTGTCCCACCCCGGTGGCACCGGCCCAGGCGGCCCTGGCGGATTCGGCAAGGTAGGTGGCCTGGTCGGGATCGCCACTGGCGAAGGCTTGCCTGGCGGCCGCCAGCGCGGCGCTGGGGTCGGTGCCGAGGAGGCCAACCGCGCCGGCGGCGCTATGGTTGTTGGCCTGGGCGCGTCGCGCCGATGCCAACGCACTCAGGGCCGAGAGTTCGCGCGTTGCCTCGGTCAGCGCGGCAGCGGTTCCCTCCGTTTCGAAGGCCGTCTCGAGCGTCGTCGGGGGGGAGGTCTTCTCCACCGGCGCGGCCGCCGCTATCTGCTGGCGGTCGGTGACGATCGCCGGGACCTGGCCCAGGAGCGCCTCGGCGGAGCCAAAGTTCCAGCCGCCCATTGCCGCCCGGATGTCGGGGGGCATGTCCCAGCCCGCCAGCGTCTGCATGGCCTGGTACTTGGCGCGAGCAACGTCACGTTCGTCCAGCGAGAGGGCCTGAGACGGGGTGACGACCCAACGCCGCCAGACCGCGGTGAACGACTGGCCGGTCGTCTGTTCGAGGTAGTCGAGGAGGCGCTGCCAGTCGGCCGGACCGGAAACCGAAACGACCGAGTCCTGACCGGCAGATCCGCCGTACGCGGGCTCGTGTGCCGCCGCGAGAGCCCATACCTCACGCAGCCCGTCATTGCCGGCGATGGCCGCCACGTCGCGGGCGGCCTGCAGGCTGGCGCCGTAGAGGTAGGCCTCGGTCGCCGAGCCGGGCACTCCAGCGCTGGTCCAGTCGTTGAGGGGCACGGCGTCGCTCAACAGCTGCGGGCTCAGCACCGGCGAGTGATCCGGCAGACCCAATGCCACAACGACCTGCTCGGCGTAGTAGGAGGCGAAGCCCTCGTCGATCCAGCGATCGGAGGCCAGATCGCTGTTGAACCACATGTGGGCCGCCTCGTGCAGAACCACGACCGGGTCGGCGAAGTACGAAACCTTGACCGTTCCCGAGGCCGGGTCGAATTCACCGCTGAAGCCGCCGATGCCCTGGGTCGTGACCTCTTCGACGGTGAGCGAGCGGAGGGATGGATCGCCCAGGCCGATGAGCTGGCGCAGCATCGGATAGCCGGACGACAGGATTGCGCCGACCTGGCTGGCCCAGCCCGGGTCGTCCGCCCAGTAGCGCAGCTCGACCGAGATCGGGCCCATGGTCAGGTCGGTGGTCAGGTAGCCGGCGCTGGGAACGGCTCGCGAGGCCGTGAACCAGGCGTCGAGGGCCGTGGCGTCGGGGACGACGCCCGACGAGAAGACCGTTTCCCCAGAGGCATCGGTCGAGCTGACGAGGGCTCCGAACTGCTCCTGGACGGTGAAGCCCTCGGGGAAGATGACCGAGACCGAGCTACCGGGCGTGCCGGGGCTGCCGAAGGCCAAGACCGGGAACGAGACGACATCCTGACCGATGCGCAGGTCCCTGTCGGTCGAGCCGCCGCTGTCCACGACGTCGAACGTGAGCCCGAACGAGATGGTCTGGCCCGAGTAGAGCCGCTGTCGGAAACCGACGTCGACCACGACTCCGGACGGGGTCGTGGCCTCGACCGTGACCGGCATGGACTGGCCTTTGCCATCCGCCGCGGCGAACGAGGCCGTCGAGAGCGGCAGCGTCATCACCAGCCCCGAGAAGTAGTAGCGCCGGCCTCCGCTGTCCACCGTCCGCGAGGTGGCCGTGACCTGCAACGCCACCTGGATGCGGGCCTTGGCCGGGTCGACCGTCCACGTGCCGGTCGAGACGTAAGTGATCCCCGATTGCCCGGCGTCCGCGGGCGCCGGCGCCGCGACCCGCAAGAAAGTGGCCGCGGTTGCGATCAGGACGGCTGCCCCCAGCCCCCGCGCGGAGCGGCCGACACCACCGAACATCGCCTTACCTCAGACCGAAATGGATGCCATGGGCGCGCCGGCCGGCACCCCGCGTTCGCGCCTCGTTCAGTCGTTCGCCTCTCCGACGGCGCGCCGGGCGTCGCCGGCGCCGGTTCCGCCGGCTTCGGCGGCTAGCTGGGGCGAATTGTCGGACCCGGGGCCGCCCGCCGCCCCGTGCCCTGTCGCCGGCTCGCCGACCGCCGCCCTGACGGTGGCGCGCACCACTCGTTCGCGGGGCCGCTCCACGGTGGAGCCGCTGCGAACCACCCGCGATGGGAAATCCGTGGCGCGCACGCCCTCTCCGATCAGCACGTTGCGGCCGATCCGGACTCCACGGGGGATGACGGCACGCTTTCCGACGACGGTGATGCCCGTGTTGAGACGGCCCGGCTCGCGGCGGTTGACCTCGTCGTAGTTCGTGCCCTCGCCGATGATCGCCCCCGGCCCAACGGCAACTTCCTTGTCGAGGATCGCCCGGTCGATCACGGCGCCGGGGCGGATGATCGAGTCGAACAGGATGATCGAGTCGCGCACGACGGCGCCAACGTCCACGACCACGCCGGGCGAGAGCACGGAATTGACCACCGAACCGTTTATCACGCAGCCGTGGCTGATGAGGCTGCGGTGGACCTGAGCGGTGGCACCCACCTTGGCCGGGGGCCGCTCCTCCGACCTGGTGTGAATGACCCATTCGCGATCGTACAGATCGAGCTCGGGAGCGTCCGAGAGAAGGGCGAGGTTGGCCTCCCAGTAGGACTGGACGGTCCCTACGTCCTGCCAGTAGCCGTCGAAGCGATAGCCGTACACCCGAGCGCCGTTCTCGATCATGGCCGGGATGACGTCGTGTCCGAAGTCCACTCGAGTGTCGGACAGCCACTGGCGCAATGCCCGCCTGGAGAAGACGTAGACGCCCATGCTGGCCAGGTCGCTCTTGGGCTGGCGGGGCTTCTCGTGCCACTCGACGATCCGGTCGGTTTCGTCGAGAGCGAGGATCCCCATCCGGGACGCATCGGCCAGCGGCACTCTTCGAACCGCGATCGTGACGTCGGCCCGGTGGCGGCGGTGCGCCGCCACGAAAGGCTGGTAGTCCATCTTGTAGATGTGGTCGCCGGCCAGGACCAGGACAGCGTCGCCGGGCGCCTGCTCGATCACGTTCAGGTTCTGCAGGACGGCGTCGGCGGTCCCGCGATACCACTCCGCGACGCGGCCGCGGGCGATATACGGCTGGAGCATCCGGACCCCGCCGTAGTTGCGGTCCAGGTCCCAGGGCCGGCCCATGCCGATGTGGTCGTTGAGGGAGCGCGGGTTGTACTGCGTCAGGACAACGACGTTGTCGATGTCCGAGTTCACGCAATTGGAGAGCGAGAAATCGATGATCCGGTACTTGCCGCCGAACGGGACGGCCGGCTTGGCCCGCAGCGAGGACAGAATCGAGAGCCGCTCGCCTTCGCCGCCAGCGAGTATCACCGCCAGAGTGCGCTTCATGGGGCGTCCTCTAGTTCCAGCGCGATCGATACCGGTCAGGGGCGATGCTATCACCACGACCCGTAGCGCGAGGGGACCGGCTCCCCGGTTCCGCCCTGGTAGCGCAGCCGCGCGCGACTGCCTGGCCTCCGCCCGACTAGACGAAGAGGCGCGGATTCTTGAAGACGCCGTCCACGAGCACGGCCCAGTGTAGGTGGCAGCCGGTCGAGTGGCCGGTGGTGTTCTCCGTGCCGATGACCTGACCGGCCGACACCTGCGCTCCAACGTAGATGCCGGGCGGGGCCTTGCCGGTCATGTGGGCGTACCACGTGACCAGGTGGCTCGAGTGGGCGATGATCACCAGCCAGGCTCGCGGCGGCGAATCGTAGGGGTTGTAGCCGACGAAGACGATCTCTCCGGAGCCGGCGGCGTGAACCGGCGTCAGGCACGGCGCGACGATGTCGATGCCCTGGTGGAAGTGAGCGCAATTGCCCACTCGCGGCTCAGTGGGGAAACCGGTGCAGCCGAATTCCTGGCTGATCTTGCCGCCCATCGGCCACTGCAGGAGGCCGTTGTACTGGGACGGGATGCGGCCCTTGCCGCCCTCCTTGAGCGCCAACTCGTCGATCTTGGCGGCCAGCTGCGCCGAGGCCACGCCGTTCTCCTTGATCGCGGCAGCCAGCGCGGCCTTGTTCTTGGCCAGCTTGGCGTCGGCCGCCTGCTGCTTCGCCAGCTGCGCGTCCAGCGCACTCTGCACCGCGGCCAGTTTCGCCGAGGCGGCGGTGAGCTGACTCATCTCCCCGTCGAGCTCGGCTTTCTGTAGCTCCACCTGCCTGGCCAGGTCGTCGACCGACTGTCGGGCTACCTTGACGTTCGCCATCATCTGCGCCAGGGCCGCCTGGTCTTGCTGGATCTGCAGAGCCAGGGCCTTGTCCTGAGCGCCAAGGTCCAGGTAGTACGAGACGTCCGAGAGCACGTCCGTGAGCGAGTGCGATGTCAGCAGCTGCGCGAGAACAGGCGTCTGCTGCGTCTGGTAGGCGGCCACGAGGCGAGCCGCCAACTCCTGCTGGCGCTGAGTCAGCTCCTGCTGCTTTGCGTCGGCCTGTGCCTGCAGGCCGTCGAGCTGTGACTGGAGCTCGGCCTCGGTGGCGACGAGCCCGTTGTATTGAACCTGGACCTGGTCGACCTGGATCTGCAGCGTGCCAATCTCACCCTGCAGCGTGTCGGTCAACTGGGATAGATCGTCCAGGTTCTGCGTGGTCGTGGCCATCTGGCTTGCCAGCGCGGCCTGCTGGGCGGCGATGGCCGTCAGCTGCTTCTTCTGCTGGGCGATCAGCTTGTCCAGGGCCTGCTGCTGCTGGACGGCATCGGTCAGATCGTTGGCCTGAACCGGGGCCACCGGGACCCGCACGGAGACAGCGGGCATCAGCAGGGCTGCCACGAGGAGGAGGAAGAGCCACCGCAGGCGGCTGTGGCGACGCTTGGAGTGTCGGTCTGGCGTGGCGGTCACGTGCGAGCACCTCCGTAGCGACGTGATCGAGAGCACGTATCGCGGATAGGCCCGCCGGTATGACGCCGTCCTTCGAAAGGGGCACAGACTCCGGACGACCCCGGCTCGATGCATCATACACCGAGAATCCAGAGGCCGATCAACCCCCGTGGCCCGTTCTGGCAGGCGTCGCGCGGGCTGCGGCCTGGCCTGGCCCGTTCGAATCGACGGTTCAGCCGCCAGTCGCGCGAGCCGGCGGCCGGTGGGGTATCGCGTTGGCGCCCCCATCGGTGCTAGCCTCTAGCCGAGCACGACTGTATCCTGCCCCGGCGTGTCATCGACTCGTCACGCGCGCTCAACCGAGGGATGGAGGCTCCTGATGCCGCTCTTTGGGCCCCCCAACATCGCACAGTTGGAGGCCAAACGCGATATCTCGGGCTTGATCAAAGCTTTGACCTACAAGGACCCCTCCGTTCGGGTTGCCGCAGCCGATGCGCTCGGCCCCATGAAAGATCCGATGGCGGTGGAGCCCCTGTCGGCGCTGATCCAGGACGACAACGCCGAGGTGCGCCGGGCCGCGGTTCGAGCCCTGGCTGCTCGCGGCGGCGTGCGCGTCGTCGAGCCGCTGATCGCCGCGCTTGGCGACCGCGATCCGGGCGTTCGCAGCGTTGCAGCTTCGGCGGTCTACCGCCGTCTCATGACGGACCCGGACCAGGATGCGCGCCGGGCCACGGCGGTGGCGCTGGGGCGGATCAGGGCGGCCGATGCGGTCGAGCCGCTGGTCAAATCGATCCTGGATGCGGACGACAGCGTGCGCGTAGCCTCGATCAAGTCGCTGGGGGCGATTGGCAATGCCGCCGCGGTCGGGCCGCTGATCGTCGCGCTTGCCCACGAGCAGGCCCGCGGCAAGGCGACCGGACGGTCGAGCCTCGCGGTCGAACGAGCTGCCGGCCAGGCGCTCGACTTGCTCTGCGACGAGAGGGCGATCGAGCCCCTGCAGGCCATGGTTCGGCACGACGACCCGGAAGTCCGCGAGATCGCGGTCAGGCGGCTGGCCCACCTGACCGCCCCGGCCGTCGCCGGCTCCCTGGCCGATAGCCTGGACGACCCGGACCCGGTCATCCGCCGGGCCGCGGCCCGTGGGCTCCTGGAGATCGGCTGGGAACCGCCATCCGATGAGGTCGGCGCCAGGTACTGGGCCGCGTTGCGTGACTGGCGGCGCTGCGCGGCATGCGGTCCCGCAGCCGTCCCGCTGCTGAGGGGCGCCTTTCCCAGGCTGGATGCGCTCGAGCAATCGGACATCATCGCCGCGCTGGCCGCGGTCGGCTGGCAGCCGACGGAGGCAGACGCGATGGCCGCTCACTTCTGGGCGGCTCAGGGCGAGTGGGACAAGTGCGTCGAAATCGGGGCGCCCGCGGTCGAAGTCCTCAGAGGCATCCTGCGAGGCGCCCGTACGTGGCGCGATCGAGTGCCCGCCGCGGCCGCCCTCAAGGCACTGGGAGATGAGCAGCCACACGGCTTCGGCCGCGTCGATCTGGTTCAGCAGGCCCTGCGCATCATGGACGGCGAGGGCACCGACGATGAGAAGCGCGCCGCCCTCCAGGCGCTCGTAGCCGAGGAGCGCCTGGTGGCGTCGGGGGGCAGGCAACACATCGAATGGTGCGCCTGCGGCTACCCCGCGATGAAGGCCCGCAAGGAAGGCACACCCGAGCCGATCGGGGACTTGCTGGCCTTCGAGCTGGACGGCTCCGGCTCGCCGAGCTACTTCTGCCCCAGCTGCGACGCGTCCCAGACGACCGCTACGCAGGCTTCGTAGATCCTCCGGCGCCACCTGGGATCCGCGCGCGCCATCGGAGCGATCCGAACGCGCCCGTCGCGCGCTCGCTTCAGGAGCTCGTCCTGGGAGACCGCTTCAGGAGCTCGCCGGTAGCAGCACGGCCCAGACCGCGCCGATGATCAGGAATGGCCCGAACGGAATGTAGCTCTTCAGCGTGATCCGCCTTGCCACCAGCAGCGCCGCGATCACCACGCCGCTCAACAGGGCGCCGGCGAAGACCGCCAGGACGAGCCTGACGGAACCCACCAGGAGGCCGATGCCGGCCAGGAACTTGACGTCGCCGACGCCCAGCGCCCCCTCTCCGAAGGGTATCGACAGCACGTAGAGCAGCATCGGAACGGCGATCGCGGCGGCGATGGCCAGCCACGCGGGCTGACGGTTGACGAGCGTGTCGCCGCCCCATAACAAGACCACCGCTCCGAGCGCGATCAGGGGCAGGTTCAGCTCGTCCGGCAGCAGCCGCTGGTCGAGGTCCGTGGCGATGAGCAGCACCATGGCCGAGAAGACTGCCCCGAACAAGGCGCGCTCTGCCGCATCCCCGAACCGGATCGGGACGGCGGCCAGAGCCACGGCACCGAAGATCGCCACGACCGGCGTGCGCCAGTCGACGTGGCGGACCGAGCCGTCCTCATGGGCCGGCCAGCGGGCACCGATGCGGTCGCAAACCAGGCCCCAGATGGCGCCACACACACCGAATACGACGGCCAGCGGCTCCACTCGAGCGCTAGGCCTTCCGTGCGCCGGCCAGGGCAAGCTCCACGAGCGTGGCGTGGGCGACGCCCGTGGCCCCGGCCGGGGCATAGGCCGTCTTCTTGCGGAAGTACGCGGTGCCGGCGATATCCAGGTGGGCCCACGGCACCGTCACGAACTCGCGCAGGAAAAGAGCACTCTTGGTGGCCCCGCCTTCGACCGAGCCGGTGTTGGTGAGGTCCGCGTACCAGCTATCCAGGTCCGCGCGGTACTCCTCGATCATCGGCAGCTGCCAGTAGCGCTCGGCGGCCCGGTCGGCTGCCGCGGCGACCTGGTCGTACCACGCCTGCGGAATGCCGAAGGCGCCGCTCATCTGGTCGCCCAGGGCCCGGGCCACGGCCCCGGTAAGGGTGGCGACGTCCACGATGTGAGTGGCGCCGAGCTTCTCGGCGTAGCACATCGCGTCGCCCAGGACCAAGCGGCCCTCGGCATCGGTGTTGATGATGTCGACCGTCTTGCCGTTCATGGCCTTGACCACGTCACCGGGGCGAGCGGAGTGCGGGCCGGGCAGGTTCTCCACCGCCGGAGCCACCGCCAGGAGCGGGGTCCCGGGAGCAAGACGGGCGACGGTGGCGATGGCCGCTATGACCGTGCAGGCGCCGGTCTTGTCCATCTTCATCTCTTCCATCCGGTCGGCCGGCTTGATGCTGATGCCGCCGGAGTCGAAGCAGACGCCCTTGCCCACGATGGCCAGGTGCCTCCCGGCCGCGTCCAGGGCGCCGGGGGCCCCGGACCGCAGGACGATCATGCGCGGCGGGTTGTCGCTGCCGCGGCCGACGGCGAGGAACATGCCCATCCCCAGCTCGGCAGCCTTGTCCGGGCCGAGGACCTCGATCGAGAGGCCGTGGCGCTCGGCGACGGCGCGGGCCTCTTCCGCGAGAACCTCCGGTGAAACGTCGTTGGCCGAGCGGTTGGCGATGCCGCGGGCCAGGTTCGCGCCCTCGCCGATGATCACGCCCCGCTCCGCCGCACTGGTGAGCACGCCGGCGCTGGCCCCGGGAGCGACGAGGATCAGCTCGTCGAGCGCCGGCGGCGCGAACTTGACCTCGTGTCGGTAGATGCCGGCCGGCTCAAAGCTGCCTTCGACCACGCCCCGCGCCAGCAGCTCGGCGACCGCCCCAGCTCCGCCGTCGATTCGGCCGGCCAGATCGCCGAGCCAGATCGCCAGGCACTTGACGCTGCGCCCGCCCAGCCGGCGCTCGACGGCGGATCCGACGCGCAGCACGATCTGCCGTGTCAGCTCATCCGCCGGACCGGCGGCGATGGCCATGAGCCGCCCCGCCCGCAGCTCGCCCGGAGCGACGATCGCCGTGGCGTAGCGCTCGGCCTTGAGCTCGCCGAACTCGGTCAGCGCGCGCAGCTCGCTGCCCGATCTGCGGTCGATCTCGCCCAGCGCTCCCTCGAACGCGGGCTCGCCCACGAACGGCACGGCTAGAACGTCGGCCGCCACGTCCCATGGCTGATCCGACACGACACGCAGCTGCATCGCGATTGTCCTCCGGCCTGGAGCGGCCTGGCTGGCGGCCGCGTACCGACTCAGCCGGCTGACGGTACGGCCGGCTATGACGCTTCTCGTAAGTCTAGCCAGTCGCGGTAGCGGCGCCATGGCCCTGGCCGCACCGCTCCGACCGCCCCGAGCGGTGCCGCCGGCTTCGGTAAGCGCCACCTACTGGCCCAAGACGGAGCCCCCGGTCAGATCGGCCAGAGCCGACGCCAGCTGGCCCTTAGCCGTCTCGATGGCGATCCCGTCGCTGGTCAGGTCGCCGGCCATCTCGTACAGCACCACCTGCAGGATGTCGCTGTTGTCGGGCAGGAGGGCCTGGGCGTCGTTCACTGCCTTCAGCGCGGCCGTGACCTGGGCCGTGACCCGGCCATTCGAGTCGATCATCGTCTGCCACAGCAGGGCCAGGGCATCGTCCATGCCCTTGGATCGTTGCAGCCATTCGGTCAGCGTCGAAACGTCGCCGACAGTCGCGAGGTTGGTGGCGATCCGCTGGGCATCCGCCAGCGACGCGGAGGCCTGCGCGAGCATGGCCAGCGCCTCGGGATACCGGCCCTGCGTTGCCAGCTGGAGCGCCTGGGCGCCGGTCGAATCGTGGTTGTTGATGTCGTCCGCGACCTGCATCGCGACCCGGGCCCCGTTCTCCATGGCGGCCCAGTTGTCCTTGAGCGGCGCCACCGAATCGATCGCCACGCAGACCTGGTGCCAGCGGTCGATCATGGTCCGGCTGTAGGTACGAGCCAGGTCCGCCTCACGGGCGCTCGTCCAGGAGGTCGCGCACTGGAATTCCGAGCTGAGCTTCGCCGCCCCCGCGTCGATCTCCGACACCGCCTTGTCGCCGTCGGTGTAGGCCGCATCCAGCCCCGCCTCGTTCACCTGCGACAGGTTGGAGAGCACGTCGCGAGCCATCTGGCCGAGGACGACGACGTCGTTGTTCAGCGTGTTCAGGTCGTGGATCGCCGCGTCGAGGCGATTGGACAGGACCTGGTCGGCGCCGTAGGTCAGCTCCGGCCGGTTGTCACCCTGCGGCGGCTGCCCCGTCGCCGCGACGATCCCTGCCGAGCCCAAGGCCAGCAGCACGGCCAGGCCGAGCCAGGCGACTCGCACGAGTACCCGGACGGCGAAAGCCCGAAGCCTCGCCCGAAGGCCGTTCTCCCGGTTGGAGTCGCCCTCTCTTTCGATCTCCTCGGGCGCAAGCTCGTACTCCTCGGGTCCGAAACGGTCGAACGGCATGAGCTCCGCCGGGCGCCTCGCGGCGTCCGACAGCGGGGATGGTGGCAAATCCGGGTAAGGCATGGACGGGCCGATGCTACACCGGCGGCGCCCGACCGGGCCCGGCGCCGGTGGCTTACCGCTCCCCCGCGGGGCGGCGATGCGCGGGGCCGCGCTTGCGGGTGGCGCCACGGCCGGGCGACCAGCGCGGCGGTTCGGGGGCGTCGGGGTCGGCCGCATCCAGGCTGCCGTTCGAGCTTGAGCGCCCGGTCCCCTGCCCTATCGCAGCTGGGCGCGGAGGCACCAGGCCCGGACGGCCCGGAGCGGGCGCGACCAGGCGCTGGCGTTCGAGCCGATCGACCAGCCAGCCCGCCCGAACGGTTCGAGCGCCCGATCGCCTGACCGTGCTCGACAGGTCGATGTCGTCGGTGACGACCAGCGTGCCCGCGGTCTCCGGCCGGAGGTCGTCGAGCAGACGAACGATGAACTCGTCGGCGCTGGCTCGACCGGAGTACCGGACCTCCACGCCCGAGGCGACGTGTCGCGCGACGAGCCCGTGCTCGGGCGAGCCGTCCAGGACCACGGTAATCGCCACGCCCGGGGGAACGATGGCGCGAAGTCGACCGATCAGCGCCACGGCGGGGAGTGGCACGGGCGACCGCCGGATCGCGTGCAGGACGTTGGTGCCGTCTACGACCAGGCGCACGATCCCTTCCAGGACGCGGCGGTCGTCAGGCACGGCTGCGCTCGTCGCCGGCTGCGTCGCCGGCTGCGCCGCCGCCCTCCCGCTGGTCCGCGCCGCGCTCCGGCCGTTCGTCGGGTAGCATCGCGTTCATGCTCCTGTTAGTCGATCTCGATGGTGTGGTCTATCGCGGCGCCCAGCCCGTGCCGGGGGTCGCCGCCGTCCTGGCCGCTCGAGCGGCCGCCGGCGACGAAATCGTCTACGTCACCAACAACTCGATGTGGTACCGCGGCGACTACGTTACGCGCCTGGCGAGTATGGGCGCACCGGTCTCGCCGGACCGGATCGTTTCTTCGGCCCGCGCGACCGCGCTGTATCTCGCCGAGCAGGCGCCCCGGCCCGCGTGCACGCTGGTGGTTGGCGCGCCGGGGCTCCTTCACGAGCTGCGCGACGTGGGCCTCGAAATCATGCCTTCGGCCGAAGCCGCGGAACGCTGGACGGCCAACGGCCATGACGCGGCCGCCGCGACCAGGGGGGTCGATACCGTCGTCGCCGGCCTCGACCTGGAGTTCGGGTACGCCCGACTCGCCGTCGCCGCCGCGGCCGTACGGGCCGGGGCTCGCTTCGTCGCCACCAACCGCGACCCGACCTACCCGATGGAGCACGGCCTCATGCCCGGGGCCGGATCCGTGGTCGCGGCCATCGTGGCCGCCAGCGGCGTGGAGCCGGTCTCGATCGGCAAGCCCGGGCCGCTGCTGCTCGAAGTGGCCGCTCGCGTCACAGGCCGGCCCGTGACCGAGGCCGTGATGATCGGCGACAGCCTGCTCACGGACATCCCGGCAGCCAACGCCGTTGGGGCGCGCTCCGTGCTGATGCTGACCGGCATCAGCACCGCTGCCCAGCTGGCCGGCCTGGCCGCCGCGGACCGCCCGACGGAAGTCGCCGCGAACGCCGAGGAACTCGCGGCCGTGCTGGATCGCCTGGCCCGCGGCTAGGCTGCCCGCGCCGTCCCTCGACGGCCGGCGTATAATAGAACGGTCGTTCTGGTAGGCCCCGACGTTCGGGGCGCCGGGATGGCTTGAGTTGCGGAAACGCCCGCGCCGTGGCGGCTGCACCCGACCGGCGGAGCGTGGCGTTGCCCCTCGTCCACGTCCCGTCCACAGGGCATGCACCGGCCTGGGGCAGATCTCCACAGAGTCGCCCACAGGCGCAAGATGTAGGGGTTGCATACCGCACGATACCACAACATCTTGTGTTTTCAAGGCTTGACTGAGACAGCGCTCCGGCGTACATTCCGGCGGTCGATGGGCGCCGTGAGGGCTCGCGGAGCGCCGGAACGGGCCGCAGGAAGGACGGTCTAATCGGCCACAGACAGGGAGCGGGATCGGATCGGGGCGCGGGCCTCGCAGCTATCGCAGGGAGACGACAGCCAAACCGATCCGGACCTGCGGACCGGCCCGCCACCCCCGCGCCGCCCCTCACGCCGCCCCCGCCAACAGCCCCAGGCACAGACATGGAAGAGCGTCCCAACGAGAACAACGAACCAGGTAGAGGTGCAGGAATGAGCCCAGCTGCCGAAGGCGCCATCCCCGTCATGGATGAGGCGGTCGCCCCCATGCTTCCCGACGGCCGCTTCACCGGGATCGGCGTAAAAGGCCTGCGCTTCGAGCGCCGCTGGACCACACCCGGCATCCACCCCTACGACCAGGTCGCCTGGGAGACCCGGACCGCCAGCATCGGCAACGAGAAGGGCGTGACCGTCTTCGAGCAGCGCGACGTGGAGGTTCCGGCCTTCTGGAGCCAGCTGGCCACCAACGTCGTCGTCAGCAAGTACTTCCGCGGCCACGTCGGCACGCCCGAGCGCGAAACCAGCGTGCGCCAGCTGATCGACCGCGTCGTCGACACCATCGCGACCTGGGCCGAGACCCAGCACTACTTCGCCGCGGACGAGGACCTGCGCGCCTTCCAGGCCGAGCTGACCCACCTCATCCTCCACCAGAAGATGAGCTTCAACTCGCCGGTCTGGTTCAACGTCGGCGTCGAGGAACACCCGCAGTGCTCGGCCTGCTTCATCAACTCGGTCCAGGACTCCATGAGCTCGATCATGGACCTGGCCAAGACCGAGGCGATGCTGTTCAAGTTCGGGTCGGGCGCGGGCTCGAACCTTTCGACCCTTCGATCGAGCAAGGAGAAGATGTCGGGCGGCGGCACCGCCTCCGGGCCGGTCAGCTTCATGCGCGGCTACGACGCCTTTGCCGGCGTGGTCAAGTCGGGCGGCAAGACCCGCCGCGCCGCCAAGATGGTGATCCTCGACGCCGGCCACCCCGACATCGAGGAGTTCATCAACTGCAAGCTCAAGGAAGAGCGCAAGGCCTGGGCCCTGATCGAGGCCGGCTACGACCCGAGCTTCACCGGCGAGGCCTACGGCTCGGTCGCCTTCCAGAACGCCAACCATTCGGTCCGCGTGACGGACGACTTCATGCGCGCGGTGGTCGCCGACGGCGAATGGACGACCCACGCCGTAGTGGACGGCCGGCCGATGGACACCTATCGAGCCCGCGAACTCTTCCGCCAGATGGCCGAGGCGGCCTGGGTCTGCGGCGACCCCGGCATCCAGTACGACACCACCATCAACGACTGGAACCCGGTCTCCAACTCGGCCCGCCAGTACGCCACCAACCCGTGCTCGGAATACAGCTTCATAAACGACTCCAGCTGCAACCTGGCATCGCTCAACCTGATGAAGTTCGTGGGCGAGGACGGCGAGTTCGACGTCGAGGGCTTCCGCTACGCCTGCCGCCTGACCATCACCGCCCAGGAGATCCTGGTCGACAACGCCAGCTACCCCACGCCCCAGATCGCCGCGAACTCGCACCTGTTCCGGCCGCTCGGCCTGGGCTACGCCAACCTGGGCGCGCTGCTGATGAACCGAGGCCTCGCCTACGACTCAGCCGAGGGCCAGGCTTACGCCGCCGCCATCACCTCGATCATGACCGCCGAGGCCTACCGCCAGAGCGCGATCGTGGCCCGCGACCACGGCGGCCCGTTCGCCGAGTATCGCAAGAACGAGGAGCCGTTCCTGCGGGTCATCGAGAAGCACCGCGACGCCGCCCACGGCATCCCCGACAAGGTCGGCCTGCCCACCGATCTTCACCGCTCATCCCGCGATATCTGGGATGAAACCCTGTCCCTGGGCCGACAGCATGGCTTTAGAAATGCACAAACCAGTCTGCTCGCTCCAACAGGCACCATTTCCTTCATGATGGACTGCGATACCACCGGCATCGAGCCGGACATCGCTCTCGTCAAGTACAAGAAACTCGTCGGCGAGGGCTTCCTCAAGATCGTCAACCAGACGGTCCCGGGCGCCCTGCGCAAGCTCGGCTACACGCCCGAACAGGTCGATGCGATCGTTGCCTACGTCGACGAGCGCGAGACGATCGAGGGCGCGCCGGAGCTTCGGCCCGAGCACCTCCCGGTCTTCGACTGCGCCTTCAAGCCGGTCAACGGCACGCGCTCCATCCACTACATGGGCCACCTGCGGATGATGTCCGCGGTCCAGCCCTTCCTCTCGGGCGCGATCAGCAAGACGGTGAACATGCCCGAGGCAGCCACGACGGCGGAGATCGAGACGGTCTACCTCGAGGGCTGGCGGATGGGCCTCAAGGCGATCGCGATCTACCGCGACAACTCCAAGCGTTCACAGCCCCTCATGACGGGCAAGAAGAAAGAGAAGGAGGTGGAGGCGGCGGCGCCGAGCGCAGCCCCGGTCCCGTCTGAGCCGAAGCCGTATCGGCGCCGCCTCCCCGCAGAGCGCACGGCGATCACCCACAAGTTCGAGATCGCCGGCCACGAGGGCTACATCACGGTGGGTCTCTACCCGGACGGCCAGCCGGGCGAGATCTTCCTCAAGATGGCCAAGGAAGGCTCCACGATCTCGGGCCTGATGGACACCTTCGCGACCACCGTGAGCGTCGCCCTGCAGTACGGGGTGCCGCTGCACGACCTGGTCCACAAGTTTGCCCACGTCCGGTTCGAGCCGTCGGGCTTCACCGCCAACCCGGAGATCCCCATCGCCAAGTCGATCGTCGACTACATCTTCCGCTGGCTCGGCTCGCGCTTCCTGCCGCCGGAAGACCGAGCCACGCTTGGCCTGGTAGACCGGTCGGCGACGGCGGAATCTTCGGTGCAGCCGCTGACCCTCGGATTCGGCGGTTCGGCCGGCGAAGGAGGCGCCGGGACTCCAGGGAGCGGCTCCTCCGGCGCCGCGGGGCCGGCTTCACCGCTGAGTGGTGGTAGCGCGGGCTCGTCGGACGCCCCCGGCGGCGCGGCCTCCTCGCCCGCCTCGAGTGGCACTCCCCCAACCGCCACGGCCACTTCGACCCCCGCCAGTGAGCTGCGGGCCGAGCGACCCGGCGAAGGAATCGACCTCGGCGGCGGCCAGCGCGGCATCGTCGTTCCGCTCAACGGCAACGGCAATGGCAACGGTGCCGCCAGGACCAACGGCTCCGCCCTCAAGGGCATCGTCGGCCCCCTCGGCCTCGGCCGCGGCCAGGTCACCTTCGCCGCCCAGGCCGACGCCCCCTCCTGCGCCGAATGCGGCTCGATCATGGTCCGCAACGGCAGCTGCTACAAGTGCCTCAACTGCGGCAGCACGAGCGGGTGCAGCTGACCATCCCCAGCTGGGTCCCGTAAGTGTCTCTCCGCAGAGGACCGCCAACGTATCCGAACAAGAGCACCTGCCGCCCTATTGGGTGACGGGTATGTCCTCGTGGAAACGGCCAGCAAGATGCTCGTGACCGCCTGAACCAAAGACATTAGGGCACGACAAACGCGCGCGCCGAAGGCGCATACTACTTGGCGTCCGCTAACGATCGGTGGCGCACCTGACGTGCCGCACCGAGGTCCGATGTAGGGGCCGGCACAACAATGGAGTCATCTAGAGTCTTCTTCGCGTACCCGTCAGAACCGAAGTTGCGAGCAGAGACAATCTCCCGAGCAGCTGCGGCGATTGCCCTATCCGGCGACGCCCTCCCAATTACCTGGCAAGACCTCGCCGACGCAGGGCACCTCATCATCGATGAGATCCTCAGCACGATCGACACTTCGTCGCTGAGCGTGTTCGACGTTACCTCCTTGAACCAGAACGTTCTCTTCGAACTCGGCTATGCGATTGGCAGCCGCAGTCGAGTGTGGCTCGTGAGAGACACATCTCAAGATGAGGAGGAACGACGCTGGAAGAGATTCGGCCTGCTCAAGACGGTCACGTACATTCCCTACACCAATTCCGATGAAATCGTTGGCGCCTTTGTCTATCACAAGCCCCACGAGCACGGGGCTATTCTCTACCAGCAACTCATAGGTCGAAGCCTTGAGCAATCGATGCCGACTTCGCTCTTTTACTTGAAGAGTCTGTATGACACCGATGTGTCTCGGTCGCTTTCGCGCCAGATCGATGCCGATACGAGCGGACTGTTCTCGGTTGTCGTCGCAGATCCGAACGAGTCATTTCAGCCGTTGCCCTGGTACGCGCAGACGCTGTATAACACTAAAGCGGCAATAGTGCACTTCACTGGTCCTGAGCGGCGGGATGGCGACATTCACAACGCTCGATGCGCTCTTATCGGTGGGTTGGCGACCGGGATGGGCAAGCCCGTTCTGATGCTCGCCGAGGAGGATTACTCGCCGCCCATTGATTACCACGACCTGCTGCATATCTATGGCACTGCGAAGCAGTGCGTACGTAAGGTCAGTGACTGGCTCCCACGCGTCTTGTTGTCACCCACCGGGCCTGCAGCAGTTAGGCCGGGCGCGACAGCCTTAGCTTTGGCCGGCGAGCTCAAGACGCTGCGCCTCGGGAGCCACGTCGCAGAGGATGAGCGCGACACGCTGGCCGACTACTTTGTGGACACAGGAAGCTATCGAGAGGTCCTGGCTGGCGCTACTACCGTCTTCGTGGGCCGAAAGGGGACCGGAAAGACGGCCATTCTGTTCCGCGCGGCCGACGTGCTCGCGGAGGATCGGCGGAACCTGGTATGCGTCATCAAGCCTCCCGCATATGAGTTGGACGGCGTCCTCTGACTGTTGGAGGGGTATAGCGAAAGGGCTGCCAAGGGCTATCTCATCGAGAGCCTATGGAAGTTCCTGCTGTTCTCTGAGATTGCCCGTTCGGCCGCCGACGAGATCCGGTCACGGCCGGCTCGTCCCTTACCGACATCACCTGAAGGCCGGCTCCTCGACCTCGTGGATGATCGCGACGGCGTTCTATACCCCGAGTTCGCAGTACGACTGGAACGGGCCGTGGGCCGCCTGCTGAGCGTGTCACATGGCGACGGTATCGAGGCTGGCCGCCAAGGCATAGCTGAGGCCCTGCACCAAACCACCTTGCACGATCTGCGAAAGCTTCTGGGCGAAGTACTGAGCGGCAGACACAGGATAGCGATTCTTGTCGACAACCTAGACAAAGCCTGGGAAAGGAACCGAGATCTTGACCAGCTCTCTGTCTTCCTGCTCGGGTTACTCACCTCGATCGAGCAGATCGTCACGGAGTTCGCCAAGAAGGATAGGTGGCGGGATCCGATCCACGTCAGTCTCGCAGTCTTCCTGCGTTCCGATATCTACTCGAGGGTACTGAAGGTCGCCAAGGAACGCGACAAGCTCCCTGTGACAGAACTGGTGTGGTCTGATCCGGAGGTCCTTCTGCGGGTAATCGAAGGTCGCTATGCTGCATCGAAGCTTAACCGTGTGGCTGGCGGAGAACTCTGGGAGAAGTACTTCTCGCCTGCGGTATCAGGAGTTGACACGCGTCAGTGGCTCCTCCAGCGAGTGCTTCCACGGCCACGCGACCTGGTATTCGCGTGCAACGCGGCCATAACCTACGCCGCTAATCGAGAACACCCCATCGTGGAGGCCCGTGACATTGTCGATGGCTTCGCCCAATACAGCCAGTTCGCGGTTGAATCCGTGATCGTCGAAGGCGAAACGTCCATGCCTGGAATTGAGAGCCTTATCTACGAGCTCGTGGGCTGCCAGCCGATTGTGTCTGAGGACGAGCTTCTTGCTGCAGCCTCTCGGGTCCCAGAACTCGCCGGCCGCGGCGAAGCCGCGATCGAGTATCTCCGGCGCCTCCTGTTTGTCGGCATCGAAACCCGCGAGGGTCAGTATGCGTTTCCCGCTACCGAAGCCGACTGGCGACGATCCAACTCTCTGGCCGATCGTCTCGATAAGGCAAGACCCGGCCCGCGACGCTACGAGATCAATCCGGCCTTCTGGCCCTATCTCGAGCTTGACAGTGATGGAGATCCCAGCCAATTCGCGGAGAAGGGACAGGAGCCATTGGGTTTGTAGTCCGTTCGCTGGGACCACGCACCCGGCTCTGACGCTCCTCGGGGAGCACCCTCTGGGCGCCCGCCCAGTCTCGCTGTCAAACCCTAAATGACCGGGTACGAACCTTCCCTCATCGCGGACTCGCCTATCGCCCGCCACGGCCCCGCGATTAGGAACCGAACGACCGCCGCCGGGCCTGGGTCTCCGGCCAGTGCCAGAGGAAGCCGTAGAGGGCACTGAGGCTGTCATTCTCCGCGCCCTGCAGGCGCCGCCTCGCCTTGCCGAGAGGAAAGGCGGAGAGACCGGCGTTCGTGTGCAACCCGAAGACCCTGTTGCCGGTCGCGGCCACCCAGCCCCACTGGCCGCCGTGGTTCCGTATGAAGGTCTCGCCGAAGTAGGCGCCGAGCTCGGACGCAAGTGCGCTCCTCAGTTCTTCGAGCTTGGCGGCGGAGACTTCTCGAGACAGCGACTCGTAGATCTGGAGGCCGATCCCGTCCGCGGCTTCGATGCTCGCATCGGAGAAGTCGAGCGCCACCTGGAGGTCGCGCCCGCGATCGGCGTAGCGGCCGGCCAGGGTGGCCATCTCCGCGGCCAGCGCAGCGTCCGGCTCGAACTGAACGCCGACGATCCCCTCGTGAGGCCTCTCTCCAGACTCGTTCATGTTGTCGGCCATGCTGTCAGCGTACTCCGGCTGCCGGCGGAACGGAACGTCGGCGGCCCCCTCGACGCGCCGCCCGACCATCGCTTCCACCTGCTCATCGCGGGTGATATCGCGCCAGACGAAGACGCGCGTTCTCGCCGGCGTAAGGCGGTCAGGGTCCCCGCGGGTGGTCATCGGTCGGAGATCAGCGTCTCGATGGCCTTGGGCGTCATGCTGGTTCGGCGGGCGACGTGGGCGGCGATGCGGGCGGGGTCGCCGTGGCAGCGGTGAATGGCTCGATGGTCCAACCTGGGCCAGATCTCCATCGCCCGTCGCTCGACACGGTCCGCCGACTCCGGCCGCGCGCGGGGCAGCACGGGATGAGGACGGCTGAACGGAACGAGCACTGGAACCTTCCCGCTGCCGGCCTGACGCAGTCTCGGGAACCGAGGCATCGGCACGGGGGGTCGGTCAGGACACCATCGTGCGCGCAAGCCGCCGTTAATGCAACTGCCATTCGAACGAAAGTTCGAATCGCAGGCATGCGCCCATTGAACGGAGCTCAGGGAGCCATCATCGAGCCGTGCGGCGGTCGTAGGCCCAGAGCGACAGCGGAATGAGCACGATCAAGAGGGCCACGAGCCACGCCGTGGCCTGCAGGGCGGCAGTCATATCCGGCGGGCCGACGACGAACCCGCGGACCGCGTCGATGATGACCGAGATGGGCTGGCGCTCGGCGATCGGACGCAGCCAGTCGGGCATGCCGCTGGTGGGGACGAACGCGCCGCTGATGAAGATCAGCAGGAAGAGCCAGCTCGACTCGGCGGATTGGACGGCCTCTGCGCTGCTCAGGACCAATCCTGTCAGCATCGAGAGCCAGATGAGCGTGAAGCTGCACAGCAGGAGGAGGGCCATCGCGCCGGCCCAGTCAAGGGTCGTACCCTCGGGCCGGAAACCCACGAGCAGCCCCACTACCCAGACGACGACGATGATGAAGGCGCTGCGCACCATGTCGGCCAGCACGCGGCCCGTCAGGACGGCCGATCTGGCCATGGGCAGCGAGCGAAACCGATCGACCAGGCCGCGCTGGAGGTCCGTCACCACGCCGACGCCGGTGTTGTAAGAGCCGAACATGGCCGCCATCACAAGCATGCCGCCCATCAGGTAGTTGACATAGCTGGTGCCGGGGACGGCGATGGCGCCCCCGAAGATGTAGCGGAATGCCACAACCAGCAGGACCGGCTCCAGCGTCGCGATGAACAGCTCTTCGGGGGAACGCGGTATCCGGATCAGCTGGCGCCTGGCCATGACGAGAGAGTCCGCCAGGGTCCAGTAGAGCCGGGAGTGGTCGCTGGGCCCGACTCTTGCGGCGCTCCGCGGCCCGCCGGTGGTCATCGTCGACTCCCTCCCGAAACCGTCTCCGCGGTCTGATCGGCGCCGGTCGCGTGGCGGCCGGTGAGCGACAGGAAGACGTCGTCCAGCGTGGGTCGACGCAGCGCGAGATCGGCCAGCGAGAGGTGGGCGGCGTCGAGGTCGCGCACGATGGCGGTCAGTTCGCCCGCCCCGTGCGCCAGGGGCGCGACGAGGTGAAGACGCTCGCCATCGACCTGGATCTCGCCCGAGCAGTGCGGCCGCAGGGCCGCGACCGCGGCCGCGACGTCGCCTCCGCCGGCAAGGGTCAACTCGAGCCGCTCCCCGCCGATCCGGAGCTTCAGTTCGTCGCCCGTCCCCGTGGCGATCGCGCGCCCGAGATCGACGACCGCGATTCGGTCGGCCAGCTGGTCGGCTTCCTCCATGTCCTGCGTCGTGAGGAACACGGTCGTGCCGGCGGCCACGAGATTCCTGATGACTTCCCAGACCGCCAGGCGTCCACGCGGATCGAGGCCACTCGTCGGTTCGTCGAGGAAAAGGATCGGCGGCGAGGTGATGACGCTCGCGGCCAGGTCGAGACGCCGGCGCATGCCTCCGGAGTACGTCCTCACCAGGCGGCGCGCCGCGTCGGCCAGGCCGAAGCCATCGAGCAGCTCGTCGGCTCGCCGCTCGGCGACGGCCCCCGAGAGGTGGTACAGCTGCCCGAACAGCTTCAGGTTCTCAAAGCCGGAGAGGTTCTCGTCGACGGCCGCAAACTGGCCCGTCAGGCCGATGACGTTGCGGACCGCGCGGGCCTGTTTCACGACGTCGAGCCCCGCCACCAGGGCCCGCCCCGCGTCGGGCGCGAGCAGCGTGGCGAGAATGCGCACGACCGTCGTCTTGCCGGCACCGTTCGGGCCCAGGACGCCCAGGATCGTTCCTTCCTCGACCGCCAGGTCGAGCCCGTCGAGGGCGCGGGTCGAGCCGTACGACTTCTCCAGGCTTTCGACCAGGATCGCCGGGGTGACGGACATCGAGCGTGGCCCTCAATCCGGCAACGGCGGCGGCGCGCTGCGGTCGACGAGGTGCCTGATCGTACCGACCGGCCGGAACCCGAGTCTCTCGAGGATCGGGCACGACATGCTCGAGGCCTGGACGAGGAGCCCTGCGGCCCCGAGCCTGGCGGCGTCGTCCCAGCGGGCCCGGACCAGGGCGCGATACACGCCCCTGCCCCGCCAGGCCGGCAACGTCGCTCCGCCGCTGAGCCACAGTGGTCCGGCCACCGTCCTTCTGACACCGCCCACCGCTACCGGCCGCCCCTCGACGAGCGCGAGGTAGTCCCATCTCGCATCGTCGTCGGCCACCTCGCTCCAGCGAGCCGCGAGTGTCGCCCGGACCGCTTGCTGCTCATCCTCCGGGATGTCGAACGCCTCGAAGACGACCTCCCACATCGCGACGTAGTCCTCGAACGTTCGAATGCGGCGAAGCGCGACCCCCCCGGGCGCGTCGGGCGGCTCGTGGTCGAGCACCATCGCAGTCGCCGTGGAGCAGGTCGGATTGGGCTCGGCGCCGAGATCGAGGAGGCGCCGTTCGAGGTCGGTCGGCTTGGTGCTCGGCCCGATAACCCAGAGGAAGCGCTCCCGGCCGCGGGCTCCGAACCATTCGCGCACAGCTTGGACCGGGCCCTCGATCCGGCGGCCGAACCGGATGCGACTCGCCGAACCGTTCTCCGGCATCGGGGTCGGGCCATGGGTCAGGATGACGTTCGGCCAGATCTCCCGGACTTCGCCCGGCGAGTTCAGGACGTAGCCGAACGCGTCCTCCGCGACGGCTGCGAGATCCATGTCGATCGCCTCCGGTGACCCTGCGGTAGACCCTGGACCGGCCCCCTGATCCCGCACGGATTATCGGACTCTCGTCGACGGGTCGTCCGCTTCGAGGGGCAGGCCGAGGCCCCGAAGATCCGAGCGCAGCTGAGTCGCGTCCGCGAATCGGATGGCGGTCATGCCGAGCCCGGCGGCCGCGGTCACGTTCCGCTCCCAGTCGTCGATGAAGACCGTGTTCTGCGCCGCCAGGCCGAAGCGCGCCAGGAAGTGGCGAAAGATGGCCGGGTCGGGCTTGCCGACGTTGACCTCGCCCGAGATCAGGATGCCGTCCATCTCGTCCAGGAACGGATACCGCGCCCGCGTGACGGAGAAAGTCTCGGCCGACCAGTTGCTCAGCGCGTAGGTCCGCAAGCCGGCGCGCCGCAGCTCACGCAGGATCGCGACCGTCTCCTCGAGCGCGTCGCCCAGCATCTCCGGCCAGCGCAGCTCGTAGGCGGAGATGAGATCGGCCTGGTCGGGGTGGGCCCGCACGAGCTCGGCCACGCCCTCGGCGAAGGGGCGGCCGGCGTCGAGTCGCGCGTTCCACTCCTGGCTGCAGACCTCGGCCAGGAACCGCTCCATGGCGGCCTCCTGAGCGCCGAAGATCTTGCGATAGAGGTGGCGCGGGTTCCAGTCGATCAGCACGCCGCCCAGGTCGAACACGACAGCAGTGATCCGAGTCGTCATGAAGCCTCACGGAGTGGCCGGCAGGGCGACGACACTGCATGACGGCGTCGGACCCCGGCCGGGTCGCCTGATCGTACCCGAGTACCCGAGCCGGCGCCCGGGCCGTGACAGCAAAGACCGCAGTTTCGGCGATTCCAGGTTTCGACCGACACGTCACCGGCGACAGTGACGTCGTAAGTGGTACGACCTCGGAGCTCGGGGTCACCAACGAAAGAGGAACATGATGTTCGCGAGATCGCTCCGGCTGGGGTACCTGGTGCCGGCACGGTCGCTATCGAGCGCTACGAGAGTCCGCACCGCCGGCGCGGCCCTGGTTGCGGTCATCGTTGCCGGGTCGTGCGGCTCCGCAGCCGCGACGCCGGCTTCCACCGGCGGGGCGTCGTTCCCGCCGTCGCTCGGGCCGCTGGCGACCAGTCCGGCCCCGCCGGCGTCGCCGTCCCCCACCGCGGCGCCTTCGGCCTCCGGGACCCAGGGGCCCGCGCCCTCGGGAAGCGGCGTTCCGACCCAGTTCGCAGTCGCAATGGGCAAGGCCGGGTTGCTGGCTCCGGCCGCCGACGACGGCGCCCTCGCCGGCAGCGAGATCAACGCCTTCGCCTTCGACCTGCTCCGCCAGCTCGACCCGACCGGCAACCTGTGCGCGTCCCCGACGAGCGTGGCTCTCGCCCTGGCGATGGTCCGGCCCGGCGCCCGGGGCCTCACGGCAACGCAGATGGACCAGGTCCTGCACGACTTCGGCACAACCGGTCAGGCCAGCGAGATCGTGGCCCTGATCAAGACGCTGCAGTCTCAGACCTTCTACGACGATTCGAACGGCCTTCCGCCGGATCCGTCGGCCAGTCCTAGCCAGGCCGGCCAGCAACCGGTGGTCGAGCTGGACGTCTCCAATGCCGTCTTCTCGCAGCAGGGCATGAGCCTCGAGCAGGCCTACCTCGATGCGCTCAGCTCCGGGTTCGGGGCCGGCGTCGGGCTCGTCGACTACGCGAACTACCCGGAAGCGGCCCGCCAGATCATCAACGCCTGGGCGAGCGAGCGGACCAAGGGCCGCATCCCCGAGGTTCTCCAGCCGGGCGACATCACCAATGCGACGCGCATCGCCCTGGCGAACGCCATCTACCTCAAGGCCGGCTGGACGAATCCGTTCGATCCGAAGGCGACCAAGACCCTGCCGTTCACTCGCTCCGACGGATCTCGCGTTTCGGTTCCGACGATGGCCATGGATCACCAACTCTCGTACTCCGCCGGAACGGGCTATCGGGCAGTCGAGCTTCCGTACGGCGGCGCCTACGGGACCCTCTCGATGATGATCGTGGTCCCCGACAACATGACCTCGTTCGTGAACGGGCTCACGACAGCCGAACTCGCCGGCATCGTTAGTGGAGCCCGCGCGTACGACGTGGATCTGACCCTGCCGAAGTTCTCGGTGGATTCGCGGGCCGACCTCGCGGACGCGCTGAAGGCCATGGGCATGACGGCGTTGTTCGATCCGGACAGCGCGGACCTCTCGGGCATCACCACGGACGAGACGCTGTTCATCGCCAAGGTGATCCACCAGGCCAACATCGACGTCGACGAGGAGGGCACGACTGCCTCCGCGGTGACCGTCGTGTCGGGGCAGGGGATGGCCGGCCCCGGGCCTGGGCCGACCCACGTCCAGTTGCACGTCGACAAGCCGTTCCTCTACTTCATCCGGGAGACCACGACGGGCGCCGTACTCTTCATGGGCCGCATCGCCGATCCGTCCGCCAGCAGCTGACCCCCGTCAGCACTCGCCAGACCGGGCCCGGGGCCATCCCCGCGGCCCGGTCTTCGTTTCGACCCAAGTGTCCTCGCCGGCGAGTCACCGGCCAGGAGCTAGCCTGGGCTGGGAGTCCGATCCCCGGGCGCCCCGCCGCTCTCCTCCCGCTCTTCGCACTGGAGCCTGTCGGGTTCGAACCTCTCGACCAGCACGGCCACGAGCTCCGCGGCGCCCACGAGGATGATCGCCGTCAGGTAGTACCACAGCATCAGCACGATGACTCCGCCCAGCGCGCCGTACGTGGCGCGGTAGTGCCCGAGGCTCGCGACATACAGACCGAAGGCGAAGGTCACGACCAGCCAGGCAGCGGCGAAGGTGGCTGCTCCGACGAGCGTCCAGCGCCAGCGCGGCCGAACGCACGATCCGAAGCGGAAGAGCGCCGTAACGGCGAACACCAGCACGGCGAAGGCCAGGGGCCAGCGCAGGATCGAGATGGCCATCCAGGCCGCGCGGCCGACGCCTGCCCGATCCGCCAGGTCCTCCGTCATGAGCGTCCCACCGACGACCGCCAGGATCCCAACGACGATGCCGATACCGCCAATGACGGTCAGCGCGATGGCGAGGGCGACGCGGCCCGCCAGGGGCCGGGTTTCCTGGACTCCGAACGCGCGATTCATCGCCTTCATGACGGCATTGATGGCCCCGGTCGCCGCATACAGCGTCACGAGTGCGCCCACCGACAGCAGGGCTGGTTCGGTGCGCGTTAGCAGCTCGTCGAGCTGCTTCTTCAGGGGGCCGACCACGTCGGCTGGGATGCTATTGCCCAGGGTCAGTATCGGCAAACACACCCCTACCAGCGGGGGATAACGGCCCTTGACGCGGGGGTCCATGATGGAGGCCGCGCGGACCGATTAGGGCGGCTACGCGAACGGTGCCCCTGGGCCGCCCTAA
>Ga0187885_10000838_pt1 | contig 36042 bp, 36 predicted proteins | sample June2016WEW_20_1_3_FD_132970 | JGI IMG/M metagenome (GOLD analysis project Ga0187885, IMG submission 132970) | Peatland microbial communities from SPRUCE experiment site at the Marcell Experimental Forest, Minnesota, USA - June2016WEW_20_100 | ecosystem: Environmental > Terrestrial > Soil >...
AGCTCTACGTCCCAATGGCTTCAGGATCATGGGTTTACGCCCTCGAACCTTGGCTTGTGGACGGAATGGGTGACATTCCCGTCCGGTACGACATCGAACAGCGTATCGTTTACCGTGGCAGCGGCGACCTCGGCCGACCTCGCGATCACGAAGACGGTGGACAACGCGTATCCGAACGGCGGCGACACTGTGAATTACACAATCACAGTCACCGCACTCGGCCCCGCAACCTCAACGATTGTGGTTGCCAATGATCAATTGCCTGCCGGCGTGAGTTTGGTCTCTGCGACATCTTCGCAGGGGACTTACAACATGACGACGGGTAATTGGAATATCGGCACGGTGGCGCCGAACGCGACGGCGACCTTGATCATCAGAGCCATGGTTGATCCGCGTGAAGCGGGCGCGAGCATTACAAACACCGCGACCGTTTCCGAATTAAGTTCGCTCGTCGATCAGAATCCGGCGAACAATTCTTCCTCGGTTACGATTATGGTCCACGCCACGAGCACATGCACCTCCGACTGCGGAGGTGGAGGTGGCGGCGGGGGAATCCCCCAAGCCGGCCTCACCATTACGAAGACTGCCGACGTGACCTCTATGGTTCCAGGCGGCACCGTGCACTATATGCTCACGGTGAACGCTTTGGGTCCTGCGACGTCAACGGGAGTGGTTGCGACGGACACGCTTCCTTCGGAGCTTACATTTGAGAACGCCACCGCTTCGGTGGGTTCTTACGCCAGCTCTACGGGCACGTGGACTATCGGCGATATGAGCCCGAGTTCCGCGGCGACGCTTGCGATCCAAGCGACCGTGAACCCGAGCGCCCCGGTGGGAACCACGATTCTCAATACGGCAATCGTAGGGGAGAGCGCGAGCACGACAAATCCGAATCCGAACACGTCCTCAACCGTGTCGGTTACCGTGGCAAGTACCGATACTTGCACATCTAACTGCGGCGGTGGCGGCGGTGGCGGAGGCGGAGGAGGCGGCGGTGGCGGTGGCGGTGGCGGTATGTCGGTGTCCGTTGGAGGTGGTGGCACGACGTATTCCATAGCCATCAATAATGGCGCGACGTCCACGCCGACCACAAATGTGACACTTTCGCTCTACGGAACGGGGGCCTACGCGATGGCGATCGCGAACGAGCCCTTCCTGAGTTCCGCCGCGACGTCAACCGCATGGATTCCGTACACGACTTCTATGCCGTGGACGCTCACACCCGGCGCGGGATCGAAAACTGTTTACGCGCGGTACCGCGACGTGAATGGCAACATTCTTGCGACCGTGAACGCTTCCATTGAACTCCTGGGCGGGCAGGTGCTTGGCGCTTCCGCAAGTTGCGGCATGTACCTGAACGATTACATCCGCCTCGGATGGAACAACAATCCCAATGAGGTGGTGAAACTCCAGACATTCCTAAACCAAAATCTGGGACTGAATCTGCCGATCACGGGTGTCTACGGCCAAGAGGATTTCAACGCCGTGGAGCAATTCCAGCTCAAGTACCATGATCAAGTACTTGCGCCATGGGTGCCCCTCGGTTTGCTGAACAACACGACGCCGACCGGTTTCGTCTATCAGACGACGAAATGGGAGATTAACATGCTGCAATGCGCAGCGCTCAATCTTCCGCTGCCGGTCTTGCGCGTCTATGGGACACCGTAATCGCGCGAATGCCCAAAAGCAATCCAGCACCATCTTAAAAAATGGTGCTGGATTGTTTTTTGGAGGGCTTTGTGATATAATATAATGGAAGTGCTGCTGGCGTTTGGTCTCCTCTGAGGACGAAGTCGGCAAAACGCCAGCAGTACTTCCTAAGCGTTATTTAAGGAGATGTTCAAGAAACTAAAGCGTTATTTTATTCCGAACGAGGGAAACGATCACAGGCCGCACATCCTGCGGCCGCAGGCGGTTGCTTTTGTGTGCCTTATCGCGATTGCCGCGGAGGGCGTTTTTCTCTTCGGTTCGTCATTCGTGATTCCGCGCGTGAAGCTTTTCGGACTGATCATCGCGAATGCGCTCGTTGACAGTACGAACCAGGCGCGCGCTGCCGCTGATCTCCCTGCGCTTCGCGAAAGCGGGCTTTTGGACGCGGCGGCGCAAGAGAAGGCGAACGACATGGTGACGAACAATTACTTTGCGCACACGAGCCCGTCTGGGCTCACGCCGTGGTATTGGTTTCAGAATGTAGGCTATCAGTTTGCCGTTGCAGGGGAGAATCTTGCGGTGGATTTTGCCGATTCGTCGGACGTGACGAATGCGTGGCTCAACTCCCCCGAGCACCGCGCGAATATCATGAACGCCGGTTTCTCCGAGATCGGCATGGCGACGGCGCAAGGTGAATTTGAAGGCCATCCCGCAGTGTATGTGGTGGAACTCTTCGGTACGCCGCCGGTTTCGGTCATTCCTTCCGTGGCGGCTGCGCCGCTCCTCGTCGCAACAAACACAACAAATTCCGCTTCGCAGCAGAATCTTGCGGTGGTGAAGGGTGCGCAAACAGAAGCGGTTTCCGCGACAACGGCCGGCACGGCGACGACCGCGGGAAGATCGCTCGCGTCTACACAAGCGCCCGCCCAGTCCCCATCGCCGCAAACCAACCTCGTCCAGGGCGCCTTCGCCGATCCGCGCCGAACCGTGGATTATTTCTACTTCGGCATTGCGATCTTTTTTGCCATTGCCCTCTTCCTTAATATCTTTATCAAGATCCGCATTCAGCACCCGCAGCTCATTCTCGGAGGAATGTTGGTTATCCTCCTTGCGGGGCTTTTCATTGTTCTTAACCAGCACTTCGGCACTTCGGGAGGCGTTATTGTATAGTTTATCAGCTCCGCCCCATTGCGGGTCTATTTTTTTTGGCATAAGCTCAAAGCATAGCGATGCCGTCGCCCACCACCGAACTCATCAAGAGCAAGCTGGACATTGTGGATTTCCTCCGCGGCTATTTGACGCTCACGCCCGCGGGAAAAAATTTCAAGGCGCTGTGCCCGTTCCATAAGGAGAAGACACCATCGTTCATGGTATCGCCCGAGCGGCAGTCGTGGCACTGCTTCGGGTGCGGCGTTGGCGGCGATATCTTTGGCTTCGTGATGCGTTACGAGAACATGGAGTTCGGCGAAGCGCTCCGCCTGCTTGCGGAAAAAGCGGGTGTGGAACTGCGCCGCGAGAACCCCGCCGAGTACCGCTATGCGGGCTTGCTCTACGATCTGAACGACGCAGCAAAAAATTATTTCAGGAAGGCGCTTGCGGCGGCGCCCGTCGCAAAAAAATATCTGGCTGAGCGCGGCCTCACGCCGGAAACGGTTGAAGAATTTGAACTCGGCTGGGCGCCGAACGAACCGGAGGCGCTTTCCATGTTCCTCCTAAACTCCGGCAGCGCGCCGCAGGACCTCATTCAGGCGGGACTCTCCATTAAAACCGAGCGAGGGCTCATGCTTGACCGCTTCCGCGGGCGCATCATGTTCCCGATCCATAATCATCAGGGCAAGGTGGTCGGCTTTACCGGGCGTATCCTGCCGCAGATAGAAAAAACACTCGCTGCAAACAAAGGCCAAGAGGTCGCGAAATATGTGAACAGTCCCGAGACGCCGATTTTCCAGAAATCGCGCCTGCTCTACGGATTTTGGAAAAGCAAGGATGCCATCCGCGAGGCGAAGTCGGCGTTCCTCGTGGAGGGCCAGATGGACTTTTTGATGAGTTGGCAATCCGGGGTGAAAAACGTGATTGCGAGCTCGGGCACCGCGTTGACCGCCGACCACCTGCGGTCGCTTCGCCGCCTCGCTGACGAATTAATAGTGAGTTTTGACAACGATACTGCCGGTTCCGACGCTGCCGAGCGGGCGATTGACCTTGCCGAGGCAAACGACTTTGCGGTGAAAGTGGCCATCGTGAAAGATTTTAAAGATGCGGCCGATGCTGCGCAGGCGGACCCTCTGAATGTGCAAAGGGCGGTGAGCGGCGCCGTGGCCGCTCCGATTTTCTATTTTGAGAAATATCTTCCAAAAGATCCTGAAAAATTGAAAACGCGCGAAGGCCTGCGCGAGCTCCGCGTCGTGCTCGGAAAATTGAAGAACATCGCAAGTCCCGTGGAGCGCGGGTTTTGGCTGAAGGATCTTTCTGCACGAACGGGTATCGCGGAAAAGATATTGGAGGAAGAAGCAGCGAGGGCAAGCGCCACGGGCATTCTGGCCGCCGCGCCAAAAGAAGAAGCAGCGGCAAAGCGCGAAGTAGGACGCGCCGAGCTCATCGTTGAAGCGTTGCTTGCCGCCGCGCTCGCAAAAAATGATTTCACACTATTTGATGACTGCGCGGCATTTTTGGATCCTGTCCAAAAAGAAATTCTCCGCATACTGAGGAGCGGAGAGACAAAGAGCGAAGACCCGTCGTTAGACGAGACGATCGGACTCATCGTACTCCGCGCCCCGGGCGACATCGCGCCCGAAGAAATTGAGGCACTCAAGGCCGAGCTCTCAAAAGAATATTATAAAGAGCGCCGGAAAATCCTTTCGCTGGCGATAAAGAACGCCGAGGCTCGCGGCAATGAGGTGGAGCTCAAAGCGGCGCTTGAGGAATTGAAAAACCTGCCGGTGGCCTGGGCAGGGGAGTCCTAGTTTTGAGTCGTTAGTTCCAATCCTTGTGCGCTACCAATGTTAATGTTGTATAATCATTATTATGGATGGAGAGAAGAAACTTGAATTTGGACATGTGGAATATCCGTATGAACAGAGGATAGACAATGGAGCTAGCCCCGTCCGGCTTCGCGTTGAAAGATTGGCCAGAAATCTTGAATTCTGTGGCTTAGAACAAGCTTCCATTCTGAAGATAGTGAATGCAATAGCCGAGTTTTCTGCGGCGGTTTCTCGTGATCGTGCGAGAGGCATGCATCTTGGTTCTACCAACCCAGAAACCACTCTCATGGGCGAAATATTAAAAAACGACCCTTCCTACTATGGGCTGCAGACGCAGACAGAGTTGAGGTTAATAGCAAAACTGATAGAAGCATCTTGTATAAACGAGAACGATATTAAAGAGCTGGCAGGGAATTTGTAGATTTATATCTTGAGGATTATCCAAATCGGTGCGTTCTCGCAATCATTAAATTTTTATTAAATGATTCTTGACACTTTCGCCTTGGACGCTACACTGATAGCAGCGAAAGAGTTCAGTCTTTTGTGGAGTTGAAATGCAGGAAGGCTCTACTGCGGGGCGCTCCCGGGAGCGTTACGATGGAGGGTTAGCCGTCCTCCCGCTCCACAAAAGATTGAACTTTTTCAGATATCGCTCTCTTGTAAAAGATGCGGATACTATTTCTATGGAAGTATCTTCTTTATTAACCACTATTTCGACCGATATCAAATATGTTCTTTGATGTATGTTTTTGACGAGCAGAAAATCACCTCGTTTGTCGGGATTGTTGCGGTATATACGGTCGGGACGTTTTATTATATCCGTGAGATTCTCCAAAATCAGCAAAAAATCTTCCGGCGTATGTTTATCAAAAATATGCCGATCGTAAACATGCTTCAGTGCTTTGGTGCTGATATAAACGCGTCGGTTCGTGCTTCTTTTCCGTCGGCGCATGATTTTTCCTGACGTTCGCCGTACGTTGCATAAATATAGTTTCTTAGTCGGTGTCAATGCCTTGGGTCCTGTATGCGCTATATATTTTTTGTAGAGATCGCGGATGGCAGACATGGCGCATTCACCATAGGACAAAGGGCATTAAAAAAAGCTAAAACGGGGCGCGCTTGCCAAACGGCGAAAAATAGTCAATAATAAAACATTCTCTGATGCCCACCCATCGCAAGAAGCCCAAGAAGAGGCCGCAAAAAAAAGGCGGCATGAGGAAGCGCGCCCTCAAACGAAGGGCGGCGAAAACGAAAGCCGCGAAACGCCCAAAAGGCAAAAAAAAGCCGCTTTCAAAACTGGAGAAAGCCGTCAAGGCCAACGCGGCGGAGATAGAGGAGCTCATTGAACGCGGCCGGCCGCGCGGATTCGTGACGGACAACGAGATTCTTTACTATTTCCCGAAGATAGAGGACAGCGTGGAGTTGCTTGATGAGATTTACGATCGGCTGGAAAAAGCCGGTATTAAAGTGATTGAAACGAGCGCGCTCATAGATTTCTCGAAGGACGAAGGAGAAAAGAACATTGACGAGTCGCTCGCGTTTGAAGGCGATGTGCCGGACGCCGTACAGATGTATTTGAAGGAAATAGGGAAAACGCCGCTTCTATCAAAAGACGAAGAACGCGAGCTCGCGAAGCGCGCGGAGAAAGGAGACGAGGAAGCGCGGCAGAAATTGATGAAGGCCAATTTACGGTTGGTGGTCTCCATCGCAAAGCGTTACGTGAACCGCACGCCGCACTTGAGCATTCTTGATCTCATCCAAGAGGGGAATATCGGCCTCTCTCGCGCGGTGGAAAAATTCGACTATCGGCGCGGGTTCAAATTCTCTACGTACGCAACGTGGTGGATCCGCCAAGCGATCACGCGCGCGCTTGCCGACCAATCGCGCACCGTCCGCATTCCGGTGCACATGGTGGAGACAATTTCCAAATACACGCAGGTGCGTCGGCAGCTGATTCAGGAATTGGGCCGCGATCCACTGGCCGAAGAGATCGCCGCGGAGATGGGAATAGACGTGGACAGGGTGCGCCACATCCAGAAGATTTCGCAGGAGGTGCTTTCCATTGAGACGCCGATCGGCGACGAGGAGGACTCCACGCTTTCCGATTTCATTCCCGACGAGCGGAACGCGACGCCCTCGCAGCTTACGGCGCGCGCGATGCTCCGCGACCTCATCCGTGAGATCATGGTGGACCTCACCGAACGCGAACAGCAGATTTTAAAGATGCGGTTCGGCCTTGATGATGGCATCAGCCACACGCTTGAGGAAGTGGGGAGGGCCTTCGGCGTCACGCGCGAGCGCATCCGGCAGATTGAAGCGAAGGCGCTGGAGAAGATCCGCGAGCACGGCAAAGCGCCGGCGCTGGAGGGCTTTGAGAGCCTCACCTGATCTTTTGTCCTGACCCGCTTCGGACTCGAGAAATGTAATTCGCTCACAACGAAAATGTGCCACCCTCTCGCCTTCGGCGGGGGTCCCGGCACATTTTCTGCTCGCTCAAACATTTCTTTCTCGTCCTTCGCTAGGTTGCGGACAAAAGATCAGGTTCGGCCCTTGCTGAATCATTTAATAATTTTTTAATGTCCCGCGAGTATAATATTCGTAATGGACATTATAGGGATCTTGAATTATCTCGGCATAACGCACGACAGGGCGCTTCCTTTCGCCATACTTATAGTGGCGATGATTTATATTAGCTATGCTTTTACCGCGCCGATAAAACGATCTGTCTCAAAAATATCCAACGCGATATTGGAGATACAGACGATATTTCACCAGGATGGCGTGGAATTGAAATGTCATCTTGCAGAAGGAACAGGCAGCCCGCTACAGCCCACTCATTATGGGAAACAGCTCATTGTGGAGAGCGGCTTGGAAACCATCCTGAATGATAAGAAGGATTTTTTGAGGACGGTGCTGGCCAAGAAACTTCCGGAGAACTATACAGAGTACGATGTGCAGGAAAAGGCCCGCGAGCTTTTGATTGGGTTGAAAAGAGATCAGTTGATGAATCCCGTCAAAACATACGCGTACGAAAATGGAAAAGATATAGATATTATTTTGCGGGTTGGAGGTCTGTGGCTGAGGGATGATTTTATCGGGCAGGAAAGAAAGATAGTGCCCGAAAAAGGGTAGGGTTGTTTTAATAATTTTTTAATGCACGGTGAGTATAATACTTTGCAAAGGTCGCAAAGCAAGTATTGTTATTTTTATGGAGATGCCTACAATGGAATCTGTGAAGACAAAGTATAAATTTCCGTACATCATTGAGCCGGACGAAGGCGGGTTTTATGCTACCTGTCCGGCCCTCAAAGGGTGTTCCACGCAGGGCGATACGTACGAAGAGGCACTCGCAAATATCAAAGAAGCAATCGAGGGCTATTTAGAGTGTCTTAAAAATGACGGAGAAGAAATTCCAACATCATCACATCATGGCTTGCCTACGGTAGAGATCGCCATCTAATCTATGCCAAAACTTCCACGCCTCACCGCACGACAAGTAGCGGCTCGGCTAGAAGCGTGCAAGTTTTCGCTTTCACATCAGCGCGGGAGCCATAGATTTTATCGTAATGCCGTCGGAAGATTGGTGACGGTCCCATTCCATGGCTCGCGCATCATCTGCCCCAAAACCCTGAAAGACATCATGCGCCAGGCGGGGATTGCGGAGTGGTGACGCGTTGCAATTCAGCCGGTTTTATTTTAACTTTGAGATACATGGATTCGGCAGAAATTCGCAGGAGATTTCTAAAGTTTTTTGAGGAACGCGGGCACGCGATCGTGCCTTCTTCATCTTTGATTCCCGATGATCCGTCGGTGTTGCTCACAACTGCCGGCATGCAGCAGTTTAAGCAATACTACACAGGCGAGCTTGACGCGGTGAAAGATTTCGGGAGCAAGAACACGGCCTCCATCCAAAAGTCGTTCCGCACCTCCGACATTGATGAAATAGGCGACGAAACGCACAACACGTTTTTTGAGATGCTCGGCAGTTTCAGTTTCGGCGGTTACTGGAAAAAGGAGGCGATCGCGTGGGCGCATGAGTTTCTGACAAACGAACTGGGGCTTTCCATCTCATACGTGGTTATTTTCAAAGGATCATCCCTGATACCAAAGGACGGAGAGTCGGAACGCATTTGGCACTCCCTCGGCGTCATGGATGTCAGAGAAGGGGGGATGGACGATGTGTTTTGGGGGCCCACCGGAACATCCGGTCCTTGCGGACCGACGACCGATATTTACTGCAAAGCCGGCGACGGAAGAGAAGTGGAAAACTGGAGCATCGTTTTCAACGAGTTCTTTTGTAGCGGTTCGCGCGAGGAATTGCGCGCGGGCAAGGCGGAGCTTACGCCGCTCAAAACACGGGGCATTGATACCGGCATGGGCTTGGAGCGGCTCGCCATGGTTGCGCAGAAGAAGGGAAACATTTTTGAAACGGACCTTTTCGCGCCGCTCGCCCGCGCATTGCCGGAGAATCTCAGCACAAGAACGAAGCGCATCGCGGTTGATCATGGGCGGGCAATGGCATTTTTGATCTCTGACGGCGTCCGTCCTTCTAATAAAGAGTCGGGATATATCTTGCGCCGCCTCATGCGTCGCACTATGGTGCACGAACATCTTTCGGGCACCCCCTTCATGGAAAATATTCTTAAAGAAGTTTGCAAACATTACCGCGCTTACTATTCAGAACTGAATGTCGATCTTGTGACAGGGGAGTTTAATAAAGAAAAAGAACGGTTTCAGAAGACACTCGTTGCCGGCCTAAAGGAATTAAAGAAAATCCCGATCATTGATACTACAAGCGCCTTCCGGCTTTACGAGACATATGGCTTGCCCTACGAGATTATTACGGAGTTAGGCGGCACCATAGATGACGGATTGACGCGCGAAGCATTTAATGCCGAGTTCAAAAAACATCAGGAACTCTCCCGCGCCGGAGCCACGAAGAAATTCGGCGGGCACGGGTTGGTTTTGGACACGGGCGAGCTTAAAGCGGGGAGCGAAGAAGAAATGCAAAAGGTGCTGCGCTTGCACACGGCGACGCACTTGCTGCAGCAGGCGCTCCGGGAGGTACTCGGGCCCGACGTGCATCAGATGGGATCGGATATCACGCCCGAGCGCACGCGCTTTGACTTTTCCTTCCCGCGCAAAATGACGCCTGAAGAGATCAAAAAAGCAGAGGAGATTGTGAATCAAAAGATAGGAGAAAATCTGCTGGTGGGTTTCAGGGAAATGCCGAAAAGCGAGGCGGAAAAACTGGGCGCACTCCACTTCTTCAAAGAGAAATATCCCGAAAAGGTGAAAGTGTATTACGTGGGCAGCGACCTCGCGCACGCGTGGAGCAAGGAGTTCTGCGGCGGGCCGCACGTTGCGCACACGGGGGAGATTGGCCATTTCAGAATTGCGAAGGAAGAAGCGGTGGGCTCGGGCATCCGGCGCATCCGCGGGATGTTGGATGATTGAGATTACAGGAAGCGTTGCTTAACAAGTTCCGGCTTGGGCGCTAAAATGAGAGCGTGAACTTGGATTTCTTCCGGCCGAGGGAAAAATTTTTGATATTGGAGATCACGCCCAAAGGCACGAACGGATTGTTCTTAAGCGTGGACGAGGGCCGGAATGTCGTCACGGAAAAATTCGTGAGGCAGGACAATCCCAAAAAATTTTTGAGGACGCCCGCGCGGCGCGTTTCTGAAACAACATGGGAGGGGAAACACCTCTTTCGTTCGCGGCGGCGCGTGGTCGCGGTGGCGGATGCGGCGCTCGCGACTACGATTCCCATTCCCCTTGCGCTTCCCCGCGAACGCGCGAACGCAAAGACAAAAATCACGATCGCGGAACTTGAGAATCTGATTGCGCAGGCGATGGCAAAGATTTTCAACGGCTGCCGGAGCGAGGCGGCGAAGCGGTTCGGGGCGGATGAGTTAAATGCGGTCCTCGTCGGCGCGCATGCGAAGCATTTCATGGTGGACGGCAAAACGCATACAAGCCCTGTAGGCGCAACAGGAAAGAAAATCTCGCTGCTTTTGGAACTTACCTTTACGACGCGCGCGATTTTTGAGGACCTCAAACCACTCTTCAACTCCCCGGAAGGATTTTTCTTCAGAGAAGCTCCGCAGACGCACCTCCGCGCGCTCGCGCGCATGCGCCCGTTGCCGCTCAACGTAATTGCGGCGGACGGCGAAGGCGCCTCGCTCTATGTGCTTGAAAGGCCAAAGGGGAATTATGCGGTGCTCTATCGCGAGAAGCTGGATTGGTCCTTTTCGTCGCTCATTAAAAAAGTGGCGGAGGCTCTCGCGGTGACGGAGGCAGCCGCGCAAGAGCTCTATTGCCGTTATCATCAAAAAGCAATGTCGGCGCATGCGGCGCGCGCATTCAAACGCATCGTGGAGTCCCCACTGCGCGATTTTCTGGAAACGATAGAAAAGCGAAGGATCAAAGGAGCGACATATGTGGAGATGCCGCATGCATTACCGTTCACGTTGCCCCACAAACACGGCAAAGCGACACTCGCGGAATATCCCGTGGAAGAGTTGATGGAAAAATTCGGGTTCAATCTTTCTCTGGCAGCGCGGGGGAAGGTGCGGGAAGAGGGCGAAGGCGAACGTGCCATCCTCCGGTCGCTCTTCTACTTTGTAGAAGCTTATATTGACGAGGACCGATCTCTCATCAACCAAAAGCTCCGCCGCCGGCTTCATTGGCTTGCGGAGTGACGCGATACAGGCATGGCGGCCTGCCGAGAATATGGTATACTTTTCGTAACGTGCGACCAAATGAAAAAAATAACCGTTCTTAAAGAGGAAGGCGTTGCGGAGGTCATTGACCGCGTCCTTGACGAACCAGACGAAGAGATTGTGCTTGTCGTCCCGACCGGGTCCGTGCTCGGGCGTTCGGTGCGCAATTTCCACCTTTTGAAGCGCGAGGCCTCCGCGGAGGGAAAGACGGTGGTCGTAGAATCCGTAGATGAGACAATTCTCGCCTTTGCGAAAGAAAGCGGTCTTGAAGGAAACCATCCGCTCTGGCGCGGCGTGCGTGGTGCAGGCGGCGTTTCGGATATCGTTCCTGTAGGCGAGGAAGCAGGAGAGACACGACCGCCGAAGAAGCACGGCAGGAAAAAGGCAGAGGGGACGAAGCTCGTCGTGCGCGGGGAGCCGCCCGTGGACGGGGGTGAGTCCGATGAGGGCGAGGTTGCAGAGGAAGCGGTCGCCATTGAGGAAGCGGAGCACAGGTTTTTCAGAAGAAGAAGCCCTGCGGAACTCGCGGAACCGTCCGGACGAGAAGAAGAGGAAGAAGAGGAAGAAGTGGAAAAGAGGGTCCACCGCTCAATGCCCCGCAAGTTCGTTGTTTGGGGTCCGGGCGTGGTTATCCTTGTGCTTATCATCCTTGGCGTGATGACGTGGTATTTCGGGCGCGTCACCATCGCCATTGATTTCCAAAAAACGCCGTGGACCTATAGCGGTGCCCTCATGGCAGATAAGTCTGTTACGACAACGACGCAGAAGGCGGGCGTGATCACGATTCCGGCACAGATATTCTCCGCGCAAAAGAACACCACTCAACTTTTCCCGGCATCCGGCAGTGCGAACGTGTCGATCAGGGCGCAGGGAACCATCACGATCTACAACGCCTACAGCTCTTCAAAGCAGGATCTTGTGGCTACCACGCGCTTTGTGACGCCGGACGGAAAACTGTTCCGGCTCGTGAGCGGCGTCACCGTGCCGGGCGCGCAGGTGACGAACGGCGCGATCGTACCGTCATCCATTGATACGCAGGTCGTCGCCGACCAGCCGGGGGCCGATTATAACGTGGGCCCCGTAGACAAATTGACCATTCCCGGTTTCCAAGGTTCTCCAAAGTATAATGCGTTCTACGGTCAGTTGAAGAATGGAACGAGTGGCGGTTTTGTGGGAGCAAAAGCAGTGCCTACCGCGGCGGACATCGCGAGTGCGAAAACGAAGGTGACGAGTCTCCTGCAGGCGAGTCTCGCGAGCAACATCGCGACGAGCTACCCCAGCAACTTCAAGATTCTGGATGGCGCAACGAACATTAGCGTGACAAAACTCACCGCGAACACCTCAACGGACAGCAACGGCAACTTCAGCGTTTTCGGGGAGGCTTCGCTCCAGGCGATTGGCTTTGACGAATCGGCGCTCAAGGCATACTTCCTCGCGCAGGCAGAGACGCAGACGGCAAGTTTAACCTTCGGCTCGATCCCGTCGCTGCAGTACGGCGGCGTGCATGCGGATTTTACGAAAGGCACCGTAAGCTTCTCGGTCACGGGCGAGGGGTCGCTTGAGCCTGCGTTTGATGCGGATGCGTTCAAGGCAAGTATTGCGGGAAAGAGCATCAATGATGCCCGCCAAGCGATTGCGGCGCTTCCTGAGCTTGCGGACGGCAAGATTTCCGCGTGGCCCATGTGGCTCTGGAACATCCCTTCCGATCCCAATAAGATCCGGTTGACCGTAGATTGAATGGTTGACAAACAATGGGAAGGAGCGCTATAATCGTTCGGTTGCTTCCATTATGAGCATGAGCTCGGTTTTTATTTGGGAATGACGGAAGGCGCAAAGGAAGGAAGAGTCCTGGAGGCCTTGCCGAGCTTGACGTTCCGGGTACAGCTCCCGGGAAGCGAGGCGCCCGTTCTCGCGCACCTCGCGGGAAAGATGAAGATACACAATATCCGGGTTCTTCCCGGAGATCGGGTGCTCGTCACGCTTTCTCCCGATGGCACGCGAGGGCGTATCGTACGCCGGCTCTAGACGGGGCACAGTACCAACGTGCACGCTATCCATGAAAGTGCGAAGTTCGGTAAAAAAAATTTGTGCGAGTTGCCAGGTCGTCAAACGCCGCGGCAAAATTTATATTGTGTGTAAAAATCCGAAACATAAACAGCGGCAGGGTTAGTCCTTGCGTTTCCTCATGCGCATTCTTGGCGTTAACATTCCAGACAATAAAAGAACGGAAATCGCGCTCACATACCTTTATGGCATCGGGCGGTCTTTGAGCGAGAAGACGCTTGCGGCAGCGAAGATAGACGGAGGGAAACGCGCGAAGGACCTTACTGCCGACGAGGTCGCGCGCATCCAGGGCTTCATAGAAAAGAATTTTGCGGTGGAGGGAACGCTTCGCCAGCGTATCAAGACCAACATCAGCCGGCTGAAAGATCTGCAGACCTATCGCGGCATGCGGCACCTCCGCCGCCTGCCCGTCCGCGGTCAGCGCACGCGCACGAATTCCCGCACTGTCCGCGGGAACGTAAGAAAGACCGCCGGCAGCGGCAAGAGAAAGGTTGAACTCAAGTAATATCCATGGGAAAGAAAAAGATCACGACGCCGTCGGCGGAAGAAGCCCAGAAGACGCATGAAGGGGCGGATTCGGCTGCGGCAAAGGCGGCCGCTCCCGCGAAGCGCGCGAAGAAGGTCACGCAGGGGAGGGTATACATCAACGCTTCCTATAACAACACAACGATTACGGTGACTGACGAGCGGGGCGACGTGCTCACATGGGCGTCGGCGGGTTCGCTTGGTTTCTCCGGACCGAAGAAGGCGACGCCGTTCGCTTCGTCAAAGGTGATCGCCGCGATCGCCGAGAAGATCCAAGCCACGGGTCCTACGGACATCAATGTGATCGTAAAGGGCATTGGCTCCGGCCGCGATTCGGCCATCCGATCGCTCATCAACCAAGGATTTAATATTCTCTCCATAAAAGATGCTACGCCGATCCCGCACAACGGGCCGCGGCCGCCGAAAGTTCGCCGTGTGTAACCAAAAACCAACATGATCGGTCCCAAAGAAAAAAGAGAACGGGCGCTTGGCACTCACCTTGGACTGAAGGGCGAGCGCGGCATGTCGCCGAAATCGGCAGTTTTGCGGAAGCCGTACCGGCCGGGCGTACACGGTCCGAGGTCGCGCCAACGTCCGCTTTCGGAGTTCGGCCTCCAGCTCCGCGAGAAACGGAAGTTCAAGCTGAGCTACGGCGTTGACGAACGCGGCTTGAAGCGGCTTTTCAAGATGGCAGTAGCGGCCAAGGGCGCTTCCGGCGCGAAGATGTTGGAGTTCCTTGAGAGCCGCTTGGACAACGTGATATATCGCCTTGGTTTCGCCCCCACGCGGCTCGCCGCGCGGCAGCTCGTCGTCCACGGCCACATTGCCGTGAATAAAAAGAAGGTGCACTCGCCGGGCTTCATGGTGAAGAGCGGGGACGTCGTCGCCGTGCGCGAAGGTTCCGAGACGAACATGGCGATCGCAAAGCGCAGGGAACTGCTTAAAAAATTCGATCCGCCTTCCTGGCTTTCGCTCCACCCGGAGAAGATGGAAGGCACGGTGCTTTCCCCGCCCACGGACTCCGACATTCCCTTTGAAATAAACCTTTTGGTCGAATCATTCTCAAAATAAAAACTATGGAATACGCATACTTAAGCTCAACAGTTTCCGTAAAGACCGTCTCCGAGGACGCGAAGAAAGGCGTGTTTGAAGTAGAGGGCCTTTTTGCCGGTTACGGGCTTACCATGGGGAACGCGCTGCGGCGGGTGCTTCTCTCCTCCCTTCCCGGCGCCGCAGTGACGGAGGTCAAAATCAAGGGCGTGCCGCACGAGTTCTCCACCCTGCCCGGCGTTAAGGAAGACATCGTGGAGCTCATGCTCAACTTTAAAAAACTCCGTTTTCGCCTGCACGTGGACGAGCCCCAGATACTTGCCTTGAAGGTAAAAGGCGAGCGGGCGGTTACCGGAAACGACATTGCGCTGAATTCCAGCGTGGAATTGATGAATCCGGACGAGGCGCTTGCGATGCTCACCGCGGAGGATGCGGAGCTTGACATGGAAGTGAAAGTGGAACGCGGTCTCGGCTATGTGCCCGTGGAGGCCCGCAAAACCGAAGGGCGCCTTGCCATCGGCACGATCGCGATAGATGCGATCTTCACGCCCGTCACGCGCGTGAACTACACGGTGGAAGACATGCGCGTGGGCGACCGGACGGACTACAACCGCCTGCGCCTTGAGATTGAAACCGACGGCACTATAAGTCCTTCTTCGGCGCTCCACAAAGCGGCGAACGTCCTGAGGGACCACTCTGAAAAAGTGGCGGCGGTCGCCGTCGCGGAGTTTGAAGCGCCGAAGGCCGCGGCGCATGCCGAACCGAAAAAGAAAAGTCGTTCAAAGAAAGCGAACGAAAAATAGCCGGCGGATCCCATGCGTCACTTGAAGAAAGGCAAAAAGTTCGGTCGTTTGCGCGGAGCGCGGATTTCCTTCATGCGTAATTTGGCGAACGACCTCATCCGCGCGGGCCGCATCACGACGACGGAGGCGCGCGCGAAGGCGATCCGCCCGCAGATGGAGCGTTTGGTCACGTTTGCGAAGAAACAGACGCTTGCCGCCCGCCGCGAACTTTTGAGCCGCGTGCACAACGAGAAGATCGTGAACAAGCTTTATTACGACATCGGTCCGCGCTACGCGGAGCGCCATGGCGGATACCTGCGCATCACGAAGCTCGCGAAGAGCCGCAAACGGGACGGCGTACGCATGGCACGCATAGAATTTGTCTAACGCGCAATTTTTATGGACTACCACATTGACGCAAAAAATAAAGTACTGGGACGCGTGGCATCGGAGATCGCACTCATGCTCCAGGGCAAGAAGAGCGCTTCGTACGCGCGGAACCGCGTTTCGGGCGATAAGGTGTATGTGAAGAATTACAAGGACATCATGGTGACCGGCGCGAAGCGCACGCAAAAGATTTACTACCACCACACGGGCTACGTGGGACACTTGAAGGAACTCACGTTTGAGCAGAAGTTCGCGAAGGATCCGAAGTCGGTCCTCCGGCGCGCGGTCCGCAAAATGCTTCCCCGGAATTTCCTGACGCAGAAAAGGTTGAACAATTTGATATTTGTGGACGGCGAATAATAACCCGCGCAAAAAGATCTAAAACCATGCCTAGCGAAAAAGAAACCAAGCATACTCCAGTGCACACCGCGCCGCGCGCGCATCGGGTGCCTGCAGCGGCAGCGCGTACGGCCGTCCTGCACTCGGCGCACGCTGCTGCTGCCGAAGTGCATAGGCCCCGCCCAACACGTGCCGCCCCAGAGGGGCGCTACAGCGAGGCCATCGGCCGCCGCAAGACCGCCGTTGCGCGCGTGCGGATCATGGCGGGCAAAGGAAAAGTGACCGTGAACGGCAAAGAACCAACGCAATATTTCGTGCTGCCGCGGCTTCTTGCGATCGCGCTTGCTCCGCTTCGCGAACTGAAGCTTGATGACATTGACGTGAGTGTGAAGATCGGGGGCGGTGGCATAAGCGCCCAAGCCGAAGCCGTGCGCCACGGCATCTCCCGCGCGATCGTCGTCCGGACGTCCGAATGGAAACCGCGCCTTCGCGCGTTGGGCTACCTCACCCGCGACTCCCGCATGGTAGAGCGCAAGAAGTACGGCCTCAAAAAAGCGCGCAGGGCTCCACAATGGGCCAAGCGTTAGAGAAAATGAAAAACCCCAAAAGGGGTTTTTCATTTTCAGCTTAGCCCATTGTGGCGAAGGAGGGGTCGGGAGGAACGTTAGGTTCCTCCCGTGCGGGAGAGAGGTTGAGAACCGAGGGTTCTCAAGGAGCGAGCCGGTCTGACCGGCGAGCGACCCTCAGTGGGCGGAGCATTGAACCTGTACAGGTATCTATGAAAAGGTCGGCTTGGACAAGCACTCGTTATTCACGAGCTGACAATCAAAAAAGCCCCCTCAGGGGCTTTTTTGATCTACAAGGCGTCGTAGCACATACGCCATGTTGCAGCAGCCTTCCCAAGCTTATTTGCATTTTGTGAGAAGTTTACTGCATCCTTGATTGCAGATGCCACATCGTGCTGTTTCTGTTTCCAGATGTTGAACGGATTCTCCGTCCAAGACCAATCACCAGTGTGATTGATATACTTTCGGAATCCAGCGAGGATTGGATAGATGAAGCCGTCAGGATAGTCGTATTCTGTGGTTCCGTCAGTGAATCTGAGAGGTTCGGGTTCTCTATATTTTGAAACCCCCATGGTTTCCAAAGCGCCGAATTTGCCAGGAAGCTCGTTGTAAGCGCTTGGAAGGTCGCGATAGATCGCATCCCGGAGCTCAAGTATTTCCGGCAGAATCTTGCTGGCCCTGGCGAGCACATCCTTGCGGTCTCTGCCTCTGTCATCTTTGTTCGCATAGAAGTCCACAACGGCACCCTTAGAAGAATAGGCTTGGATAGGGTGCGTATTCTTGTTGAAGGATCCATCAAGACAGTAGACGTACGAAAGAATTTCACGAATTGAGATATCCTTCCGCCTATCATCGAGCCCAACCTCATATTCTGAGTACGCGATCCGGTCCCTATAGCGTGGATCAGTAAGCGCCCGCTTTATCGGTTCGTAGGATTTGGCGAGATTTTCCAACGAGATTTCCTGAGCAGCGCGGGAGCGATTTCGTCCATCAACTATGTCGACAAGTTCGTCTGGGTCGAGTTCTCCGACAATACATTCCACTTTAATCTCTGCGTTCACGTTGGCCGTCCGGAGTACCTCTCGTATCGCGGAAAAAGTATGCCCGCCGTTCGCTATGCCATGCTTGTTCTTATCGGAGAATGTCACGGTGACCATGTTCATCTTGTTGTCGAAGTCGATCGCTGGCGCCAGGATGGTGATGCCCAGATTTCGAAAGATCATCTCACTGGGCTCATTCCTGAGGGTATCAAGAATGGCGTTGTAGACATCGCCGCGAACGTTGGTATCGCGGACGTTCACATCACGCCAGTCTTCCCACTCTGCCGGAATGTTGGCAATCGGGGCGGCGAAAACGCAGATTCGCCGACTATCTTCTGACTCGTACAGATTCCTAAATGAATCTACTTTAAATTTGAAGACCATATAATTCTTACTTTTGTATCGCTTTTCGACTAAAAAAGCGCTTGTTGTAAGCGCTAACAGATACAACCCCAAAAGTTGTTGGTTGATTACGGAGTTTCGACCCGTATCTGTCTGCGAGAGAGTATTTCATCCCGTCGCCCGCTAAAGCGGATTGGCAGCGCGCTTGGCTAACCAATACTTTAATTATAGATCTGCATATATAATCTTGTCAAGTGGAAATCGTGTAAAGTCGCGCTACGACCCTATTTCCCGTCCAGAAATAAGGCTGTTTTTATTCTCTGCGGTCCGTACTATACTTTGCTCAATGGGAATGCCCGTTAAAAAACTTAAGAATGGTTTTGCGATGCCGGTGTTTGGCATAGGCACGTGGTATATGGGCGGCGGACTGGAGGCGGATACCAGGAATGACGAGAAAGATATTCACGCCCTGCGCGCATCTATGGATGTGGGCATCACGCATATAGATTCGGCTGAACTCTATGGCCGCGGACACGCGGAGGAGCTGGTTGGTCAAGCCATTCAGGGACGCAATCGGTCTACGCTGTTTCTCGTGTCCAAGGTTTTTAAGGAACACCTGAAACATGAAGACGTCTTGGCCTCCTGCAGGGCATCCCTCGGACGTCTCGGGACGGAATATCTGGACCTTTATCTTGTCCATGCGCCAAATCCCGATATTCCCATCCGGGAAACTATGAAAGCATTTGACGAGCTCAAGGAACAAGGGTTGATAAAAAACATAGGGGTGAGCAATTTTAATGTTGAGCAACTTGAAGCGGCGCGGGCCGCCACGAAGAATCCTATCGTCGTTGACCAGCTTCATTACAGTCTCGCGTACAGGACATGGCAAGATGCGGTGGAATATTGCGAGGAGAACGATATCCTTATAACCGCATATCGTCCCGTTGAAAGAGGGGTTCTTACCACTCCCGGCGTGGCGATTCTCGACGCAATGTGCCGCAAGTACAAAAAGACGCCCGCACAAGTTGCTATACAATGGCTTATCTCTCAGGACAATGTCGTTACGATCGCAAAAATGAGCAGTGCCGACCATCTGAACGAAAACCTTGGAGCGCTTGGCTGGAACATGGACATAAGGGACGTGGAGAAATTGAAGAAGGAATTCCCAGAGGTGGAACTCCCGCGCACAGTGGTCAAATTCGAAAAGTAGCAATATAATCTTTGCATCGTGGGAAAAGTTAAAAAAGAAAACGGCTATGAGAAGATCGGTCCTATGGCATGGGCCGTGGCGTATTTCCGGACATTCTCGGATATCAAATACGCCAAGGAGATCTTTGAAGAACTTGACAGTGTAGTGAAGCCAGCCGATCCTGTTCGGCTGGAATATATGGAAAGCGCAAAGCGGTTCAATTTCGCGCCGCAATTTGAAGCCCGTTATAAACTTATCAACCGGCTGCTGAAGGAAAACAAGACAAACCAAATCTTAGAACTCGCGGCGGGCCTTGCGGGACGGGGGCTCGCGATGGCAGAAGAAGATCCATCGTTACAATATGTGGAGGTTGATCTTCCGGCAATGGCGGCGCATAAGAGGAGAATGCTTCAAAACCTGTTTGCAAAGGGCAAGGCGAAACCTCAAAGCAACCTCCACGTGGAGGACGGGAATGCCCTGGATGAGAACTCTCTCTTCGCCGCCACTCGCTATTTCAAGGACGAGCCCATCTCGGTGGTTAATGAGGGGTTGTTGAGATACCTGACCCTTGATGAGAAGAAGATCGTGGCGGAGAATGTGTGCTCCTTGCTTCAGAAATTCGGCGGCGTATGGATTACTTCCGACATCACCACCAAAAAGGTATTGGCGTATGAGGAGGAGAGAACAGACAACCTTGCGAGGGTGAAGGCGATGGCGGGAATTGACGTTGAAGCAAATCGCTTTGAGGATCAAGACGCGGCGCAGAAGTTCTTTGAAGACCTCGGGTTCAGTGTTGAACGGCACAGTTTCCTTGAGGCCGCGAACGAATTAGTTTCGCCTAAAAAATTAGGACTTTCGGATCAAGAAGTGGAAAACATGATTAAACATGCTACGGTGTTTGTGATGAGGCTGCGGCAGTAACCATTTTAGGGCGAAGCGGTATAATGAGAGAAAATGCTCGATATACATATAAAGACTATTCCTCATAAGGAGCAGCGCTATCCGACGCTTGGAGATTATTGGCGCAACAATGAGGGAACACAGGAGATGCGTATATCCGAGATGGGGAATGACGATTATGCATTTATGATTGCCGTTCACGAGTTGATTGAGTGGTATCTTACGGAAAAACGCGGCATCAAGGAAGAAGACATCAAGGCTTTTGATGAAGCGTTTGAAAAAGAACGATTGCAAGGCCTCCATACTGAGAAAGATGAGGCGGGTTTTGACCCGCGGGCGCCATACATGAAAGAACACGCTTTCGCTACGAATATTGAGAAACAGCTTGCGAAAGAGCTCGGCGTGGATTGGAACAAATACGATGCGGAAATCAAGGCTCTTTTTGCACGGCTTGAGACATCGGGAGACACTAAAGCCGGAACGGGAGTATAATGGCCATATGGATTGGCTCACCTACATAGTGCTCGTCATTGTCATCGTTCTTCTCGCGGGGATCAAGGTGATAAAGGAATATCAGCGAGCGGTCGTATTCCGCTTGGGGCGCCTTGTGGGTGCGCGCGGCCCCGGCTTGATCTATGTCCTCCCTATCTTTGAAAAGATGGTGCGGGTCGGCCTTCGCACCGTCACCATGAACATCCCGTCGCAGAAGATCATCACGAAGGACAATGTTTCCATAGACATCGCGGCGGTGGCGTACTACCACGTGGTGGATGCGCAAAAATCCGTGGTCGCGATTGAGAACGTCCACGACGCGGTGAACCAGATCAGCCAGACGACGGTGAGGAACGTCGTGGGGCAGTTCATGCTTGACCAATTTTTGTCGCAGACGGTTGATATAAACGAAAAAATAAAAAATGTGATTGACGTCCATACGGAACCATGGGGCATCCAGGTGACCGCGGTTGAGATCAAGGACGTCATCCTGCCCGACAACATGCAACGGGCGATGGCGAAGGAGGCCGAGGCCGAACGCGAGCGGCGGGCGAAGATCGTCGCTGCACAAGGCGAATTCCAAGCGGCTGAAAAATTGGGGCAAGCGGCCGAGATCATTGCCGCACATCCCGTCGCCCTCCAACTTCGTACGCTCCAAACGATGGCGGAGATCGCCACCGAAAAGAACTCCACGATCATCTTCCCGGCACAGTTCATGACGACGGTCAAAGAAGCCCTTGAGACGCTGCAGCTGGATAAGAAGAATAAGTGAGCGGGGTGGGCGAAGCGGTAGGGGTAGTGGTAGCGCCGCGCGCTACGAGCGCTTCTCCAGGCTGAGGTTTGAAAACGCCAAAAGTAGGGCGGGCATCATGAGGTCCTTCCTCGTGAGCGTTTTCCCGGAAAAGTATATGACGGGGTCTTCCTCTCCTGCGAGGCTTTGGGTAAGGGCGTCAATTTTGATGTGGCTATCCTGTATTTCTTTGATCATCCACAGCGGCACGCGTATGCCGGGGGTGAAGCTTTCTGCGGTCCTGCCTTCCTTGGTCTTCACGGCGGTGCAGATCACGTAATACCATTCGTTCGCGTTGAAGATAAAAACAAGCGAATTTTCTATTCCCACGCCCACGTCTATGCCTGCGCGTCCGACCGCTTCCTCGGCGCAGGACCTCGCCCTTTTGAAGAGCTCTTCAAACCCGAATGTCTGCGCGGGGAGGGACGGACGGAAGGCGTTGTCGGCGGCGACGGTCGCTTCAATGCCGAGCCGCTTCACGGCCTCCTCCACTGCAGCTTTCTTGAAATCAAAATAACGCTTTGAGGTATAGAAACCGATGGTCATTCGTCCTACCAGTATAACATTCCTACGTTTTTACGGTCGCTTCGGCGGGAATGTCTTCTATCTCGCAGACGCCGCCCACGCACGCGAGTTCTTTTTTCACGTCGGTCGTATCTTCCCGTTCATAGAGGATGATCTGCGAGAAATCAAGCGCTGGCATTTTGGCGAGCATCTCCTCGTAGTGTTCCTTTGCGATTTCCTCGTAGGGCGCCAAGAGGTAGGCGTGGTCCTCGCGCGGAAGGAAGGAAACGCCGCCAATGATATCCCAGTTCTCGTAGACCCAATCCGCGACGCCGATCCATTCGTTCTCGCCCACGGAAATCGTGACCGAAGGATTATGTTCGGTATAGTCCGTTTTCACTTTCTTCCAGTACTCAAGCTGATCGAGCGCCGTAAGGTCGTTTTTTGTCACCGCGCCCTCGGGGGCCTTCACGGGGAATTCCACCACATAGAGGTTCGCCGAGGAGAGCGACTGGCCCACCTCGGGGAAGTATTGCACCTTTTGGTCCTTCATCATCTGGAAAAGCGCGTCGGATGCCGCGATGCGCACGCGGCGGATGTAGTACTTTGCGTGGCGCGGGTGAAGCCCGGAAGAGGAATCCACCGTTTGTGAAAGATTGCCGGACGGCTTCACGCAGGTGATCGCCATGGAAGGATTGATGCCGAAGCGCTTGGCGTACTCGGCGTTCACCTGAATCGCGCAGTCGCGGAGTTTCCGGAACACATTCAGGTCGCGCACCGCGGCGCAATCCCACTGGCCGGTTACGGAAACGCCCAAGAGCCGCTCGCGGTCGCAATTTTGTTTCCATTCTTTGGAAAGATAGGGGAAATTGGTGAGCGTGGATTGGTAGGTGCCCAAGATGGTCGCGAGCCGCATCTTTTTCATTAAGGTTGCTTCGGTATCCTCGGCGCGGGCCACGACCTCGGAGAGATTGCAGAATTCCTTCGGCTGGAGGATGATCTCGCCGCACGGATTCGTGCCCAGCCGGTTGATCTCTTCCTTCAGGAATTTCTTGCGGCGCTCGGGGAGCTGAAAGGCCATGCCGCCGCGATTGAAGATGCCCCGCTCGCCCGTGCCGCTCTTTGCGAGCGAAAGCCATTCTTCAAGGAATTGCGTGGAATTTGGCCTCTCGGTATAGACCGCGGAGTTGTTCGCCATGGAACGCTGGGGTTCCGTCATCCAGAATTGCCCCGTCTTTGCTTGCCGCATTTCCGGGTCGTCGAGATCGGAAAGGGAAATCGTGGCGCTCCGGCGCACGCCGCCCGCGACGACGATCTCGCCGATCTTGCAGTAGATGTCGTGCACGTCAATATTCGCAAGCCGCCGTCCCTGCTTCGCAAGAATTTTTCTCCGTGCGAAAGAGAGTAATGCACGCAGGGGTTCGGGCCCCGAACTTTTACCGCCCATTGTTTTCAAGCGTGCACCCGCGGGACGCAATTGCGAAAAATCAAACTCAATGTCCTTGCCGTCAAACCATGTTTTGAGGCCCAAGGTGAGCGCATCGCACCATCCTTCTTTGCTGTCCGCGATCATGTGCGCCGGCAACTTCTTCCCGGTCTGCCTTTTGATCTGCGGAAGTTTCTGGACGTTCTGGCTTTCCACGCTGAACCCCACACCCGTGCCGCACATGGAGATGTACATCATCTCGGCGAAATCCTCCGGTTTCTGCGGAGCGAGATACGAGCAATTGAATGCCGAGACGTTCGTGGAACGGGCCGCGACGCCCGCGAACTGCAAGAGCCGCATGGACGGCATCGCTTCCTGTTTCAGGATCCCTTCGCGCACTTCCGCATATTCGGCGTCGGTGAGCTTCCCGCCGAGATTTTCTTTCATGAAATTCACATAACGGTCCACTGTCTCTATCCACGTTTCGCGGCGGCCCTCCTCGGGGATCCACTTGGAATACGTCCGGTAGTACACGAACTCGGCGAGCTGGTTCCTGAAATATTTTTTGCTCTCTTCGGCAAGCATACGCACGCGTTCCGGGATCTCGCGTTTCATTTCGCGGATTTGCGCGCGGTCGGCACGGTACAAAATGTACGCCTTCGCGGTCTTTGAGTAGTCCATGAGGATCAGCTGCGTCTCCACGGTGTCCTGGATTTCCTCAATCGTGGGAATATGCTCCTTCGGGAGCTTTTTCTCAAGCGTAGCCACCACTTGTTCCGAAACTTTCTCCGCATCTTCCTTTGATTTGGCCTCCCCGGTCACGTTCATCGCTTTCGCGATGGCGTTCGTGACCTTGTTCTGGTCAAATGGCACGATGCGACCGTCCCTTTTTCTTACCTCCGCGAAGTGGTGTTTCCCAAAAATCATGTTATGAAAAGTTAATGGATATTTAATTTCGACGTAAACCAATTGTACCACCACGCCTTGTCAAAAGGGAGGTGTGGATAGCAATTCTTTCATCAACTTTACGACGGAAAGTCAAACTGTGCGAGTTTGCTCACGGAATTTATGAGATAGAAAGTATTTTCCTGCGGTTTGTAAAGGGGAGAGGTCCCTTTTGCGACGGCGACAAAGTTGCGGAGGCCAAGGTCGTCAATGTCCAGGAAGGAAACGGAATCGGGATACGCGACAAAAAGATGATTCATATCCTTATACCAGATCGTGCGGACGGCGTCCTTTACGTCGGGGAGGTTAAACCGGTGGTAGGTTTGCGCATCCGCGAGCGGGAGCACTTCCAAGCTCTTCTCTTCCAGAGCCGCGATCGCCGAACCGTCGTCCGCGACCGAAAATGTTTTCACGGAGTCAGCTAATTTTTGGAACGTTGCGGCGTTACTGTCGTAAAGGTACAGTGCGCCGTCATTTTGAAGGACGGCGAGAAGGCCGGGGGTTGCCCACGCGAGCGCGAGGGTCTTTCCCGGGACAGTCAACGCACTTTTCGTCATCGTTTTCGTGAATTTGTCGTAGAGGACGACGTTCGTGGTATCGGAAGCGTTTCTGAATCTTGTCCAGGCAATGAGGGCGGGGGAGGGCGCCGGCGGTGCGGTTCCCAAAACGGTGCCCACGGGCACCTGCTCAATCATGGATGATGACGTGAGCGCCGTGTCAAAGATCCATATCCGCCGGTCGTCCGTGGCGACGACCTTGGTTGCGTCGGACGGATCAATCGCGATGCTCCTGATCGCGCCGGCGAAGAACGCCGAAAGATTAGTGGAGGTGCCAGCGTCAAAATCATAGAGGAGGTACGCGCCGGTTCTCGCGCTTTTGAAAATAATATTTTTAAAATTGCTGCTTTCGCTTACCAGGCCTCCGTGGCCGATCGTATTGCCGCGCCAGACGATGGCGTCGCTCGCCGTCTGCGAAATAAGTTCCCCCGACGCGACGAAAAAATTTTTAAAGGAGGCCGCCGAAGTGGTCGCGGGCGCATCAGGAACGAGGACCGCATACTTGAGTGCGGCGACGAGCGAAGGAAGCACTTCGGCGTCCTCGTGCCAATCAAGATAGCCGTTCTCTTTGAGCGTCAACGAATAGTTGCGCGGGAAGAGTTCGGAAATGAGCGTGCCGTAGGAAAGAAATCCTGACTGGTTCGGGACCGGCTTGCCGTTCAAAAAAATGCTGGCATCGCGCGGAAAGGATTGCACGTAGATCGCCCCGACTTTTTTCGCGCGCCATAGGGCGAAATCGAATCGCCATCCTTGGGCATAGAGCACTACGCCCGCGCCGAGGACGACAAAGACCACGACAAGCGCGTAAAAGATGGCCCTTCTTGTCCTTTTTGTCATGGGTGAGGTACGAGGTAGATTGTAGCACACGGCGGTTTGCGCATAAGGCCGTATACAGCTTGCGCCAAACCGTTCTCGGATGGGGTATATACGCTGCGCGTATATACCTGGTTCGCTCGGTCAAAAGGAAAGCTTGCTTTCCTTTTTCCATCGCTGCCAGGTATAATGATAGTGTCCCGCCGCAGATCTCGGATCAAATAATTATAAAAGGGAGGGCGAATCGCTGCGATCCGTGGATTGCAGCTGAGCCCACCCACTTGGCGTGAAGCCAGAGATCAGGCGGGATAGGCAAGGAGCCGGCAAACGCCGGCTTTTTGCGCCTTTGCCTTTCTTGAACCCGCTCGTGGCTTCGGAAAATCTAACGACCGCACGACGAAAATCTGCCACCCTCTCGCCTTCGGCGGGGGTCCCGGCAGATTTTCTGTTCGCTCGTTGATTTTCCTCGCCACTCCGCTAGGTTCTGCGAAAGCACAAAGGCGCAAAAAGCCGACCTAAGCGTTGGTCGTTCTGATATAATTTAATTGTGATAGAAAATAAAGGGAAGTTCATTGTGGGTAAAATAGCTGACTTTGAAAAACGTAAAGGATGGTTCTTCGGTCGGTTCTCGGAACACCCGTTATTGCGATCTGATTTAGTAGAAGTCGCTTTTCAGGATATTTCTCAAAAAGAAGCATCTCCCAATGACAAACATCTGCACACGTCATCAATTGAGATTAATATTGTGTTGAGCGGAAAAGTTTCGCTAACTATCAATGGACAAAAATTTAAAGTCGGCGAAGGCGAATTTTATGTCGTATGGCCCGAGTCCGTCGTGGAAGATTTACGCACAACGGAAAATACAAAGTTAATTGTGATAAGAGCCCCGAGCGTGAACGACAAAAGGGCGATTGAGTAAAATCGATCAGAGGAGAGCGTTGATCTTCGCCGCGAGGATGAAATCGTTTTCCGAGAGGCCGCCGATGGCGTGCGTCGTGAGTTCAAAACGGACGAGGTTATAGAAGACGTAGATGTCGGGGTGATGCCCTTCGGATTCGGCGAGGTCGGCTACCTTATTCACGAACAACATCGCTTCTTTGAAATCTTTGAATTTGAATTCCTTCGTTATTTTCCTGCCGTCGGACGAGGTCCATCCGGGCGCGTACTTTAAATAATTCGGCACGCGTTCGGGGTCCAAAGGCGGCATGCCGCCTTCGCACGGGATACAATGTTTTTTCGTGAGGTCCATGGTTATATTAATACAATATTTAAGTTGTAAATCAAATTTCTCGGTTTCCTGCGAACGGTGGAGGCTAGGGGAGTCGAACCCCTCGGATTCTGAATGTCGAATCAGCTCCGGCGACCGCGCAACCCCCACCGCGCAAACATTGTAGCGAAGCGACATTAAATAATTCTTAAAAGAAGTTTGACAAAGTGTTTGAGTCGCTTATACTTTACAATAAGAATGTCGAGTCAGATCCGGTCTGCGTTCGGATTCGCAAAAGGCCCGAGTGATCGGGTCTTTTGCTTTTTGCGGAGTGCGGGAAGGACGTCGCAGAAGTGGATGCTTCCTTTTCTTATCTAAAAACTCTGCGAGCCGATGTGGAATGTGGCGCCAACGACTTTTCCCAAAAGATAGGTTGCGAGTGCGGTGCCGAGCATGAGCGAAGCTGACTCGGCGAATTCGCGGACGAATTTCCGGTCAAAGATAATCGCGCCGTAGAATGTGAATGCGGCGAGGAGAACGATGCCGACCGAGGCGGAGGTGACGAATGCCGCGAGCATCGTGTGGATGAGGAAATAGGGAAGTGCGAGGCAAATTACGGAGACCATGTAGGAGATGCCGGTGATGAACGCGGAAAGGACCGGTGATTTGTCCGGATCTTGCTTCGCTTGGAGGTATGCCGCCGAGCCCATGGAGATCGCGGCGGCGAATCCGACGATAACGCCCGAGATACCGGCAATGAGCGTGGAACCCGTGACGCCGAGGAATCCCGCATGCACGCCCGTGATCTCTACGATCGCGTCGGCGAGTCCGAGGGCCACAAACCCGACGTAAGCGACGCGTTTTTCCCTCAACTGTCCGATGAACAACTGCTCATGCGATTGTTCATCTTCAATGATTTTTTGCAAACGCTCTTTGTGCGGAGCGGGGAGGGCGGGGAGCATCGCTCGGTACGTCGCGGTTGAATTCTTTTCGTGCGATTCCATCCACTTTGCCGTAAAGGTGACGCCGAAGACGCTTGCAAGAAGCGGCGTGGCCCAGCGGCCGAACCAATGTGGCTTCGGATCAATGCCCGGCAGGAGCTCCTTCCAGAATTCGTAATGTGTTTTTTCGTGCGCGGAAAGTTTTTGGAGCAGCGCCTTGTTTTCCGGTTTTTTCTCGCGTCGCGCAAGCGCATGATACACGTAATGTTCCGTGATCTCGTTCCGCGCGTGGGAGAGGTATTGTTCTTCGTCGTTGTTCATTGTCGGGCCGCCGGGAATTGAACCCGGTCTAAACGCACCCCATGCGCTTGTACTACCGGTATACTACGGCCCGCCTTGAATGGAACTATTGTACCTCGTTGCGTTTACTGCTGTCGAGTTAGGGGTATTTTTTCTACTAGGCCGGATTTTTCTCCGAAACGGGCAGATTTTTCCAGAATCATTTGGTATATGATATCTTGCTTTGATTTCTCATCTAATTTATTGATGGCCGCTCCCTTCTCACTCATCACCCGATAGATAACGGCGAGAACTTGCGCATACCTAGATGCCGCCTCGTATTTTTCCTTTGCTTGGGCATAGCGCAAGAACGATTCAAGTTGCACCTTGATCTCGGTAAGGAGTATGGCTTGGAAGGGATGCTCGGCGATTTCATCCCTCACTTTTGTGAATTCTTTAATCGCGCCCTGGACAGAAGCTGACCTTTCTTTTTCGCGACGCCCCGCAGAGATAGTTTCTTTGAGACGTCGGAAGCGCAAAAGGAGCCCTGCAATGCTGTCAACTACCTCTTTGTCGGCGCCAACAACGACGCGGGGGAGCAGCGTGAGCGGTTCGCAGAGATTTTCTGACTTGAAGTATTTCACCGTCGAAAGCGATTCAGTGATGATAGAATTCGTCACGGCATCGAATTTTTCCTCCAAGTCCTTGTCGTTCCCCGTTGCGTCTATGCCCAGCGCGAGATGAAGAAATTTTCCCTCTTTCTCTTCCTCTTCTCTTTCAAATTCAACGATACCATCAATGTGGTGGATGAAATCGTCGAAGCGAGAAGGAACAAAAAAATTTGCCCTCCCTCCCATCCAATCGCTCTCTGCAATCCCGTTGTTCACAATGGCTTCAAGGAGATCGTTCCGCTTTTTGGCAACGTGCATGGCTTCAGATCCACGTTCACGCGCAGCGAAGCGATCGGTCAATTTTTTGACAAGCGCTTTGTCATCGGTTATTTCGGATTGTTTATAGCCCGGAACGTTAAGAAAATCATCCAGGTTAACTGCCTTTGCCTTCATTTCCGGCACCAAAAAGTTATACAGCGCTTCTTGCACGTCGCTCAGTGCTTCGCGGGATTCATTCCGAAAAAATACTTCTTCGGGGTTCTGGGGTTGTCTCATTTTGCCTTCGTCGCCTTGCCCTTGCTCTGCGTCTTCAGGCAATTTGTGCAGATGAGCTTCCGCACGCCGTTCACTTTGGCGTATTGCAAATTGGGGTACTTGCGGCTCCAGTTCACGGGGTTGTAGTGGCCGCGAAGCAGGCGGCGCGCGCCGCCCATTTGCGATCCTTTATGGCAGATGGCACATTGCCTCATGGCGATTATGATACGCGAAAATAGGACTTTTTGCAACTCCGCATTGTCGCTTGTTGGGCACCGCACGGGCACGGGGCGTAACGCAGGGAACCGGTCGTCGTCGCGCGCTACTCCGCCTTCACATTCAGTTTTTTTGACTTCTTCTTGTTCACTTTTGGCAGGTGTACGGTGAGGATGCCGTTCTTGAAATTTACACTCGCGCCCTCCGGGTCAACTTCCTGGGGAAGGATGATGGAGCGCGTGAACCGGCCCCAGTAGCATTCTTGATACAGATAATCCTCGCTCTCGGCGCTTTGCACGCGCTCGCGCGTGCCGCGGATAGTAATGGAATCGGGCGTCGCGCTCACGTCAATATCCTCCGGTTTCACGCCCGCGATCGCGGATTCAACCACGATCTCCGAGGGCGTCTGATACACGTCTACGGTGAGCTGCCCTTCCGGTTCGTTCGCGGGCTCCGGTTTCGGCCGCGCCGTCTTTGGCCGCGCGGCAAGTACGCTCGCGTCGGCTTTTGCGAGCTCAACCTCGTAGCGCGCGTCGGCGTCCGACTTCGCGCCCGCAAGTGTTTCAAAAAATTTTTCGTCTTGTACGTCCATGATCATGCGGGCAATACTTTCAGTTTCTCAAAATCGTTCAGTACGAAGAAGCCGACGATGAGAAGAAATACAACTACATACGTGATATCCCCGTAATTCAGTATAAGATAGTTGAAAAATGTGTGCAAGGCAGTAGCGATCACAAAACCAATCGTAAGATTCCGCCCCACCTTCTTCCGTGCAATGCCGAGTGCCCAGTGGTATCCCACGATGCCCGACGTGAGCGAGTGGAGAAGGGTGGCGCCTACGAACCGGAGCGAGGAAGCTTCAAAGAACGCACCAACAAACGCTGCCTGCGAAGTCATGAAAGAAGTATTGGAAATCGCGCCGATGTTTTCCAGCGTTGCGAATCCCATCGCGGCCACGACCATGTAGAGCATCCGCTCCACCGGTTCGTCAAGCAGGGGACTTTTTCCGACTGCGAAATACGCCGCGCCGAACTTCATTACTTCTTCAATGAGCGCGAGTCCGGCGAGCGAAATGAGGGAAAGCCCCTCAATGCCCCATTGTCCTTCGGCGTGGCTGAACATCTGTTCGGTAACGATCGCGAAGAATCCGAACGCGATGCCGCACACGAACGTAAGGACGATCAGGCGCTTAGGCTCGGGATGGGGCTCTTCGGTGAAATAAAACATGAGCCACGCGAATCCGGGCAGGAGTCCGAACACGAGTGTGGCGACGAGGAGGGGCATTATTTTATTTTACCACCTCGTGACCATCAGCATTTTCCCCGGGCAGAATATGTCGTAGATTTCTTCGGTGACGAACGGCATAAATGGGTGGAGTATTTTAAGAGATTCCAAAAGAAGATGTTCAAGAAGGGCGTAGCTTGCCGCTTTTTCTTCGGCGCTCCCGTCGCGGAGCTTATCCTTTTCTGCTTCCACGATCTTGTCCGCAAGCGTGTGCCAGACGTAGTGATAAAGCTTTTCGGCGGCGAGGTGGAAATCAAAGTGCTCTAGGTGCGCCGTCACTTCTTTTTTGAGCGCGGCGAGCTCCTTTATTTCTTTGCGCTTCGCGAGTGCGGACTTATCCGCGCGCGCGGCGGCGCTCGCGGTGCCTATTTCCGCGGGTTTGTTCATATTGATAAACCGCGCGATGTTCCAGATTTTCGTGGAGAAGTTCCGGTAGCCCTTCACTTTTTGCTCGTCAAACGTGACGTCGTTGCCCGATGCCGCGCCCGCGACGAGTGCCATGCGCAGGGCATCCGCGCCGTATTTATCGGCGAGCTCCAGTGGGTCCACGCCGTTGCCGAGCGATTTGCTGAACTTGCGGCGTTGTTCGTCACGCACGATACCGTGGAGATAGACCGTCCGGAAGGGGATCTGCCCGAGGAGCGATCCGCTCATCAAAATCATGCGTGCGACCCAGAGGAAGAGAATCTCATAGCCAGGTCCCATAAAAGAAGTGGGATGATATGTTTTGAGATCTTTGGTTTCCTCTGGCCAGCCAAGCGTGCTGAATGTCCACATTGCGGACGAGAACCACGTGTCAAACGTGTCTTCGTCCTGCACAAGCTTCACGCCGCCGCACGCCGGACATTTTTTCGGCGGCTCGTTGCCCGTGGAAATATTTCCACATCCCTCCGCCGCATCCTTTTTCGTGAACGGATGAAATTCGTATGCATACAGATATGCCGCTGATTTCGATGTGACCGTTTTTTCCGGATTCCTCAATTTGAAGGCCGCTATTAATTCCTCAAGGCTCTCATAAGTTTTGTAATGGGTCTTGTCGCGGTAGTCAATTTTTTCCACCGTTGTTTTCTCCACTTCGGTTATGATGCCGTAGCCGAACAATGTCTTGGTCTCTGAGTTTTCAAAAAGGACTTTGTCTCCCGCCTTAAAGCCGTAATCTTTCAATCTATACGTTTTTGTTTTTCCGTCAAAAACCTGCGGCACTACCTCTTCGTGCCATCCCATTTTCGGCTGGTCCGCCCTCGCCGCACTGCCGCAGTACCATGCAGGGATGCGGTGTCCGAACCAGATTTGCCGCGAAACGCACCAGTCGCGGAGATTGTCTATCCAGTGGAAATAGATCTTCTCAAAGCGCTCTGGGAGAATCGTGATCTCGCCGCTCTGAACGACGTGCCGCATGATCTCTTTGAGCGTGGTGGTTGCGCAACTTTTTATTCCTTTCAGTTCCGAATGGGGGATTGTGAACTGCTTATTTGCCGCCACGAACCATTGCTTCAGGATCTGGGGCTCAATGATGCCGCCGCCGCGGCTGTTCGTCGCCACGCGGTGAACGTAGTGCTCGTCCACCTTCGCGAGAAGCCCCTTCTGCCGCAATTTTTCCACGATGAGCGGCCGCGCTTTTTTGATATGCATGCCGGCGAACTCGCCCGCGATGGGAAGAAGCTTCCCGTGGAGATCAATGATCTGTTCCCTGTCCAGCCCGTGCCGCTCGGCGATGTCAAAGTCCACCGCGTCGTGCCATGGCGTGATCGTCATCACGCCCGTGCCGAACGCCATGTCTATGGAAGGGTCCTTCACGACCGTCGCGGTAACCGGCCCGTTGATCCATTCCAGTTCCAGTTTCTCTCCGTGCCGGTACTTCGCGTAGCGCTTATCGTCCGGATGCATTACGACGTACTTGTCGCCGAATTTTGTTTCCGGCCGGGCCGTCGCGATCGCGAACGGGCCGTATTTAAGGTAATAGAAGGGCTCTGTCTTTTCCACCCATTCCACCTCGTCGTCGGAAACAGTTGTTTGAAGTTCAGGATCCCAGTTCACAATGCGTCCGCCGCGATACACGAGCCCAAGATCGTACAATCGCTTAAACGCGGTGCGCACGGCAAGGTTCCTTGCTTCATCAAGCGTGTAGGCCTCGCGGCTCCAATCAAGCGACGCGCCCAACCGCTTCACCTGGCGGACGATCGTATCGTGGGAGGCCTTGGCGAACGCATCCACCCGCTTCAAAAATTCTTCACGCCCGAGGTCGTGACGCGTTTTTTTCTCTTTCTTATATATTTCTTTCTCTACCTTCGCCTGTGTTGCGATTGCGGCATGGTCTGTGCCGGGGATCCAAAGTGTCCGCTTTCCCTTCATCCGTTCGTAGCGGATAACGATGTCCTGAATGGTGTCCTCAAACGCGTGGCCGATGTGCAGCGTCCCCGTCACGTTCGGCGGCGGCAGGACCACGCAAAATGGCTCCGCGTCGTTTTTTGTAACGCCCTTCGCGACGCACTCATCCGGATTGAAATACCCGGACCTTTCCCAGCGCTCGTAAATTTTTGACTCAACTTCTTTTATGTCGTAGCGCGGTTCCATGGAGCTCAATAATCCCATCATACGCGATTTTCTCCTGTTTTTGAAGGCATATATAGTGTTGCCGCCCGAACTCTATGGAGAGCCCGGGCGGGTGAATTTGCGGATGAATTTATCATGGACCACAAGCATGATCTTACCTATTCCTGCGCCCATAACTGCCCAGGTGCCGGTTTGTAGGTCTTGCCACAGGTACGACCAAAAAATAATAACCAGAAGCCACGCATTGCTGAGCACTCGGTCCGTTCCCCAATATTCTGAACTGACCGAAATAAACAGTGTCGTGAGTGCTACTGCGTCAGCCGGAAGTGTTCGCGACACGTTGAATAGTCGTAGTATCCAGACAAGTGGCCCGATTAGGCAGAGACTGGAGAGACCCAGTGCGGCACCCAGGGCCGAAAAGACCAAGAGATTAGACCATTCCTTGTGCCACCATTTCTGCAAACGATGGCTGGAAACGTGCAAGCGTCGGAAAGTCCGCCAACCCTTTTTCTTTTGCATAAATCCCCCTCTACCTGTTTTGTAAGCCAGGGTTTCAACATTGTCAATCTACCGCCGGCCTACCGCACTGATTGGAGATATGCGACGAGTGAATTCCACGCGTCGTGCACGGCGGGGAAGAGTGCGACCGCAGTATAGATGAAGAGGACGAGGAAGATCAGCGTGAAGAGCCCGCTCTCATGACGATGGTAGTAATAGCCGTGATGGGCATGGTAGCGAGCATCGTGGATGAGATGCCGGAAGGGGAGCGAGACGAGCCAGAAAAGCGCGATAAGAAACACAACGGAAACCCAGAGCGGATGTCCGGCGCCCAAGGGATGTCCGAAGACCATACTGTGGAGAACGAGCGACCAGAGTGCGACAACGAATAGCACAAAGAACGTAACGCTCACGATCGCTCCGATGAGCGTGCCGAATCCCCCGCCGCACGCATCGCAGCCGTGATGCTCCGCGTACGCTTCCTCGCGCCGCATTGCCCGTTCCTTCCGCCGTTCGTCCCGCCACGCATGGCGCTTCGCGCGCATCTCATATTTCCACGCCCGCACTTTTTGTTTCCATTCCTGCTTGCTCTCGTCCGGATTGGTTTTATATTTATCGTATTCCACCCGCGCCCGGTCAATAAAATCCTGCGCGGTAAGCGGCAGTTCGCCGTGCGCCTGTGCGATCTCATCTTCCGTGTGCGCGATAGGCATCACGAGCGCGAGGACAATATATGCGACGATCCACCCCCCGCCTGTAAATATAGCGAGCAGCACAAAAAGCACGCGGACGAGCGTAACGTCAATGTTAAAGTACGCCGCGAGGCCCGCGCAGACGCCTTTCAGCATTGATCCCTCAAAGATGCGATAGAGCCGCTTCGGCGCCGCGGATTTTTTTTGAGCGCCGGACGCGGCTGCGCCTGCGCCCGTACCCGTGCTTGCTCCCGCAGCGCCCGCGTGCGTTCCCGTGACGGGTCCCATCTTCGCGATAATCTCTTCAACCTCTTTTTCCGTGACTATGTTTTTCCCACCGCGCAAATAGCTTTCGCACTTGTCCGCAATCGCCTGTTCAAAATCCGCCACGATCTCATCCTTGTCCGGATTGTCTTTAAGCGCCGTGGCAGCATGGTCAAGGTATTTCCGCAAAGCTTCATAACCCGCCTCTTCCAGCTGGTAGGCTCTTCCATTCAGATTAATTGTGATCACTTTGTTCATTTTTTTGTTTTGATCTGTTTTGCGCCGACTTTTTTGATGAATTTGTCCAGGATTTCCCAATATGCTTCCAATTCCTCAAGCTGCTCCTTGCCCCCGTCCGTGAGGCGGTAATATTTTCGCGGCGGTCCCGCAGCGGATTCCACCCACTCGTAGTCCACGCTTCCTTCGCGCCGGAGCTCGCTCAAAAGGGGATAGAGCGTGCCCTCCTGCGTTTCAAACTCGGAGTCCGCGAGGAGCTGCAGAATATCCGCGGCATAGACCTTGTGCGCCCCGATGATCTTTAAGACCACGAGTTCAAGAAGACCCTTCCGTATCGGAGTGAATTTGTCTTTAACTTTCGGCGCCTTTTCCGTCGGCATAGTCCCATTGTAGCAAGCTACCTTGTTGTGTCAAGGTACTACCTGTGGATAGCACAGAGTGGGGCGTAGTGTGCTATACTCAACCCTACAACTGAACAGATTATCTTGAGCGTGGCGAGGGAACTGGCCCAATGACCCACCGACAACCCCCGGCAATGCGCAATGGCGCGGCGACGAAAAGGTGTCACATCCAGCCCGCAAGGGAAAGATAAAGGTCGCAACGCTTTTCTTTCGGGAGGGGCGTTTTTATTCTGTTCGGTTGAAAATAATTAAATAAAAATA
>Ga0187885_10000839_pt1 | contig 36041 bp, 32 predicted proteins | sample June2016WEW_20_1_3_FD_132970 | JGI IMG/M metagenome (GOLD analysis project Ga0187885, IMG submission 132970) | Peatland microbial communities from SPRUCE experiment site at the Marcell Experimental Forest, Minnesota, USA - June2016WEW_20_100 | ecosystem: Environmental > Terrestrial > Soil >...
CGCTCCGGGGCAACCATCCCTGTCTCTCTCTTCAATTCTGCTATTCCCATCTTGGATTTTCTCCCTACCCTCTACATTAAATTAACATGGGGTAGGTGTCTCAGCATCATAGGCACAGAGGGCCGTGGCTTCAGAACGTAGCATCCCGAATAGATAAGTGCGACGGTTTCAATCAATACGGAATTATGGGCAGGAACAGCCGGACTTCTGCCGAGAGGCTCCCTTTTATCCCAACAATAGATGTTCCACCTGTTTCTGCCAGGATTGAGGAGAGGTGTGCAAAGCGCGGCCCAGAAAAGAAGAGCGCAAAAAGCGCACGGCAGGAAGCTTGCGGCATGCAATGGCATAGCGGCGGTAACGAGGTTGCATCTCCAGGGCATCGTCGGGGAGGTAAATCGGCGAGCGCCGGAAATTCAGCAGAACCAGCCCGCGATTCAAGAGCCGCACGGCGTGGTCAAGTGCGGCTGCGGCCCGCGCCGGCTCTCCCAGCGCGCAAGCCTCTTCCGGATTGAACAACCTGAAGAAATAAGTTGCACGGCCGATCCGGGAAGTGGTCTCCCAAGCAGCAATCTGCGACACGCCGGCGCCGTTCTGAGGGCGCAGAGGAAAGATGAACCAGTGAAGCATCTCGGTGTCACTGTCCTCTCCTGCCGCCGTCGCAGCCTCCATGGTTTGGGCGGGGATTTCGGAACCTTCCAAATCCGGGGCTGCTGTGCTTGGGCCGTCGGCATCCTCTTCCGATTCCGGCTCAGCCTCCTTGCGAATAAGCATGAAGCCGGCATAAAAGCCATCGGGCGTGGTGCGGTTGGTCAAATAATCGTAATAGGGTTTTGACCTTGCTCTTACGACCTTCTCGGCCAGCGCCGGCCCGGTTTTCGCATGGATGGATGCGAGTTGAGCGATCGGTGCCACGCGCCCTTCCTTTAAAAGCTCGGCGGCGCGACGGAATTGTTCGGGGGACAGAAACGGGAATACCGTGCGCACGGAGAGAGCGCTCCGGCTCGAGACTTCGGTCATGGCAGACTGAAGCCGTTCCAGGAATTCACTAGTGCGCTTGGCCAGCCGGGACAGGAGCAGGGTTTCATTGCCCGATTTCACAACGACGGCGTAACGTGCATCATCGAAATTTACGCAATCGATATCCGCCAGCCGCCACTGCAGACCGGTCTGGCCTTGCGGCAGTACGGCGAGATTGCTTTGGTAGAGCCTGAGCTCTGCGGAAGCGGAAAAAGCGCCGTCCGGCGATTGCAGTTCGGCGTTGCCGTCGAAGCGCTCGATTTCCTCGAGGTCATCAAGAAGCAGGCACTGGACCAAACGCTTCCGGTACGCCTCCCTCAAATCATGCTCAAGATCCTGAAAGGATTTACCAAGGCGCGACAGAACGATCCTGTCCCCAGTGTAGAGTTTCAGGTGCAGCTCATAGTCTTTTGGTATCAGCTCATCGATGTCACCCAAATCGCATGACAGAGGGGCTCCTGAACCAGGGATCACGGTCAGGGTTTCGTCATCGAAGTCCAGTCGGCAGGGGCAGGGCTGCGCCGTAGAACCCTGTGCAGCCTGATACAAGAAACTGCCGGAAAAAGATGGCATGGGGCTAGCCCATCTTGTTGCCGCATTCGGGGCAGAACTTGGTGCCGGCTTCCGTCTTGGTCCCGCAGCGCGAACATTCATTCTTGGCGCGCAGAGGCTTGCCGCATTCGGGGCAGAACTTGGCACCCTGAGTCCGAGCCCCACAACTTGGGCAAAGGGCCACGGCCTCGCTGGTAACGTCGATGTTCTTGGTCAGATCCTGGTTGCGGACTTTTTCCTTGATCTGCTCGATCGTTGTCTGCGCCTGGGCCGCAGTAAGCTCGGTCTCGACGTTCGGGGCACAGTCATAGCAAAGACCCCGCTTGTCATTCCAGCACATCGTGAGGCAAACCCAATGTGTGCACTTGGGGCATTGGCGAAAATTCGGCTTGGCTTCCTCGACCCCTTCGTGGAAAGCTTTGTCGTGCCCGGGACCCGCGACCACGCGCTCAATTTCATAGCTGCCGGAGCTCGCCCGGCCGAAAATGCCGCCGAATACGTCGCCTGCAGCCCGCAGGGCTCCCGTGGCAAATCCAGCCATGGAAGGCTTGAATTCGGTTTTGAAGCCGTTGCCGCATCGGTCGCAGAAGAACTCGAATTGATAGCCCTTATCGGTGGAATGATCGGAGTGGTTTCTTGTGAACTGGATCAGGGCCATAGCTCCTCCTATACACAGCACCAGCGCCTGCCTCGCACTCGCGATCGGGAGGCATCCTGGCAATTGGTGTGCATTCTACATCGAGTTTGCTGCGCCATCAACTTGGGCGCCACAAAAAACTGACACGCAAATCCCCACCCTGTTCTTCATGGAAGTGGCGACGCGGTGCTACTACCGAAGAGCAGCCTGATCTGACTTCACCACTTTGCTTGCGGATTTGAGGCGCCGCAATATATATGCCTTCACGTCCTCGTCGCGAATCCGTTGCGCGCGAATACCAATCGCGCCGCATCGATAATCTCCGTACGGCGAAATTCGGACACCACTTGCTGTTTGGTTTTCATCAAGCTCCGGGTCTTGCGCTCCCACCACTAGCGCTGAAGTTCCAAATCAAACGTGCTTATGACATGACTCCATAGTATAAAAACATGACTATATGGTCAGTTGCGAAGAGAACCCGTCGAGACACCGGAAATCGACCCTTGTCTATGAAACCACATATCAGAGCAAGACCTTCACTGGAAGTAGATGGCCGCTCGTGGAAGGGACACCTTTGAATGCGGATCGTGTTTCGTCATCCAGGCTTTACAACGTCAGGAGCAGTTTGCTCGTCATGGCAGCCGGCACGGATCCCCGAGAGCAGGATAAACGGAGAGCGGGATGAGCACGCTCGGCCCCCCGCCGCAAAATACGGAGGCAGAACGGACTGAGTGGAGCCCTTCCGCGAACCCATGGATGATTGCGGCATCGGTGATGACTGCGACCTTCATGGTCGTGCTCGACTCCTCGGTTGCCAACGTAGCCTTACCGCATATCGCGGGGAATCTCTCGGCGACCACAGACGAAGCGACGTGGGTTCTAACGAGCTATCTTGTTTCCAATGCCATCATGTTCCCGCCGCCGGATGGATTACACGGCGCATTGGGCGCAAACGTCTGCTGATGATTTCAATCCTGGTGTTTACGGGCGCCTCCCTGCTATGCGGAATGGCCATCAACATGCCGATGCTGATCGTTGCCCGGATTCTACAAGGCATCGGCGGCGGCGGCATGCAGCCTCTGGCCCAGTCCATCTTGCTGGAAAGCTTTCCGCCCCGTCAACACGGGAAAGCAATGGCTGCTTATGGCGTGGGGATTGTGGTTGCCCCGGTGATCGGCCCAACTTTGGGAGGATGGATTACCGACAGCTATTCGTGGCGCTGGATCTTTTACATTAATCTTCCGGTGGGTTTTTTGGCTCTGTTTATGGTCGGAATGTTGATCGAAGACCCTCCCTACATTCGGCAGGCATTTCGCGGGGCAATCGATTATCTCGGGTTTGGCTTGATGGCTATTGGGCTGGGCACATTGCAGTTCCTGCTGGACAAGGGACAGGAGGCGGGTGGTTTGAAGCGGATTGGATACGATGGATAGCAGCTGTTTCCGCGATCGCACTGGTAAGCTTCATCCTCCGCGAATTTACTTATCGAGAGCCGATTGTGCAATTGCGTGTGCTCGGCAATCGCAATTTCTGCGTTGGGACGCTGATCACAGGTATCTACGGCTTTGTTCTCTATGGCGTCACGGCCATGTTGCCGCTATTTCTACAGACCTTGATGGGGTATCCGGCGCTGGACAGCGGTCTGGCAGTCAGTCCACGCGGCATCGGTTCCATGCTTGCTATGATTGTGGCAGGGACATTGGTCAATTATATTGACAGCCGCCTACTGCTGGCGTGTGGCTTCGGTACCCTCTGCTACTCGACTTTGCTGCTCAGTCACATCAATCTCGGTATTTCGATGGTTTCCGTGGCCCTGCCGACCTTAATCAATGGCTTCGCTGGCGGCTTAATCTTTGTTCCCCTCACCACCATGGCCATGGGCATGCTGCGCAAGGAAGAAATCGGTAATGCGTCTGGCATATATAACTTAATGCGTAACATCGGAGGCAGCATCGGCATCGCGAGCGCTATCACCATTCTAGTGCGCGGCTCTCAAATCCATCAGAATTATCTGACGGCACACGTCACGGCTGGAAATCCTGCGGTGATGGAGATCCTCCAAGGCCTGCAGACAAAGTTTTACCTCGGAGGGACAGACGCCTACACTGCTCATCAAAAGGGCCTGGGGGTGCTTTACGGAATTGTCCAGCAGCAGGCATCTCTCCTCGCTTATACCGATAACTTTCGATTGCTTGGGTATCTTTCGCTGCTATGTATACCGCTTGCCCTGTTCTTTCATCGCGTGCGGAAGCACTCGCAGGGCCGCCTTGACGTTATCGGCGAATGAAATATTCGACGAGTCTCAGTTGCCTGGTCCAGCCCCCGTATCAACCCCCTGCTATTGTCATCGGCGATAGACGGAAAGTTGGTATCGGGTTGCTGATCCAGTACCAGGTGAATCTAAAGCTGCCACGCGGTTCAAGCAAACACTTGATGGGAGTCTCCAGGCATCGATCGATTCAAACCGACAATCAAGCGATGTCGAGCACCATATTGCCGATCACATCGCCGTGCGCGACAATGTCGTGGGCTTCCGCGACGTCTTGGAGTGGAAGTCGCGCCGCAACCACCCACATGATTTTCGATTCCCCGAGTCGGCTGAGAGTCAAGCTCCCAAGATACGCGCTTCGCGTCGATTGCTCACATCAACCACCTACGCCAGCGGTAAACGGCCAACTCGGGCTGGATGACGTGCGAGGGGTTATTGACGCGACCGGGACTTCGCGGGAATAATGATCGGGGGACGATCAATATCCTGAGATGCATAGTCAGTGGTCGTAGGACGACAGCAAGGCCAGAGGTGGGACGGTGGATTTGTCTGCCCCGCCATTCCTTTCCGGGTGTAGAATCCTGCCAGTATAGCCCACTGCTGTGATTAGGAGGGGCCGGGAAGTTAACATAATCTCTCTGTCGATGGCGTCCAGGGTGGGCAAGACGAGTGGAAGCACTGAAGCTTTGCCGCCGGGCCTTTCCGTCCTTCCGGTCGCTGAATCCATGAGTCGGTGGTGCCGGAATGAGAGAGTTCCCCCTCCCCCGATGAATTCTTCACAGCGGCAGCAGGGCCGCTTTACGTTAGACTGAGGAGTATTCTGAATTGTCGGAGCGCTTTACTGCCATAGAATTCCGAAGATGACACCCATTGCTGATATTCTGCGGAGTCAGGAGAAAAACGAAAATGAAAAGAGCCACCATCATCTTATTGAATCTTATGTATCTGTCCGTTTTAACCTGTGATGTTGCCCAGGCCGCCCAGCAAGATGCCGAGGGCTGCAAGGATCATCAACTCTTCACCAGACTGTCCGACTTCCACATCAAAGAATGCGAAGAGAAGGATTTCGACCAATACACCTTCTACGCCGAGCAGGGGAAGCTGGTAAACGTCGAGGGGCGCTACACCAGGATCTGGTACGAGATTAACGAGGGCATTAAAGCGCCGTCCCGACTGGCTATCATTCGCAACTACCAGCAGGCAATCAAGAAGATTGGCGGGACTGTTCTCTTTGAGAACGATAGGTATACCAGCCTGAAGATTGCCAAGAGCGGGAAGGAGATCTGGGCCCAAATCGACACCGCATGGACTGATGGCTGCCAACTCTTCATAGTTGAGAAGCAGGAAATGGCGCAGGAGATTGCCGCGAACGCCGAAGCTTTCTCAAACGATCTAAGGGACACCGGCCATGCCGCCATTTACGGCATTTATTTCGACACAGGCCAATCCGTTATCAAGCCCGAATCGGAGGCTGCCCTGGAGCAGATCGCCAAACTGCTAAAAGGCGACAACAGCCTGAAAGTCAATGTGGTGGGCCATACCGACAACGTGGGGGGGATAGACTCCAACATGAAGCTCTCACAGGCGCGGGCAGATGCTGTTGTAATGGCCCTCACCTCCAAATATGGGATCGTCTCAACACAACTCAAAGCCTACGGAGTTGGACCATTGGCGCCTGTGGCCTCCAATAAGACTGATGAAGGCAGAGCCAAGAACAGGCGCGTGGAATTGGTTGAACAATGAATTAATCTATTTCGGGTCGGGGTAGGGACGATCATCATGGGCCGCCTTTAGGCGGCGATGCCGGTGGATAACAAAAACAAGCTGCAATCCTGCTTCCGCATTGCGTAAGTGATCTGGTCTCAAATATGGCAATCCACGGATCAAATGGACGAAGATGCGTTCACCAAGATTTTCTACTTTCCGGACTTCACCGGAAATCTGTCGGAATCAGTGCGGGCAGTGGTGAACAGTTTCAATAGGCTGCTGAGGATGTCCTGGAGCTGGGCTGCCAGATCGCTACGTTCCGACAGATCGCTCGAAAGATCATAAAGCTCGAGAGCCTTGCCCGCCTGGCGCACGAGTTTCCAGTCGCTCCTTCGCACCGCTTGGGCAAATCCTCCCTCATGAAATTCCCAATAAAAGTAGTCGCGCGGCTTCAGCGCTTTTCCCTGCAAAGCGGAAACGATGGAAATGCCGTCCAGGCCGCCAGGCGGCTTGTGTCCAGCCAGTTCAGCCGCGGTGGGAAGAAAATCCCAGAACGCCCACGGGGTGTTGTCGACTTTGCGCGCGGTGACTTTCCCCGGCCAGCGCACGATTGCAGGCACGCGAATCCCTCCCTCGTAGAGATCGCGCTTGATGCCGCGCAGCGGGCCGGCAGAGCGAAAGAATTCAGGATTGTGGCCGCCTTCCCTGTGCGGACCGTTGTCACTGGTAAAAAACACGATGGTATCTTCGTCCAGCCCCTGCTGCCGCAGCAGATCCAGGATTCTTCCAATATCCGTGTCCATTCGGGTAATCATGGCGGCGTAGTTTTTTTCCAGCTGTGGCCAGTCGCGATCCGAGTACGGAGCATCGGTCGGCACTTCGATGCCGTTGCCGGTGAATGAGCCCAACTCATTGTTGGCGTGTGGAACGGTATAAGCCAGGTAAAGGGAAAAGGGGTTCTGCCGGCGGCGTTTCAAGAATTCGATGGCATGTTCCGTGAACAGATCGTTGGCGAAGAGTTTCCGCCGGAAAAACCAGTTGTCGGTGAGAAACACCTCGTTTTGATTTTCCCAGAGGTGTTCCGGATAGGAGTTGTGTGCGTGCAGCTGGTCGAGAAATCCGTAGAACTCGTCGAAGCCGCGATTGTTGGGAGCGCTGCCCGTGCCCGGCCCGCCAAGTCCCCATTTCCCGAAAAGGGCTGTGTTATATCCCGCCTTTTTGAGGATCATGGGCACGGTAACTTCATTGGGCGCCAGGCCCAGTTCAGGGCGCGCGTTTCCTCGCACTGTGGCATGTCCGGTGTGCTTCCCGGTCATCAGGCTGCAGCGCGAGGGGGCACAAACCGTGCTGCCTGCATAGGTCTGTATGAATCGGATCCCTTCGGCCGCGAGGCGGTCGATATTGGGAGTCTGGATTCGCTCCTGCCCATAGCATCCCAGGTCGCCGTAGCCGAGGTCGTCGGCCAGCACGAACAGGATATTCGGCTTGCGATCGGCGGCCGGCGCCGGACGAAGCCCAACCGCGGCCGTTGCAGCTACTGACGAAGCCATGAACTCCCGCCTGGTGATCCCGTCTGTTGAAGTCATGATTGCGTCCTCCGATTTTTCAGCTCGCTCCGCAACACTTTTTGTACTTCCTGCCGCTGCCGCAAGGGCAGGGATCATTGCGCCTCGTCCGCATTCTCACGGCATCCGCCGCGTCTTTCTCCCTGATCCAATCCATGACACTGGCCGGAGCGCGTTCGTTGCGAAGTTCAGCAGCCATAAACCGCATAAAGGGGTCGATGTGCTTTAGAAACGTCTTATATCCCGCGCACAGGTAATTGAGACCTTCCTCACCGTCAGGCGTCCGCATAAAACGGTGCTTGGGACATGCGCCGGCGCAGGCAAACCGCACCTCGCAATTCCGGCAATAGGCCGGCAAGGTGTCGAGTTTGTTGCTGCCGAAGCGGCGCTGCGCGGGCGAACGCATCAGCGTGCGCAATTGGGTTGCCATGATGTTTCCCAGCCGGTTTTCCGGATAGACATAATGATCGCACGAATAGAGATCACCGTTGTGCTCCAGGGCCACGGCGTCGCCGCAAGTTGTGCGGAAAACACAAAGAGAAGGTTCCATGCCGAGCCAGCTCTCGAGTGCGACATCGAAAAGCTGGACGTAATAGCATCCGACGTCCCGGCGTACCCACTCGTCGAAAGCCGCGCAGAGGAACTTGCCAAACCGGCGGGGTTCGACCGACCAATCGGTAACCCGCGCCTCGACCTGACTGGATGGGGAGGTCAGGGTCGGGTTTTCCGGAGGGGCCGCCGCGGCCATGCGTTCGACTACGGGAATGAATTGTATGAAGCGGCTGCCGATCGCTTTGAGGAACCGGTAGACGTCGATCGGGTAGCCGGAGTTGTATTGCTGCACGCACGTCAGGGTGTTGAATTCGACATGGTGTTTCTGAAGACACTCCAGCCCCTTCATCACTCTTTCGAAAGTGGGCGCCCCACCCTTGTCCACGCGATAGCGATCGTGCATTTTGCGCGGGCCATCGATCGAGATGCCGACGAGGAATTGCTCTGCCGCCAGGAACTCGCACCAGGCATCGTTCAGCAGCACGCCGTTTGTCTGCATGGAGTTTTCAACGCGTTTGCCGTTTGCATATCGCCGCTGGAGCTCCACAGTCTTGCGGAAGAAATCCATACCCATCAGGGTCGGTTCGCCACCCTGCCAGGCGAAATTCACCGTAGGCACATCCTGTGATTCGATATATTGGCGCACAAAGGATTCCAGAACGTCATCCGTCATGCTCCACGGTCCGGCGGAGGGGTACAGTTTTTCCTTTTCCAGATAAAAGCAGTAGGCGCAATCCAGGTTGCAGAGAGGCCCGGTGGGCTTCACCAGCACGTGAAAGGATCTCGACGTGTCATGGCTTGTTTCGTCCATTGCCCGGCCGTTTTGATAGCCTGCCATGAAATGGCTATTCGTTGCTTGTCCCCGGGTAGTTGGGACTGTAGAGATGTGCTTCCGGACGCAACCCGAGTCTGCCATCGACAACGAAAGGTGTGCCTCTTTCCGAGAGATGCCGGATCATGCGGTCGCGCCAGAAGCTCAAAGTTTCCCGATGTCCGGGGCTGCCGGCCAGATCGTGAAGCTCCATCGGGTCGGTCTGCAAATCGAAAAGTTGTTCCTCACCGTTCAGGGCGTGAAAGATGTACTTGAACTTGCCATCCGTGAGCGCATTCCAGTGATTGGAACGGTCGTAGGACAGGTCATGCTCGAGATCGATGAATTCACGCCAGGCCGGCGTCTTTCCTGAGACGAGCGAGAGCAAGTTGCGGCCATCGAAGCTGTTTTCGGCGAAGGCGACGGAGGCGACGCCCAGAAACGTCGGCAGTACATCCCGCAATTCGACGGGGAAGCTCGAAACCTGGCCCCGCCTGGCATCGAGGAGTTTATCGGGCCAGCGGACCAGCATCGGGATTCTGGATGATGCCTGGTAGGCGTATGTTTTTCGCCAGAGGTGTTGATCTCCCGTCATGTCGCCATGGTCAGAGGCATACAGGATAAAAGTACTTTCGAGCCAGCCCCTCTTTTCCAGGACACTGAGAATCCTGCCTATCTGCTCGTCGACGAAGCTGACGGCCCCATAGTATCCCTGACGCGACCGACGGACTTGCCCGGCGCCGAGATCCCCACGCCACGTGTCGGGGGCAAGCTTCTTGCCGCGTTCCGCGTTGCGCTCCGCCCAGTCCCCGACCGCTGCTTTTGGAATGTCGGCGTCCTCGTACATTTTGAAAAAGCGTTCCGGTGGATCATATGGGCTGTGCGGCCGGGCAAAAGAGACCTTCAGGAAGAACGGTTCCGTGCCTTGATACTCTTCGAGAAACCGGACGGCCGTGTCACCGGTCCACTGCGTCGGATGAAGGCGCGCGGGGAGGACATAAGGTTTGGCCTGGTAATCGTTCCAGCCTATCCCTGTGGCATCCGGATCGAGAGCGGGCTCCTGTTCGTGGAACCATTGGCGGTAATCGCTGACAAAGCCGGGTGTTTCCACGCGGCCGGATTCATCAAGAATGGTCTTGTGAAACCCGTGAAGATTACGCTGAGGATACCAGTGCATCTTTCCGATGCCCAGGGTGTAGTAACCCGCCTCGCGCAGCATCCGTGGCATCTCGTGCCGGTATTCATTGGCGACACGCCCGTAACCCAGCATCCCGTGATTCCACGGGGACAAGCCGGTCAGCAGGGCCGACCGTGCCGGTGTGCAGGATGGGACCGATGAATACGCGCTGCGAAAACGGGCGCCTTCGCGCGCCAGGCGATCGAGGTTCGGCGTGCGGATCACCCTGTTTCCATCGCTGCCCAGGCAATCGGCGCGGTGCTGGTCACTCATGAGCAAGAGGATGTTGGGCCTGGCGGCCCCTGCAAGCGTCTTTTCATGCCGCACGCCCGAAGCCAGTGCCGCAACACCTCCAACTCCAAGGCGAAGGACCCTCCGTCGTGTCATTTTATGTGACGAAGGGAAGGAAAACTCCGGCATGACCGCACCACCTTTTTGCGCCCTTATAAGCTTTCTCCTGGCCGCCAGTCAACAAAGAGGTGCGTCATGGCATGTCCTTTCCGGACCCGCCGGACTGGGATTTGTCTGCCTCGGCATCCCTGCGCGGGTGTACAATCTTGCCAGAGCAGCTCACAACTGAGCAGGATCATCCTCGAACGCATATAGCCACGGAGGCCAATCTTGAGACTGACTACCCTGCTGCTGCTCGCGCTAGTGACGGTTTTCTCAATTCCTGGGGCGCCGCCGGTGGTTTACGGCGAAATCAACAATCCAGGTGCAACGCAATCCGACATTACAGACGAATTGCCGCCGCCGCCGCAAGGCATGACCTGGAACCTCGTTTGGCATGACGAGTTCGATGGGACGGCACTGAACTTATCAAAATGGGTCTACCGACCGGACGGGAGGCGACGGGACGGCTGGTGGGACCAAAAGACCGTCGCTCTGGATGGCATCGGGCATCTTGTCATCCATACAATCAAGGAGGCTGATAAATACCTCGACGGTTGCATCACCACGCAGGGCAAGTTTGAAAAGGCATTCGGCCTTTATGTGGCCCGCATCCAGCTGCAGAAGCAGTCTGGCCACTGGTCGGCCTTCTGGATCACAGGTCCCGGCGTCAACCAGGTGGGTGATGGAGGGCGGAGGGGCACCGAGATCGATATCATGGAGAAGCCATGGCTGGATGACCATGTGCAGCACACACTCCACTGGGACGGCTACGGGCAAGAGCACAAATCGGAAGCTAACCAGGTCGGTGTGCCGGGAGTCATGAAAGGTTTCCATACATTCGGTTTGTGGTGGAAGCCTGATGAATACATATTCTATGTCGACGGCAAGGAGACCTGGCGGACATCCGCAAGCGGCGTGTGTCAGGTCCCGGAATACATGCTGCTGAGCGATGAAATCGGGCCATGGGGCGGAGATATCTCCAAGGCTCAGTTGCCCGACCAATTTCTTGTTGATTACGTGCGCGTGTACGACCTGTCGGCCAGGAAGTGACTGTTAACGGCGCGATGGAGTGTGCTATCGGATGAGGCAACTGTTTAGCCGTAACGAGGATACGGTGTCTTCGGATCAACGACGGAATCAACCGCAAAGACTCGAAGACTCCAAGAATCTCCAAGAAACCCTGCCGGGTCGGAAGACATCGGCTTCTGTGCCACTTCGAGATTCTTCGAGTCTTTGAGTCTTCGAGGTTTGTCTTGCCTTTCGATGATGCGATCCAAATCTCAGAAAAATGCTAAACAGTTTCAGCTGAGGAAGTTCATATGACCAATCCTGAAGAACACTTGGATCACGACAAACTCGTCGTCTTGATGATTACCCAGAGTGAAACGGAAGCAAACATAGTAAAAAGCCTCCTTGAAGAGTCCGATATCCACTGCGCCCTTCTCACCCAGGTTCCCCACAACCTTTATCCGTTCACGGTGGACGGGCTCGCCGCGATTCGGATCTGGGTTCTGGAATCCCAGCTTGAAGCTGCCAAGGCGCTGCTGCGCGAGCAGGAAAGCGATGCGGCAAATGGCTTAATTGACCCTGGGGAAGATGAGCTTAAATAGCCAGGAACGCGGTATTTGACACATTTACTACAGATTCTCCGGCGCCCGGCGCGGCGAAATGAGATGTTTTTGACTGCTAACCTGATCTTCAGTTCGTCTTTCGCTGAATCCTCGGGGAAGCGACACGCCTCGCGACAGGCAGCGACAGTTTGTAGACCTCAGTTCCGGCGATGAGGGTCTGTGCATCAGACCAGTTCGTGCCGTCGTCCGAGGTCGCGAAACTCGGCTGAAAGTCCCCGCCCCGCCAGAAGAGATAGATTCGGTTTTTCTCTCTCTTGAGCGTGTAGGGATTCGGATAGGTAAAGCCGTTGGGACCCGTGGTGTTCGTCAGAATCGAGGCTTCGCCTGTCCACGCCGATATATCCTCGGGTTTTACCGACACGCGATAGAACATCTTGTCCCCGCCATGAGCCGAATAGAAAACCATCAAGCGGCCATCAGGCTTGATGAGGATCGCCGGGTCAGCATGATCATCACGTTGGAGTTTTTCTTTCAGGGTGCTAGGGCATGACAATTTGTGAGAACGAGGAGCTGACCTGCCGCCGGAGGGGAAGTGTAGGAAAACTCCATGCCTGACAACCGCGTTTTGGAATAGAATCGCGGCTGTGATCGACCATTGGCCCATGGCAGTCGCGGCGAAGTGAGGAGGAATGGGATGATGCGAAGAGGGGTTTTGCTGACACTTCTTGTTCTTTCCGGGATGACAAGCTCATGTGGGATCACCCGGTCAAGAGCCAGGATCTCTGAAGAAAAGCGCGTCATCAAAACCTATCCGTTCGGTGACCCGGATCCGGTACCGATACTGGCGCGAAAGAACCCGGCAATTTATCCGTACTTCCGCTTTGACGGATTCTCAAACGAAGGGCGGGACCAGGAATGGAAGGTCGTGAGCCTGGAGAACGACTTTATCAAAGTCTTCATTCTGCCCGAGGCCGGAGGGAAGATCTGGGGAGCCATTGAGAAATCGACCGGGAAGGACTTTATCTATCAAAATCAGGTCATGAAATTCCGCGATGTTGCCATGCGCGGGCCATGGACCTCGGGCGGCATTGAATTCAATTTCGGACTGATCGGGCATACGCCGTCCACTGCCACTCCGGTCGACTATGTCCTCAAAGAGAATGCGGACGGCAGCGTGAGTTGCTTTGTCGGCGGCATCGATCTGCCCAGCCGCACTCAGTGGCGCGTGCAGATCCGCCTGCCCAGAGATGCTGCCGAGTTCGAGACCACAAGCTTCTGGTACAACCCCACCTCTTTGCAGCAATCGTATTACCATTGGATGAATGCAGCGGTGCACGCGCGCGATGATCTGCAGTTTTATTACCCGGGTAATTATTACATCGGCCACGGCGGGGATGTGCACCCGTGGCCGGTTAACGAAAATGGCATCGATCTTTCGCGCTACCAGAATCACAATTTTGGCGGTCATAAATCCCTCCACGTCCTGGGAAGTTATGCGGATTTTTCAGGAGGTTATTGGCATGACCTCGGATTCGGATTTGGCCACTGGTCCAATTATGACGACATGCCCGGGCGGAAAATCTGGATCTGGTCGCTTTCGCGCTCCGGAGCAATATGGGAAGATCTCCTGACAGATCACGATGGACAATATGTCGAGGTCCAGGCCGGCCGACAATTTTCGCAGGCAGCGCTTTCGAGTGGCAACGACACGCCTTTTACCCAAGCGGCGTTTATGCCCTATGCCGCGGACACCTGGAGGGAAGTCTGGTTCCCATTCAAACAGATCGGCGGTCTGGCAGCTGCGAATCCTGATGTCGCCATGAACGTGTCCAGGGACGGCGGCATGATGCGGATTTCGCTGAATGCCCTCCGCCCTATCCATGCGGATATGGTTGTTTCCGCAGGCAAGGCGACGCTTCTGCGCGAACCGCTGACCCTGGCTCCGATGCAGATTTTTGAGCGCGAGGTCCCCGTTCCTGCGGCGGAACCCGACATTGGGGTTTCACTCGGAGGCCAACAGCTGTGGCACTCCGGTGCAGAACGGGGAGCAGATTTCCAGCGCCCCGTGGTCGCCCCTCCGGAAAAAGCAAACGCCACCGCCGATAAAATGTATTTGCTGGGGCGGCAGCAGGAATTGCTCCGGGATTATGACAAGGCCCGCGAATATTACACGGAATGCATCAAGGACGATCCGCTCAACGTCCCGGCGCTGGTGCGCCTGGCCGAGCTCCATTATCGGCGGGCGGAATATGACCAGGCCTTGACCTGGGCAAAGAAGGCGCTCGCGATCGACACGTATGATGCCGGCGCCAATTTCGTGGGCGCGACCGTACTAAGGCAACTTGGCAACCTGACTGCCGCCAAAGAGGCGTTAAGCTGGGCGGCCCGGTCACCTGAGTATCGGTCGGCGGCTTACACTGTGATCGCTGAGATCGATCTCAAAGAAGCGGGTTTTGAGGATGCGATGGCGTATGCACGTCGCGCTTTGGATTTCAACCGCTCCAACATTCCTGCCTTGAGTGCGATGGCGGTGGCACAACGCAAACTGGGCCGGCGGCAGGAAGCACTGAAAACTCAGGACGAAATCCTCGATATCGATCCACTGAACCATGTTGCCATGGCCGAAGCATACTTCCTGGATGCTTCAACGCGGAATCAGAACCGGCTGACCTCTCTCATCCGATCCGAACTTCCTTACGAATCGTACATGGAGCTGGCCGGCTATTACACGGGCATCGGCCAAGCACCGGAAGCAGATCAAATCCTTCGTCTCTCCCCCTCACATCCGCTGATCGATTATTGGCGCGCGTACTTGGCCAGAGAGAAAGATTTGAACGCAAGCAGAGAATTCCTGGCAAAAGCGACGCAGGCTTCTGCAAAGGGAGTTTTCCCATATCGGGATGAAATGATGCCGGTCTTCCAGTGGGCCTTGACCCAGAAACGTGACTGGAAATCCTTTTACTACCTCGCTTTGATTTACTGGAGCAAAGGGCGCTATGACGAGGCTGCCGGATTGATGAAAGAATGCGGATCGGCTCCTGATTACGGCCCGTTCTATCTGACCCGTGCCGAACTATTGAACAAGACGGGAGAGAAATCGATCGAGGATTATCAAAGAGCCCTGCAACTCGCACCGGAGGAGTGGCGCTCATGGCTGGCGCTTGCCCGCCGGCATTTAGAGCTGAGCTCGTTCCAGGATGCCCTCGATGTTGCCAGGAGAGGATTCGAAAAGTTCCCAGCCAATTTCATGCTCGGCATGGAGTATGCAAAAGCGCTGATCGACTCGCGCCAATACCAGGTTGCTCTCGATGTCCTGGATCGCCTCGTTGTGCTCCCCTATGAAAATGCCTCCGAAGGCCGGGTGCTGTATGAGAAGGCGCACCTGCTGCTTGCAGGCGAGTACATCCGCGACCGGGAATATGAGCAGGCGCTGGATCATGTCGCCAAATCCAAAGAGTGGCCGGAGCATCTCGGTGTCGGCAAACCCTACGATGTGGACGAGCGTTTGCAGGATTACATGGAGTTCGTATGCAAGGTCAGGCTGGGCAAGGACGCCAAAGCACTTGATCGCAAGGCGCTCGACAAGTTGAGAGAAGAACTGAAACGAACTAATTCATGGAAGCTCGCACTCTTGACTACCCTGCAAGGGCCTGTCAATGAATAACGTTTACACTTTGGCGCGAGCGCCGGGCGGGCAGATGCAAGGCGCCGCGACGCAGGCGATGCGGTGACATCGTCGAGGAGCAGCAACGCCGCAGATGCCCGCCCGCCGCCGCGCCCCTCCGGACTGCGGCCCGCAGGCTCGCTGGCTGCGTTGCTCGCTCCTTACATACCACAGCGGGTATGCTCGTCGCTCGCGCCTTGCCAGCGGGCCTGGGGGCCGCAGCAAAGTGCAAACGTTATTCATTGACAGGCCCTAACCCGCAAAAACTGCTGACCGGTATTATCAACTTATACGTTGCGTCGTACTTGCGCCCGTGGCTGTACTCCTCGTTATGCTACGACAGCGGTCTGCCTATCCACGAATCATCGTAAGCAGCATTTTAAATCGCTGCCGTGCGTTCACGGCGTGGGGCACGTTGGCCGGCATGAGAACGGCCTCACCACACTTGGGATTGACTACCTGCCCGCCGATGACAAGTTCGCCCTCGCCGTCGAGAATCTGAGCATAGGTTCTGCTGATTTGCTCATTTTCTGTTCCTTTCCGCCCGTAATCAGGCGTACGTTGCGCTGATGCCTTAGAATCCAGGGTATCGGGGAGGCGATGTCGCCGGGCGATAGCGCGGCTGTCGCCACCTGATAGAGAAGCGGCTGAAATGTGATTGACTTACGAAGATGGACAGCACGATGCCGGGGACTAGATCGCGTTTTGGCCGTGCAGGCCGAAGTTGTAGGCGGCGGCAAGCAGGTGTCGGTCGTTGGAGTAGATCTCCTTAAAACCGTTCTCAGCGGCGCAGGCCAGATGAACCGCGTCGCCTGCACGGAGAGTCACTGACTTCGGAAGACTCGCGTAGGCCCTAAGCAATCCGGCAACAACAACCTCTGAAAATGGCAACCACTGGAAGGCTCCTGCGTCACACTCCCTTTCGAACTGTTCGACGAGAACTCGCATGTCCTGACGGTTGAGGATCCCTTCCCTGAATTTCCTGTGGAAAGCGGCGAGGGCCTCAGCCCGTCCGAATAGACAACAGGCAACGTGGTCTGTGGCGGCTATCTCGCGGACTTTTTGCCAACCCGGGTCTTCGAGATAGAGGCGGACGATGTAACTGGTGTCAAAATAAATCACGAAACTCGCCTATCCCTCTCTTCCGAAATGATCTGCGTGCTATCGGTTCCGCCGCGCAGCTTGCCTCGATCCATAAGTCTGCGGAAGGCGGGGGAAATGATCCGACGCGAAAAATAGGGTGTGTCTCTCCGGCCAGCCTCGGGCAAAATCTTGGCCACAGTCTTGCCGCGGTCGGTCACAAAGATCTCGCCGTGCTTACCTGCCCGGCGAATCCACCCCCCGGTTTTTTCATGGAGTTCGCGAATGGAAATCGTCTTCATGTGACACATTGTGTAACAAGAGGAGCTGTTTGTCAAGCTTGCTATCGAATGAGCATCACCGGGGCTTGCCAGTAGGAGGCCCTCTGCCCGGCCGGACTTACGACCGTCACCTGGCAGTTGTATTCGCCCGGGGGAAGTTTACTCAAGGGTAGGCTGAATCTCAGCGGCACCGCTTTCGATTGGGGATCCGGCGGATCGGTCACCGCGAGCGGCGGCGTTTCGAATGCCTTGGTCTGGCCGCGATAGAAAGTTACAAATGCGACCAGGGGTTGGACGCTCACGGCTCCCCGGTCATAGGCTTGAAGAAATACATACAGGTCCCGATCCGTGTGAAACACGCGCGTGACGCTGGGAATCAGCTTCTCGCCGTCCTGTATCAGTGGATTTGCCGCGTCGTTCTTCTCTCTGTCCTTTTGCTTGGTCGCGTTGTAGAGCGCATCCCGAAGGTCCGTGCGCTGGCTGCTCAAGATCACCGAGCTGATCGGGATGCGCTTGTCTTCCTTGTTAAGATTGGGAATCACAAAACTCATTTGTAACGTGCCGATTCTGCCGGTTTCAGCGTCGCGGGCAAGGAGCTTGATCTTGTAGCCGCCCGGAAGCAGCGTGTATCCCGTGTCATATTGAATGGGACGCTTTGCCAGCTCCGCGGCGGTTGCGTCGCTTAACTTGATATCCATCGTGTCGCGCACGTTTTGGATGGTGGTTCCGTACTCGTCCTTTATCTCACCGATAAAATCGATGATTGTGTGGTCGTACCCTCCCCGGCGTGCCAGCGCCAGCTCCCGGCCCGGGATTTTTACCGTCAGCGGAACGAAGTAATTGGCCCGGTCCAACTGGAAATAGTCGATTTCCATGGCGACGGTGAGTTCCGTAATCGGATCGCCCAGCATCAATGCTTCCTCGAGCTGTCTTTCCTTGTCGGCTGCAGTAAATTTGGCGAAGAGCTTGCCGGCGTAATACCCCTGACGATAATCGAGCGCGGCCGATTGCCCGTTGTTAAGCGCGATTTTGACGCGGCGGAACTTGCCGTCCTGGGCTTCGTTGCTCGTGTAGTAGCAGAGGATGTAGTAACTCGAAAAGGACTTCTGCGCTTTTATGATTCCAGCTTCCAGGTCATTGCTGTCAAGCAGCGCTTTACCGCCGGTATCCGCGGCCATGGTCCAGAGGGTATCCTGCGAGCGCTGAAAATTCGTCATCACTGCCGCTGCCGCAGCACCGGTGTACATTCCGGCTCCGCCGGGCGAACCCCTGGTGGCGTCGCCCATGGGAGCCTGAGCCATCAGGCCGCGCGCGTCGATCGGCCACAGAGACACACCGCCTCGGATGATTGCGTTGATCGTTGCTTGCAGCTGAGCCTGGTTGTCGATGCCATTCAGCCTGAGGCCGCTGGCGAAATAAATGAGCGATTTCTTCTCGCTGAGTGTCCCCAGCATTTTGGCTGCCGTTTGAAGCGCGGAGAGCTGGCGGTCGGTGTTAAAGATATTGAACTCGCTGTCGTCCTGGCCGAACGCGGCGCCGGTGTCGGCAGCCGAGGCGTCATCGGCATTCTCGTCGAATCCTTCTCCTTCTCCCACGATCATGGTTTCGATCGTGCTCAGCAGGCGGTCGCGATCTGCGGTGAAGTTTTCCAGTATACGAACCGCGCCGCCGGAAAACATCATAATGGCCATCAGATCAGCGGAGGTCATCTGCGTTTGAACAAATTTCTTTGCCGCGCTCAACGCGCGCACCTGGTCCGGTGACGGCATCGCAGTCATATCGAAATACAGAGCAAGGAGGCGGTGGTCGCTATATTTGAGGCTGCCCGGCTGCTCGGGAGTGATCTGGGTTCGTGGCAGCTTTTCCCGAAGCTTGGGCGGAGCCGGCGCCGGCAGTGGCGCCAGGTCGGGAGCTTCAGGCAGCTTTTGAGCTTCGAAAAATTGGATGGTTTGCGGCACACCATCCTCAGTAATCGTAAAATCTTTCTGGGTCAGTCCCTCGACCGGATTGCCATTCTTGTCATTGACAACGACTGTCTCGACAACGAGCTGGCTCGTGGCTCGGAATGTAGTCTGACCGGCCGCGGTCATGGGCGCATTCTGGCCGACCTGCTGCGGGGCAGCGGCGAGTGAACCAAGGAGGAACGCCAGCATCAGCCTCATACTCACATCCTCGCACGCAGAGTGATTTGTACCGTGCGCATCGGATTGGCAGTGTTGGGCAACCCGAACTGGGAGCTGTTTATGGTCGTGTTCCAATTCGGGAATGTGACATGGTTGATGAAGTTTGCGCAGTCGATACGCAAATCAAGCATGAGGCGATCCCGCACCTGAAAGGTGCGCCCCAAAGAAGCGTTCAGTGAAAACTGGGCAGGACCGATAATCGAGTTTCTCCCGGCATCCCCCCAAGTGCCTGGCGTGGGAACGGTGTACGCGGCCGGATTCAGGAAATAGCCTGCGGGCGCGGCATAGGGCGAGGCGCCGGTTACGTCCGGCCGAATGGTTCCGGTCACACCGGTTCCGCCTACCGCTGAAACATATACGGGAGTCAACGGAAACCCGCTGCCGGCCGTGAGCTGACTGGTAATGGTCCACTGCTTTGCGAGTCTGCCCTTCCAGCCGCCCATCAACGCGCCACCGCCTACGCCCATGCCGGTAGAATATTGCATCTGCAGGTTTATTAGGTGTCGCTGGTCGAAACTCGAAAGGCCCCTTTCGCCGCCAAGGTCGAGCCAGTTCTGAGCGGAGCTTCCCGGATCCCAGCCCCCGACTGGGGCGTCATCGATCGACTTCGAATAGGTGTACTGAAGAGTTCCGGTAAGACCATTGTGTAAGCGCTTCCGCAGCTGGATCTGGCCAGACTCACGGGTTGAATTACCACCTGATGAAAGATAGGCGAAGCCGGCCGGACACGAGGGACAGGGGTTCACAGTGCCCGCAGGATAAGTGTTGGGAAGGAATTGCTGTGTTCCGTGGGTTCCTTTGGTTCCGAGATAGGTTGCCGTCATTACCAACGCTGCGGGAAGATCTCGCTGAATCGATAACTGCCAGGTCTGCGCATAACCGACACGAAAATTCGGATCTACGGCAAAAGTGTTGGCGACAGACGGCGGCGCGGCGTTGAACCCATTCGCCAAAGTGAAAGGATTGGCCAGATTGTTCTGCACGCTCATGCTTTTCGAAAGGGGCGCCTGCTGTGCCATCTGTGAGGCGATATTTGTGTATACCGAACTGTTGAAGTAAATGCCGTACCCGGCACGAATGACCATCGATGATGCGGGGAAGGGCCGCCACGCAAAGCCAATGCGGGGCTGAACAGCGGTCTTGTCGGGATGAAGCAGCGAAGTGGGGTATGATCCGCCCGTCAGCGTGCCGACCGGGTGGCTCGCCAATACCGGCGCCGCCGCCGCAAATCCCGGAGTGATGTCGAGGTTTACGAGGCGGCCATACAGTTCCGTGATCGGGGATCCGTATTCCCAGCGCAGCCCCGCGTTCATCGTGACGCCGGGGCTGATTCTGAAATCGTCCGTCCAATACGCGTCGTAGGACGATGCCCGAAAATACTTATCGGCGTTGCCGAAGGCGATGGCACTGGTAGTGGGCGTGCCGAGCAGAAAATCAGCAAAATCATATCCGGTGCCGGGCACCGGAAGTCCATTCGCCGGCGATTGAGTAGCGGTGCCGGTAAACGTGTAGGTGCCGCGTGGATTTTGCTGCGACAGATAATTGAACTGCTGCCTGCGAAAATCGGCGCCAAACGAGAAGCCGTGCCGGCCGCGATTCCAAAACATGGCATATGAATATGCGCTCGTCTGATTGTGTCTCGAGGATGGCCGTCCATCAGAAAGCGAGGTAATGCCGCCGGAGAATATCAAGTCCGGCGGACCCCAGTTCATGGGATCCTGGTTGTTGCCGATGATTCCAGCTTCACCGGAAACGTTTTCTCGATTTTCGAAAAACGGGCTCATTTGAAAGACAGAACGGCTGTACTGGTATCCGAGGTTTGCGAGAAGCCGGGCCGTGAAGTTGTGCCGCCAGCCGACGCTGCCGTTGAGACCGGTCGAATGCGTGTTGTCAAGAAAGCCGAGTAGATTCGGGTTGTCGGCCCTGGTGCTCTGAAAGGCGAAGCTGCCGGACAGCTGGTTATTCCTGCTGAGTAATTTGTTGACGCGCGTCTGGAGACTGTCCTGATGAGTGACCGCGAGAATCGGGATCTGGTAATTGTATCGCGAGCTGCCGGCAAACATTGGAAAGGGATAGAATTTTAAAAAAGCCTTGGCTTGGGGGCTGATCCGGTCCGATGGGATCGCGTTGCCCTGAAATTGTAATCCGGTCGTCGGATCGAAGATTCGGACGGGCTGTCCAAGAGCGTTCAAGACCTGTGAAAAATCTCCGGCGCGTTCCGCCAGAGTAGGCATCAGGCCGGGCTGCGTCGTGGCGTTGCGGATGCGCGTCCACTGGTAATTGACAGTGATATTGGGACCGTTCTTTTTGATGAACGGAATCTTGAGCGGGCCGCCAAAAGCTGCCACACCAGTCAGATGGTTGTACGCCGGCTTGGCGGTGTTCTGTCCGGTGAAGGAATACGAGCGGGCATCCAACCCGGAGTTATCCAGGATCAGGCCCAGGCTTCCGTTATAAAGCGATCCCGGTCCCTTGCGCATATTGCCAAATGCCGGGAGTTTCGCAAATGGGGAACTCGCGGCATTGTTTACGCTGCCACTGACGAGAAGGCCGTCGGCGGCTCGTTGTTCGAGCTCGTCCTGATTCTGGCCGCCGAGGGCGCTTAAATCGCCATTGTTCGCGTTGGCGGCGGTATTGTCCGGGTTTACCGCATTCAGATCCGTTCTCTGAAACCTGTCTTGTGAATTGGCGGCTGTCTGATCGGCCTTGACGCTGGGAGACGCTTTCCCCGGAGGCATGTCCTTCTTGGCATCCCCTGCGCGGCTCGAAACGCCGGCCGGAGACATCGGCTGCGCCGGTTGCGACGCAGGCATTGCGGGCGGGCTCTTAATGGCGTTGATTTCATTGAACTGGAGCAGCTTCAATTCCCATTCCAGTGCGGGGGCGCCTGCTGCGACAGTCACCTCTTGTTTGGACGGCGAAAAGCAGAGCATCTCGACTTGAAGTGTCCAGACGCCGTCCTGCAGTTCCGGGAATGTGTAGAGGCCCTGGGCATCGGTCACGGTCACCAGTTGTTTGTCACCCTGGATTGCAGTGACTGTGACTCCGGGAACAGGCAAACCGCCGAACATGACCTGTCCGTGGTGTTCCGCCGCCGTCAGGTTCAAAGTGCCGAGACAAAAAATGATCAGCCAGGCGACGGTCCAGCAAGCAAGGCATTTACGCATAGATCCCTAATTTCCCGAGGCTTTTTCGATGTGATCGATCACCAGAGTCTCGACCGGGCCTTTCGATGCTTCCAATTTGAGGCCAAGCTGTTCTTGCACGGCCGTGAAGATGGAGGGGTTTGAGGAATCGGCGGGAAGCGGACTATCGGTCGCGGGCGGCGCCATACCTCCCAGCCCGGGACCGCGCTGAGTTTCATCCGGGGTCCACTTCAGGTCGAAATCATAGCTGCCCTTGAGTTCAGTCTTATCTATTACAGGCCGGCCCAATTGCTGTGCCAGGGCCGCGGCAATGCCTGCGACGGGGGTCATCTGGGCGCTTAGCTGCCCCCTGCCCATCCTCATCATGGAGCCGTTTCTGACTGGGGCTTCACGGTCGACGACTTTTCCGCCGGGACCAACGCTGACGGCACCTCCAACCCCTCCGCCGGCACCGTTGACGACTTTTCCACCGGGACCGACGCTAACGGAGCCTCCCGCCGCGCCGCCAGCCACAGCGCCAGCCTGGGCAGGTTTCGATGGATCGGCAGGCTGCGAATCCTTCTGTGCATCGGGCTGAATGTCGGATAAATGGAGTTTGTGCCCGCCTTTTCCCACGACCAGCGCGTAAATCGGGAGGTCCTTGGTCTCGCGGTGGAATTTCAGGTTGAAACGTTCCGCCAGCAGCGACTGGAGCAGCACCTTGGTCATGTCCTTAGTAAGGTTCGGCGTGTCCGCCTTGGCTTCGATGTCGTATCTCTCCGAGTTCAACCAGCTCGGTCCGCCGGTGATCTGGTAATCCCTGACGTCGTATGCCTGCTGAATGAGCATGCCCACGGTAATGCCCGAGGCTGTCCACCTCCCTCCGGGAGAAGCCCCGATCCTTACCATGAACATGCCGTTCGGGGACGGGGCGCTCGGTTTGATGGACGCCACCTCGAACGACGTCGGCGCCTTGGCTTGGGTTTGCTGTGCGGCGGTTCCAGCCTGCGAGTGCGCTCTTCCCAGCGGCGGATTATTGAAACAGACCAGGACGGTCAAGATGGCTGCTCCAGCGGTGATGCATCGCACCAATCTCTTTGATGTCAGCTTGCTTTGCATGGGCACCTCAATATCTCCAATCGAATCCTAATCTCGTAAACCAGCCGAGACTAACACATTCATTACTTACCTTCCATGCGTCAAAAGGTTCCAAATTCTTAAAATCGGGGACATGCCTGTCCCCGATTTTCTTGAATTCGTGCTTGTCCGAGGTTGTGGTATCACATATAATACCACAGTGAAGCCGCGAGTCGTTTTCGATACCAATGTTCTGGTCACCGGTCTCCGGTCCCGAAGAGGAGCGGCTTTCCGCTTGCTCGCGTTGGCGGGCACCGGGGCGTTCGAGCATTGCCTATCCGTTGGCTTGCTTTTCGAATACGAATCGGCGCTTAAGCGGCCAGGAGTGGTCCCCAAACTTAACCATCGGCAGTTGGATGCGATCCTGGATTACCTTTGCGCAAGTGCCTTTCGGCAGGAGATCCACTATTTGTGGCGTCCGGTGCTGCGAGACCCAGGCGACGATCTCGTACTTGAAGTGGCTGTTGCTGGCGAGTGTGAGTCGATCGTGACCTACAATCTTCGGGATTTCGCCGGCTCGGAGCGATTCGGGATTCGAGTCCAGACTCCGAGAGAATTCCTGGCGGAAATGGAGGAAGGACAATGAGTGCACTGAGTATCAGGTTGCCGGAATCTCTGCATCAGCGCGTTCGCGAGCTCTCCGCGCGTGAAGGGATTTCCATCAATCAGCTCATCGCCGCCGCCCTGGCCGAGAAAATGTCTGCCATCATGACGGCCGACTACCTGGAGGCGCGAGTTCGTCGCGGGACTCGCGAGAAGTTCCTTGCAGCCTTGTCCCGAGTTCCAGATGTTGAGCCCACTCCCGCGGACAGACTACCCATCGAGATGTCTAACAAGGTCATACAGCAGACGAAGGCCGGCTCAGTTACCAGGAAGACAAAGCAGCGCCCGAGGGCCGGCTCTCGCCGCTGATACCTTGTGTTTGCCTTCATCTGCAATCCCGGCATGCCCACGCGAAATGGCGCGCCCTCACGCCGCAAGGCTGCCGCCTTGACATGTGTAGAACATGCAACTATCATTGTCACATGTCCAAGATGATTCAGTTGAGAAATGTCCCCGACGATCTGCATCGAAAACTCAAAGCCAGGGCCGCGTTGGAAGGATTGTCGCTCTCGGATTACCTGATCGGCGAAGCACGTCGGCTCGCGGAACGGCCGACCGTGACCGAGTTGCGGGAGCGCTTGCGTCAAAGAGATCCGGTGAAACCACGCCTCTCGCCGGCAAGAGCGGTCAGGGCCGAGCGAGAGCAGCGATGATCGTCGTGGATGCTTCGGCAATTCTGGAATTGTTGTTGAACACGACAACCGGATCGCGTGTTGCCGCGCGTCTGTTCGCCGGCGGTGAAACTCTGCATGCCCCGCATTTGCTCGACCTTGAAGTCGCACAGGTTTTGCGACGCTACTCCCGATCCGGAGAACTGAGCCCGGAGAGAAGCCGTGAGGCGCTGCTCGACTTTTTGGATCTCCCGGTGAACCGATATCCCCATGATTTGCTGCTCAACAGAATATGGGAACTCCGGCACATCCTGACAGCGTACGACGCCGCCTATGTGGCTTTGGCTGAAGCGCTTGGCGCGCCCCTGCTGACCCGCGACCAGCGGCTGGCTTCCACAGCGGGGCATGTTGCAGAGATATGTCAGATTCGCTAACAGGATGCCCCTTTCACCAATCTTCGGGCGACAATCGGATATTGCGTCTCTCCGCGAAATTGGCGAAAGTAGCCTGTCCCCGGATCTTTGCGCGACCTCCAGGAGTAAACCCATGCTGCACCCATTGCGATTGGTTTTCTCTCCTTCCGGCCCGGCGTGCTTCAGCGCGACTTGGCTCTCGCCTATTGTGTCAGCCCCCCTTGAACCAGCTTTCCCGTGGTATTTCTCCCTATTGTTGGTTGACGTTTCACAAAATATCTCAAACGTGAAACCGTGGTTCTCCAGAAAATCAGTTGCATGTATAATCGTAAAATCCCCGCCGCCTCCCAAAATCGTCAGTGCTATAATCGGCTCACTTCCGGGAGGCACGAAATGTCAAAACACTCAATCGCACCGATGGCGTTTTTCTTGAGCGCGATTATCGGCGGATTCATATTAGGCGCCTACTCACAATCAAAGCCCGATCAGAATCTTGATGAGGAAAAGGCATCAAATAACCTTCAGAAACTTGCCGACGAAAAGGCGGAAATCTCAAAGCTGGATTGGGTTCTACTCAAAGCCCGTGTCGACGCTCTCCAAGACGCAATTAAGGACGATTTGAAGCAGCCGCTCACTGCAACTGCCTTTTTCTACGACCACGTTAGAAAGAAGATCGTGATTACGGTTTTTGTTGATCCCGTCTGGTTGGCAGGCAAGGGCATAGGTGATGTTAAGAACTCCTTCGAGAATCGTGCAGCAAAGCTGAACGCCAAGGCTTTTATAAACCTCACAGACGAAGGAGTAATTGCAACCGGGCCTTATTATTGTTCAGTTGAGTTTTATCATCTTACGCTCGTCGGACAGGACTTAAAGATCAAACCCATCGCAGAGTGGGAAAAGGGTCAGCTCATTTTGAAGTAGCCAAGAGAGGAAGGCGAGATGACCATCGAACAAACCGTAACAGCATTCCTGAAGAATCACCGCAATCAGGACTTTTGCGATGATTGCATCGCCGAGCAGCTTCACCTGAAGAGGAGGCAGCAAGCTCGAAATTCGACTTCCGCACTCGGAACGACTGATGACTTTGAACGAGGTGGTGGGGTCTGCTCATTTTGCGGGAAAACTAAGAAGGAGGTTATTCGCTGTCTCTGAGGATATCTGAAACCCTCCTTCAGACTTGTCCGCGATACCTGTGAAAATGTGGCACAAGATCGGGGCGCAGGCTACGCAACTCGAGAATCTCGAGACCTCAGACCGACGTTTGGGAAATACGAGAACGTCGGAGCTGTTTCTCATTGGAGGTTCAGTTTTCCCGCAGCGATTTGCTGAACATGCAGCGCCAAATCGCTAGCAGCCAGAAAAAATAGATGAACAGCTCGTGGACCTCGCCGGTTGTACAAATTATCTTGTTGATCCTATGGCCTGTAAATTGGGAACCATCCCTTCCTTGAGAAGCAATGAAAGAATGAGCAAGGTGCTCATTTTAGCGATCTGCTCAAATCACAAGATCAAAACTGAATCTCCATGCGCATACAGCTCTGAGAGAGGTGTCAGCGCTCATCTTCTAGAACCGCTGAGATCTCGGTTTTTCGAGGCACGACGCCACGTGCGCGTGCTCATTACGAGCGACAGAGTATCGCGCGATGGGAAGCTTTTGCGAGAGATGCCATTTAACGCCGATCTCATAGATGGCCCTGATCTGGGAGGCCTGGGACAAGCCGGGCTTTATATGCCGGCTCTGCAAAGGTACGACGGCAGGTTTTATCGAGAGCTGGGCACCACCGTAGCGCAGCGGGACGATCTTGCTGCGCACATGAGACATCACCTGTTAATCCTTTCGGGGCTATACGGCCTGCTTCTGCCTGGGGAATTAATCCAGTGCTACAGTTGCCATCTTCCTGATCATCCCGACATTGCTAAGTACTGGATCAAGAAGACAAAAACCGATTTGTTGACGGAACTGCTGATTGCCTACATTGAAAGAAATGACATCACGCGCGTCTTCGACTTCATGGCAGTCGACTGTTATCGCAATCTCATTTCTTGGGAGATGGTCCGGAATGAGATCCACGGCGCTGTATTCCACTGCTACAGCGAGCAATTCACTGGCGCTGCCTTGCTTCCGTCGCTAGGCTACTTGGCAAGGGATTTCTTGGCTGCGCAGAACGAGGAATCGTTGTGCGCAATCAAGCCTCGGCAATCGGTGAACATTCCAAACGATGAGATAACATTTTTGCCCTTCCCGATGCCAGAGCCTCCGCTTGCCAGAGAGATTCATGAGCAAGAAGCCGTGATTGGCATTGCGGATCAGATTGGTCGCATGCGTCGCAACTTGCTTCGGATATTGGCTGGACTCTCTTCTTCGCCAAACGCCGGCTTCGGTGACCTCGTGAGGACACTCAGGATGCGCAGACGCAGTCGGGATCTTGAGATATCAAGAATTCTGAACAGGTTTGCCGAGATTAGGAACAGGGTTGAATATCGGAATCATGTTCCGTCAGTCGAGGAGACAGATAAAATCTGGCAAATCTATTATCGTGTTTTGGGTTGGGCGCGCGAGAATGTGCAAATGCATGACATCGTTCTTGAGCCTGTTGATGATAGGTGATCTCGGCAACAGGGCCATCTGCATTTTACGAAACGAAAGGGTCATTGATGCCAAACAGCGAAAACCCGAAGAGGGGATCTGACTTCGAGAGAATTGCACAGAGTTTCTTCGCATCTCAGGGAATCGAGTTGAAGCGCGGCTTCGAGGTACTTGTGGGCTGGGGGGAACGTAAGAAGCCCCACCGCTTTGATCTCGGCTCAAACCGACCCGCTGTTCTGGTAGAGTGCAAGTTGCACACGTGGACTGAGGGAGGGAACTCTCCAAGCGCGAAGCTGTCTGTCTGGAACGAAGCCGTGCTCTATTTCCTGGCAGCGCCGCCCGAATACCATAAGGTGCTGTTCGTTCTGAAAAGCATCAACAACGGAGTCAGCCTTGGTCAGCACTACGCAAAGCGATTCAGCCACTTAGTGCCCGAGGGCCTGGAGATTTGGGAGTTTTCTCCCGAGTCGAATTCGGCAACGCGAGTTGCTCTCGATGACTGACTCTTCTCTTTGCCTTCGAAAGAGAGCACTAGAAGATCCCGCTTGAGCATTTGGATATTGGTGGCCAATATCGGCGGGCTGTGCCTAACTTCGAACTTCATTTTTTCACTGCGGGCGGATTGAACCTCGCGTCATCGACCGGGACATTGTGAGTGATTTCCTTGAACTGGAGCGTATTTCCGGCGGACGGGTCCGGCGGCGAGTATCGGATAGTGAAGGGAAGCTTCACGCCGTCCACGTCCCGGTAATCCTCATAGTCGGTCTGTTCCGGAAACGATCCGACCACCGTGCCTGTCATGTCACGACGCCGGATAAGCAAGCCGGTCTGGGCATCGAAGAAAAGCTGAACACGCTGGCCGTCCACGCGCACCATGACCTGGAATGCCTCTCGTTCTCCCACATTCGTTTTGCCGGTCACGCGAGGGCTCAGGGCTGTCTCCCTGAGCTTCAGGAAACGCGCGATGTCCGCCTCGCGCTTCACCCTCACCAGCTCGGACCCTTTTAGTTCAGTCGGTCCACCGGGATTGCTTTCCCAGCCTACCGTGCCATTGTAGCCCCGCGCCGCGAACCCGTTTGGAAACGTGGCGATCATCACCATTTTGTCCGGCGCTGCCTGATAAACCTCCAGGGGATAGGAGGTCCCCTTGCCGTCGATCAAGGATCCCTTCATGACCCGGCTTTTTAGTTTCGCATATGCCTCACTGCTTCCGATGGCCGCCTGGTACTTCTCCATGATCTGATCGAACGTAGGCAAGCCTGCAGCGCCCGCATCGGGGCGTGGTCCCTGCGGGGGCGCCGGTGCGGCTGCCGTTCCGATGGGGGGCACAGCCACCGGCTGTGCCTGGCCCCGATGGCAACTGTAACAGGACGCCTGCGTCTGTCCTTGGAAGGCCCCCTTGTTGACCTCGAGGACCATCTGGATCATCCTGCGCGCGGTTTGCTTGCCACGCTTGTCGTCCTTCTCGTAAGCATCCGGCACGTGGCACTGCTCGCACTTCATACCGACGGAGGCGCTGATGAGGTTCATGACGGTTTTCAGCTGCGAGGCGGGTGTCCCCTTAAGCACCTGAATGTTCTTGTAAACCTGCTCCGCCGTTGGCTCGGTTGCGTTGGCACTTTGTGTGTTTGTCTGGCTGCCGGCGGATTGCGCGGCTTGAAGGAAGGCCGCGCGCGCGGAATTGGGCGCCGTCAAACAAGTCAGCAACAGAAGGCCGGAGGCGAATCCCCATATCGCGGCGCGCAAACCGCCGCTGGATTGAATCTCAACCATTTGGTTTCTCCTGAAATTCGGTGACAGGCTTTCACCAGTTTCGCGGAGATGCGCAGTGTTCGATCATTGTCCGGAAATTGGTGAAAGCGTAGCCTGTCACCGAATTTTATGACATCAGGCTCCAAAAAACCAATCGATGTTTTGTCGAAACCCGAAGATCGGCTACAATGGCTCGCCCTGAAAACATGATGCGCCGTCCTCTCTAGAGGGCCCGATCGATTGACTTTAAACTTGGGGCTTGCCCAATGCCTTCTGATGTTTCTTCCCGTGCCAAGATAGAGCCCGTCAGCGCCGTAGACAGGCGCAATGCCCTGATCGCGTCTTTCCTCGGCTGGACTCTGGACGCGTTCGACTTTTTCATAGTGGTCATGGTGCTGACCGAAATCGCCGGCACATTTCACAAGTCGATCGGCGCCCTCACCCTATCCCTCACGGTGACGCTCGCTTTTCGCCCGGTGGGTGCCTTCCTTTTTGGATTGATGGCGGACCGATATGGGCGCCGCATACCGCTCATGATCGACGTTGTTTTTTATTCCATCATCGAAATTGCCTCCGGCCTGGCGCCGAACTACACCACGTTTCTGATTTTGCGTGCACTGTTCGGCATCGGCATGGGCGGAGAGTGGGGCGTGGGCGCTTCGCTGGCGATGGAGGCGGTCCCCTCGCGCTGGCGCGGAATACTATCGGGCGTGCTCCAGGAAGGGTACGCCGTCGGTTATCTACTGGCCGCGTGCGCGTATTACTTTGTCCTGCCGCACTTCGGATGGCGCGCGATGTTTTTCCTCGGCGGGCTGCCGGCGATTCTCGCATGGTTCATCCGCCGCAGGGTCAAGGAATCCGCCGCCTGGGAGCGGACGCGGCGCAAGGACTGGAGCGCGCTTTGGGATGCGGTCCGCTCGCATACCGGATACTACGCGGCCGGCGCCGCAATCGCGTGCGCGCTCGACTTGATCCTGTCGATCTGGACGCGCACCGCCGCGCTGGGCACGGCCTTATCGGGAACCGACTTCTGGCTGCGCGCTGCCGGCGTCTTTGTCATCGCCGCCGTCGTTCTGTTCATGGCAGATGTGACGTGGCACGTTGCCGAAGGCCATCGCAAGCTTTTCCTATATCTGGTTGCCTTGATGGCGATGATGAACTTCGTTTCCCACGGAACCCAGGACCTGTACCCGACGTTCCTGAAAGTGCAGCGCGGTTTTTCTCCTCAACTGACGGCGCTGGTCTCGATCATCGCCAACCTCGGCGCCCTGGCCGGCGGCATCTGCATCGGCTTTTTCTCCGACAGATTCGGGCGGCGCCGCGGCATGATTACGTCCCTCCTGCTCGCGGTGGCCGTAATTCCACTATGGGCTTTCGCGCCCGCAACTGGGTTACTGATGCTGGGGGCGTTCCTGATTCAGTTCGGCGTGCAGGGCGCGTGGGGCGTGATTCCCGCACACATCACGGAACTGTCGCCTGACAATGTGCGCGGATTTATGCCCGGATTCGCCTACCAGTGCGGCGTTCTGATCGCGGGCACTGTTCCGTATCTGGAAAACGTGCTCGCACGGAGTCTGAACTACGACAAAGCCATGGCGGCGACGGCATTGACGGTTTTCCTCGTGTGCGCGGTTGTGATTTCACTGGGCAAGGAGAAGAAAGGCATCGAGTTTGGAGCCTGAAACGCTGTGGGTGAAACCGAAACCGCCAGCCTCGGCCAACGTATATCCCGGTCTAATCGCAGAGTGTGTGGCAATTCGTGCATGAAATGAGGGCAGAATCGTGTCGGCAGGTCCCTGGCATCTTCGCAACATACGCAAACTGATTTATGCAGCACTGGTCCTCACGATCCCCGGGGTTGCGATCGCCTCGATGTGGGGTATACCGGACACAGCACACGCATGGGTTGGGGCGCGCGAGCTTTTTGGGTTGTGGGCGCTCGGCCTGCTCCTGGCATCGATGATTCCCGGTCCGCTCATCTTTGTCTTCCCCTGGATTCCATTCAGGGGCCACCTGATCTTGGCCCGGCGAGCCTTGGGGATCTCCAGCTTCGTCATGGCCGGGGCGCATGTGATTTGTTACCTCGGCCCGACTCTACTTCGCAATTGGCACGATCTGCTTGCGCCGGGGGCATTATGGATCGCCGGCTTGTTGATCGGTTTGCCGGTATTCGTGGGCCTTGCTGTTCTGGCCCTCACGAGCCGTAGAAGCTCGATCCGCGAACTAGGCCCGCATCGCTGGAAGCGATGGCATCAACTGGTCTACCTGCTCCTGCCGGGCGTTCTGATCCACGCTACATTCCTCGGAGCGGACTTCGGCCTGAATAAGGGGCCGGACGTCAACGCCGAAGTGGACGCAGGCTGCTTAATAACCATGCTGTCCATCTCGGTAGCGTGGCTGGTCCTTTTTCTGCTGCGCAAACGGCGCATGCGCTGGACGCCGTCTATTCTGCGCAAGAAAGAGGCGCCCGCAGGCACCCGCTGACGGACTCGGCCCGGCAACGGCAGAACCGGCTCCAAAAACAAAAACAACAGAACAAATCCAGAACGACATAAATTCTTGCGCATGCCAGCCGTTTGCGGATTGTCTGAATTCAGTTCACTCATCCGAGCCGCAAAGCGAATCTTGGTAGCCCGCAATGTGATCATGTTGTCATTCAGGCCCTTCGGGCCTCTAGGACCATTGTCTCAACAGATCCCATAAACCTGTCGCACATGCAGAGGTTATCAGACACAATTCACGACGCCGCGTATCGGGAAACCCGTTCCTTGATTCGCGGTTGCGAAGATTCGCCGCGCTACACGCTTTCCTGGGAAGTGCGCGCGATGATTTCTTCCTGGTGGTAGATGTCCAGATCTACGAAGTAATCGCTGTAGCCAGCGACGCGCACCAGCAGATCGCGGTAGTTGTCCGGATGCTTCTGCGCGTCGCGCAACGTCTCGGAATCCACGACGTTGAACTGAATGTGATGGCCGTCCAGCCGGAAGTAGGTGCGGATCAGCGCGGCCATCTTGGCTAGGCCCTCTTCTCCCGCAAGCACGCTCGGCAGGAACTTCTGATTCAGGAGAGTACCGCCGGACTTGAACTGATCCATCTTCGCCAGCGACCGAATCACCGCCGTGGGCCCGTGCCTATCCGCTCCGTGCGAGGGCGATGTGCCGTCGGACTCCGGCATATGCGCAAGCCGGCCGTTGGCAGAGGCGCCGAGCATCTTGCCGAAGTAGATGTGGCAAGTGGTGGAGAGCATGTCCAGGTGGTATTCCGTTCCTTTGGTGTTAGGCTTGCCGTCGATCGTTTCGAAGAGGGAAGCGTAGACGCGCTGCATAATTGAATCGGCATGGTCGTCGTCGTTGCCGAAAGTCGGCGTCTTGTTGACCAGCGTCAGGCGCAGGGCCTCGTCGTCTTTGAAATTGTTGCGCAGGGACCTAAGCAGCCGGTCCATCGTGAAGGTGTCATCTTCGAACACGTGCTTCCTGATCGCGGACAAGCTGTCCGTGATCGTGCCGATTCCCACGCACTGGATGAAATTGGTGTTATAGCGCGGCCCCGCGTTGTAATAATCCTTGCCTTTTTGGATGCAATCGTTGATGACTGCCGACAAGAACGTCGCCGGTGCGCAGGTGGCGAACATGCGCTCGATGTAGTTATTGACGCGTATCTTCAAATCCACGATGTAGTTCAACTGCTTGACGAAGGCCTCGTAAAGCTTGTCGAAATCTTTGAACGCTCGTGGATCGCCCGTTTTCAGGCCGATCTGCTTGCCTGAGAGCGGATCGACGCCGTCGTTTAAAGCCAGCTCGAGGATCTTCGGAACGTTGAGATAGCCGGTCAGCACGTAGGCTTCCTTGCCGAAGCATCCGGTCTCAATGCAGCCGCTGCAGCCGCCTTCGCGGGCGTCCTCCATTTTTTTGCCCACGCGCACCTGTTCGGTGATGACTTCATCGGCATTGAACACGGAAGGATATCCGTAGCCCTTGCGAATCACCCGGCAGGCAGTCTTGAGAAAGTGATCCGGGGTCTTGCGGCTCAACTGGATGTTGGCCTGCGGCTGGAGAAGGTGCAGCTCGTCGATCACTTCGAGGATGATGAAGGAGACTTCGTTGACGCCGTCGGTTCCGTCGCGCTTTAAGCCGCCAAGATTGATATTGGTGAAGTCGTTGTAGGTCCCGCTTTCGGCGGCGGTGACCCCTACCTTGGGCGGTGCCGGATGGTTGTTAAACTTAATCCAAAAACAGGAGATCAGCTCTTTGGCGAAATCGCGCGTCAAAGTTGCTTCCTTCATGCCCTTTTCGTAAAACGGAAACAGGTGCTGATCCAGGCGCCCGGGGTTCATGGCATCCCAGCCGTTCAATTCTGTGATCGTGCCCAGGTGGACGAACCAGTACATCTGGAGCGCCTCCCAAAGGTCGCGCGGCGCGTGCGCCGGCACCCAGCGGCAAACGTCGGCAATTTTGAGAAGCTCCTTTTTCCTCGTTTCATCGGTCTCCGATTGCGCCATCTTTTCGGCAAGATCCGCATGCCGTTCCGCGAATATGATTGCGGCGTCGCAGGAATAGTCCATTCCCTTCAACTCTTCCGCTTTTTCCGTGGCTTCGGGATCGTTCAGGTAATCCAGTTTGGCGAGGCTGTCCGCGATCTCCCGCTTGAAATCGATCATTCCCTTCTGATAAATGGTGCCGTCGAGCGTGGTGTGGCCGGGCGCGCGCTGTTCCATGAATTCGGTGAACATGCCGGCTTCGTAGCAATCCTTCCACTCCTGCGGGATGTTGCTGAACACTTTGGCGCGCATGCTGCGGCCCTGCCAGTAAGGGATCACTTTGTCGCGGTAGACATCTATGGTCTCAGGGGCAACGACAAACGAGGTCATTTTCCTCGAATTCAGGATCTCGAGATCCTCCACGGAATGGCAGTTCAACTCCGGATATGTGGAGACCGACTTCGGGAACGGACCCCGCTCACCCACGATCAGCTCGCCCGGTCCGATATACACGGTTTTCTTGCTGCACTGATGCTTGAAGTGAAGGGCGCGCATCACCGGAGTGGAGTATATGCCTTCGTTTGCCATGTAGAAGTCGGTCAAAAGCTCGGCGCGCTCGTGCGAAATGCGCGGCTTGGCCTCATGGCTGGACTGTCTGAGTTTGCGAACGCGATCGTTCATAATCATTGCCTCCGATGGTGACGCACAAACCGAAACCGCTCAAAATGCCGGCAACCTCCCGAACGTGCTCCGGATCGGGAACGGCGATTTGTTCCAGGCGATAAGTATAGCCGAATCTCTGGTACTTGCCGCCTGCAATGGCGTGGTAAGGAAGTATGTCCACTTCAGAAATCCGCGGAAGCCCCTGCAGAAACGCACCTGTCTTTTCCACATTGTCCCGGTCATCGTTGATCCCCGGGATCAAGGGAAACCGGATGCGGATAGCAACGTCAAGGCCTGACAGCACGCTGAGATTGTCGAGGATGCGCTCATTGCTTACCCCCGTGTACTTCCTGTGAATCTCTGGATCCATGTGCTTGAGATCGTACAGAAAGAGGTCGGTTCTGCGCGCGACTTCCAGCAGAGTGTCCAGCGCTGCGTACCCGGACGTATCTACCGTGCGGTGTATGCCGCTTCCCGCGCAGGCGTCCAGGAGATCCAGGAGGAAGGCCGGCTGCATCAAAGGCTCGCCGCCGGAAAAAGTGGCGCCCCCGCCGGATTCATCGTAAAAGGCGACATCCTTCTTGATCTCGGCCATGACGTCATCCACCGACATCCTGCGGCCGACAATTTCGCGGGCGTCGGCGGGGCAGACGCGGGCGCATTCGAAACACAATTGGCACTTTGACTCGTCGCGCGCCGGTTCCTCATCTTCCATGATGGAGAGGGCATGGTTAGGACAGTTCTCAACGCAGGCTCCGCACCGGATGCAGCGATTGAGCCTCAACAAGAGTTCCGGCTCGGTGGAAATACCCTCAGGATTGTGGCACCACCAGCATTGGAGCGGGCATCCCTTCAGAAAAACAGTCGTGCGAATGCCAGGCCCGTCATGAATCGCATAGCGGCTGATGTTGAAAACGACGCCGTACTTCAAACGACCCCCTCCACTTCGTGATTTGGAATTCGGCGGAACCCGCCCCTAATATGATTAACACATCGGCTTTCCGCGTAAAACCCCCTTTGAGGCTCTTTGAGTCTTAGAGTCTTAGCGGTTTGTCTCTGCACTTTTCAGCACACGATGTCAACAGCTGCATCGCCTGATCCGCGGATGCCGCACCGTGAATTCAATGGATACGAACAAGTGGTTTGCATACAATGTGCTTACTTAATGAAGAATGTTTACTTACTGCGCCCCGCTGAGTCGCGACGTGTGGCAA